>Ga0209363_1000766_pt1 | contig 13762 bp, 5 predicted proteins | sample WorMetexBAHAMAS3_FD_187385 | JGI IMG/M metagenome (GOLD analysis project Ga0209363, IMG submission 187385) | Marine gutless worms symbiont microbial communities from Max Planck institute for Marine Microbiology, Germany - Inanidrilus exumae... | ecosystem: Host-associated > Annelida > Digestive... | reverse complement strand
GCCCCGGGGGGTCAAAATTTGGCCTTTCCCATTACTTTGGCTAGTCGCTTTTACAACAGCTTGTACTACCGTACAAGCCGTGACAGGGACTGGCATTGAGTTAAAAGTTTTGTTTTGGTATTGTAATGAGATAACTTTGCTGCAATGGAGCATTTCGTTTGTTTGTTGAAGGCGGGACAGTTCTTTCAATTTTTTCCTGTTCTTCTTCGTCTTCTTCTTCCAGTTCTGCGTGTTAATTCTGCAGTGTCTCGCTATTGATGGCTGGGGTACTGTGTAAGTGTTTATGCTGTATTATTGCTACAGTTGGAAGAAAACCTTTCTTGCAGGTTACTTTGATGTTCATAAAGTCAGATGTACACTGTCTGTAGAAAATTGCTGATATCAGAGTTTTGAATGGCAGATTTCTAATACTGTTAAATAGTGATTGTTTGTACAGTGTGCCACTTATAAGCACATCGGATATAAGCACAATCTGATTATATGTACACTGTGAGTCCCGTCCTATTTAAATCAATGGCAGTCAACTTCATTTACAAGCACCACTGTATCAGTGATAAAAGTATAATCTGACTACAAGCAAGGTGCCATCCATGCGGTCCCAATTGCACTGTGCAGCTTTCATTCCTTTGCTTATAAGCAACACCATGAAATAGGTGAGTCCACGAGAGCCATGGACTAGCAAAGCAACAAGCATACATTACCAACTAGCAGAGAACACACCCTGCCACCACCTGGCCAGTCCCTACAACGTTCGATTGACGTGTTACCCATCAGAAAGTATGACGTCCGGACAGCTGCCGACTTTAGTGATGTGGAGCTGTGTGCCAGCCTGCAGGCAGCTGATGCTGAAGACGACGACTCAGGCAGCGAATAAGCTGAGAGTAATGACAGTCAGCCCACTCATGCTGTGACACTTCAAAGCCTCTACGTGCATGTGTTATCTGGAAGCTGCTAGCTACGCATCCGACAAACAGTTTTGCAGCCTGTTAGATCATGTAGCAAATGGTCCAGAATACGATGAAAGACAGCAGTTGTATCAGTACATAGACAGAAACAGTAGAGTTATCATAGACAACCGATCTTTTTTTGTCGTTGAATGTTTATAAAATTCTTCTGCATACTGCATGTCTAACAGTGTGCGGAAGGGCGTTCGTTTGTTCATTCGTTCGTTATTGTGGGCAGTGGTCTAGCCTACTTTGGACCACAGTGCTGAGACCTTATGTAGGTCCAATGCGCTAGCCCAGGAGAGGAGGGGAATTGATTGGTGTATGCAAGTGTATGCGTGGCGTGTAGGGTGAAGGATGGTTAAGTAGGAGTGAACAGCTTGTCGGGTATTTCTATAACACGCTCACTCTAGGCGTGGCTTACTGTCTGGCTAAGCCCCTACTGGCACTTTTGCAGTGCCAGCCACCTGACAGGCACTTATGCAGCACCAGCCAGTGGACTTGCCACATCTATCTGCTTTGGCTCACGTCAGCGCGGATAACACCTGGGCGCTGCTGATCAAGGCATCAGCAATGGTCACAGTTTATAGAGGACATCATCGAACCCTCTTTTTTCCTGTCCGGGATTAACTCCCTGTTCATCATGTGCGTAGGAATTATTAGAAATAATTCTTTGGTAGGCGGACGCGCCTGGGCTGAGTTGAACCTCGGCCACTGAGCACGTCACGCTCTACTGCACATGGTGGCCGAGTGCTTTGACTACTAGGCGACATGGGCAGGTTTGAGGAAGGGGGTTTGTACATACAGTATTGTATACTGTACGTGAATGCACCAATGATAGACTTGGCTGTGCTTATAAGCACGCTCCGCATATAAGCGTGCAGACACAACAGTCTCATAGCCATGCATATAAGTGGAGGGCACTGTATTAAGTGCAGTATTGTATCTGAATTTTAAGTACAGTGAACTGACTATGAGATTATGAGATAATGTCTTGAAGTTTGGAATTTTTGTCAGTATAATGTAGGTATATTGAATGCTTTCTGCTGCACAGAGGAATTCTGAACAGTCTCGGCATGTTTACCGGTGATTCAGTTGGAGCCAGAGCTGCAGCTGCCATCATGTTCATCATTGGTGTGATGTTTGGTATCGCTGCTGCTGTCAACATGATCATCTTAGCGAAGGTAATCTTGATTTTTAGTTGTCTTGATAATATTGCCATTTATCAACACTACTGCAAATAAATTTGGCTCTTTTCACACTGATTCGTCACTATTTTGTAGTCAGTAAAAAGACAGTTTGTGTGACGTGATGTCCAGGTTCATCGCATCTATCGCAGCACTGGAGCAAGTTTTGCGAAAGCTCAGCAGGAGTTCTCGCAAGGTGTTCTGAGTAACAGAGCCGTGCAGCAGACTGTTGGAAATGCCGCTTCGGCAGCTGCTCGTGGTGCTGTTGAGCAGTCTCTGAATACTGGCAGAAAGTAATGCTTTTTGCTGATATTTGTTTTTTTTCTTCATAGAGACTGTGTAGGTATCACCACGGAGAAGAACTCTACGTCTTCTCCGTAATGTAAGTGCACTAGCTGTCATCTGCAAGCGCATGTGGGCAGGCAGTAAAACTGTGGGTGTCAATTAACACAGGTTGGTCTGTGTAATCATTGTTCTTGTAGCTGCTGCAGTAGCAATAGTTGCCTCCCCACCGAAGGTGATGGCAGGTTATGTTTTCACTGGCGTTAGTAGGTATATATAGGTATATATGTATAGGTATGTTTGTGAACAACTTGCTGGCGCCAATTCAAGTCCAGTTGTCACCAAACTAGGTCAGTCATACCCTTGGCCACAGGAGACGAGGTGATTAAATTTTGGAAGGTCAAAGGTCAAGATCAGTGTGGGAGGTATGCACTCTACGGAACCATTCTAGTATTAGTAGCAGTAGTAGGCCCTTAGTAGTAACTCATCTGGTTGATGATAGGAAGGCATCCGGTCAATACAGAAATGTTGCTGTAATTAACCTCAGATTCAGGAGCATCCAGCTATGCAGGTTTAAGTGAAAATGGATGTTAAGGTGGTATGTGTCAGTGTGATATGGCATTAACTACTACTAACTACTAACTAACTACTACCGAAGGTGATGGCAGGTTATGTTTTCACTGGCCTTTAGTAGATATATAGGTATATATGTATAGGTATGTTTGTGAACAACTTGCTGGCACCAATTCAAGTCCAGTTGTCACCAAACTAGGTCAGTCATACCCTTGGCCCCAGGAGATGGTGATTTAATTTTGGAAGGTCAAAGGTCAAAGGCCTACACTATCAAGAATTAAAAGGTTTACTTTACTTTACTACTTTTAACAACAATTTACCTGGGTGAACCTGAGTTGATCGGTTTTTCCTTGTATCTTCCTCCTTCACTTATTCAAGAAGAGAACCTCTAGGATCAGTAAAACTGCTTTTTACTGCATGACAATATGCTGTATGTGTCACAAGCCGGAGTTCTACCACAATGGCTAAACGTATGATCATGCAAACAGCATCATACGCTAGCCCATGGACGAGTTTTCTATTGTCAAAGACCTCGGCAAAATATGCGATGGGTCACTCCCAACAGTGGTGCCAAATAAACATGGGGTGGGTTGAAATTGGTGGTTTTCGATTGGTATATCACTAAAGGCTTCCCATACTTGATACCAAGCATTGGGCCCGGAGATGATCCTGATGTACAGGCGGTCAGCCCGCAGGTGACTATAAGTCATCCACCCAGCGGTGTAGGCTGCCATTACTTTCCGCCAGGCCTGCGGTTACCTTCCCAGCCACAGCATCATTGCCGCTTGGCCGGTACCAAGTTATACTACTTGGTGACAGAGGCACATAGGTGTGAACAACTTACCCAAGGTTGTTACATAGCATTTGCCCCGAGTAGGATTTGAATCCACGACCTGTTGATCGCAAGTCCAACGCTCTACCCATTGCGCCATCGCGCCACCTGTTATGTCACAATGTCTCAGAAATGGTGCAAGTATTGATATAGTTACTTCGGAAGCTAATAGGAAATTATATGCATTCTGTCGACTGATGCTATTTTCATTGATCTAGAGTGATTCCTAACTACCACAAAACAATCCCATTTTCCACATTTTGAATTGCCTTTTATATGTTTGTAATTGGTGGAAATAGAAACTTCAAATATAGTAGGTAGTTATGACCCATTTGAATTTTTGTGGCTTCAGTCATATTTCTAGAACGGCTGTAGCCAGTCGTCAAATTTTGTGTATTTTATGTTATATTAAGTCCTAGCCTATGAATGACAAACCACACCTAAAAATGGGCATGGTCAGGATCATGTGACCCATTTTAAATTTTGGGGTCTTCAGTCACATCTCTGGAATGGCTGAAATTGCAGTCGTCAAATTTTGTACACAGGTAGGTAGTATCAAATCTTAGCCTACAGATGACAAACAACCGCTGTGGGTCATGTGACCAATTTTACATTTTGAGTACCATAGTCATATTTCTGGATTGCTGAAGCTAGAGTTGTCAAATTTTGTACACATATAAGCCATGTGAAGTGTTAACCTTGCCGTGACAAGCTACCAATAGTAGATGTGGTCAGTTTCTTGTGTCCATTTTTTATTTTGGAGTCCCGTCATATCTTTGGAATGAGTTCAATCCAGTCCAATATTAGCATGCACCACTATGGGTGTGTAGCGCTATACGAAGCTAGCATTCTCCAGAAAAGTCGATTCTGAGCTGCATCTCTTGCCTCCAGCAGCCTCAAACGAGGTCAGGTCACCGTTGAAGTTTTTGAGCCAGGTGGAGTGCGGTTGTCCCAGAGCTCCGGTAGGGACTCCAACAGTATTCGGTTCACATCCGCCTCCCCATCCATACGAGCTATATTTCCAAACAAATAGATGAATGTGTGGTGGTTGCAGTTAGTGAAGACGGACGATGAGATGAGGTTTTGAAGTTTCGCAAGAGTGGTAACCTGCCATTTTTGCTTGCTGCCGCTGTTCAAGAACTGTGTATTGACCTTTGTATGGTGAGAGCTTGTCATGAAGCTGTCATCTTCTCTTCAGCTACAGCAGTATTGATGGCAGAAGTAATACGGTGTTCAACAAGGGTCGTGGAGTTTGTTAAGCACCCAAAGTGTTTTACGTTGTTGAATGGTTTCTGTTAAATTGACGTCGACCGCTTTTGTGGGCACTAAAATTTATTCTAACATAGTACTTTGTCTCTGTCTGCTCTCACACTCACACATGGTGCATTGTATTTATGAACTGTTTTATTTCTGTTATAGTGGTATCTGTGTCTGTTATCGTAGCTGTCTGCTTGTACATAGTGTCAACAGTGCGATTATTGTATTGCCGTTCATGTCCAAATGGCGTTCGTTTGCCATAGTTCATACGTGCATGGCATGCAAAGAAACTGGGCTGTTTGTAACTTTTGCTTTTTAACTATAGCTTAGAATTTAAAGTGCAGTTTTACACTCCTTTGTGGAGTTTTATTTACATCGAATTGCTGGGTTTCTTCCTGCTGCTTTTTATGTCCTAATAAATTACTGATTTTTAACATTCTCATACTTCTATACGATATGATATGGTATATTTGTGTGTGCTCAAAAGCTGACGGGAGGGCCAGCTTAAATAGCGCACGACAGCAAAAACGAAAAAACTAGAGAATGTGCAGTCGTAACGCCGGGCGAATATAAATTTAGAATTGATGGTTAGAGTTAGATTTGACCTTTTGACCTCAGGGTCAGTTTATGCCGAGTTTCTACCATTTACTATATGTCTACTGACTTTGGTGCTGCTAACTTAAGCCATTTTCCTTTTAGAGCATGGACAAACAGACAGACGCGGCTCAACGACGTACCTCACGCCATCGGCTGTACATTCGGCGTGGGTAATAAGGAGGAAAACTAAAAACAAACAAGTAGCTCAGCTATCGCTGACAAACCCGCGCGATGTGCTGCATCACGACAAACGGCAAAATTTTAATACAATCACGTGACCATAACCACGCCCTTTTGTTAGTGATATGTTATCCTGTTGCATAGAATTGATATAGCCTACTCGTGTACAAAATTTGACGACTAGGTTCAGCCATTCCAGTGATATGATTGGAGCCCCAAAATTTTGTAATTGGTAACATGACCAGATCAAGCCCCTATCAGGGACAGTTTGTCGTCCGTAGGCTGTGACTTGCACATTCAACCTGTACATCAAATATGGGGTCTTTGCGATCAGTTCAACAATTACGAAGATCCATAAGGCAATGCAAAATGTAGAAATTGAGGTGGTTTAACGTGCTCAGGGGTCACCCAAGGTCATCGGCAACATAACCATTCGATAGAGCACATACGACTTCCTATTCGACTTTAATAGAAACTATGAGGCTATTTCGTACCGTTTTTGAGATATTATCGCTTATGTTACAAAAATTAAAGAGGTCAAGTGACCGTGACCATGCCCCTTTCAGAGACAATTTGTCATCCGTAGGCTGGGACTTGCTATGATCAACATGTATACCAAATTTGAAGGTTTGTCATCTGTAGGCTGGGACTTGCTATGTTCAACCCACATACCAAATTTGAAATGTCTACGATGACCTGCAACGAAAAAGTGGAAGGCAACGCCAAATGTAAAAATTCTCATTCTGAGCCACCCTTTGGGAGACTTAGGGGTAACGCACGTGTTCATCTGTGGCTCGATGGAAAGCGCGTTGTCGACTTCCTATTAGCGATAATAGCAATTCTCGCTAGCTTTCGCGGCTCCGGCACTATTAAGCAAAATCTGTCGAAATCAGCGTTTTCTGAAGGGATGGGTCAATTTGAGCGCAAATTTTTGATAGATGGGGATGTCGCCCGCAATCCATTTATGGACTGTTAGATAGAGTAATGATGTAGCTACATCTTTGCCGCTGGAAGTTTTCACACAAAGAAACTTTGTAGGAGACTTTTTTCTACAGAAGTTGAAATTTACTAGAAAAAATAGCAAAATCGCATTTCGTGCCACCCTTGGGGGAGTTAAGGGTAACGTACACGGTTTATCTATGGCTCGTCGGAAAGCGCGTGGTCGACTTCCTATTAGTGCTAATTGAACTTTTTTCGCCAGCTCTTACGGTTTAGGCGCTATGGACAAATATTGTGCTGTTTGAAAGGGGGTGGGTCACTTTGAGCGCAAATTTTAGGGGGAAGGAGGGGGGCCGTCCACCAACGTATGTAACTGTCACTCAACCAGAAATGGTGCAAGATAGACTTGTTGTTACAATAGACCACTATTAGGAAGTGATATATGGTCTAGCAAATTATGCCAGTTCCAATAACCATGCATGACCTTTCAAGTTTATTTGCTCATTGCAAGCCAATTCAAGCTCGATTTTTTCCTTTTTTTTGTGCAACAGTTGGCAAGATTTAAACTGAAATAGCGTTCCCTCTGCTTTAGCTGAGCTTCTTTTACAGTTACTGAGCAATTAAGTGGTTTGTGTAGTGTAGGTTATTGGTATTTTTGATGTGATAATGCAAATCGTGTTAATGATAATAAGCAGGATGATGTTTATGGTACTGTCATCCTGGCAAAACCATTGCGAGAGTTCACCCGGTTCATTTGATGAATGCAGACTCGGCGCCGACGTGGCCGCCAACTCTCAGACTAAGACAACCGACTTGGACTGTGAGTCCGTCAGGAAGAAATGGCAGCTACCGTCCACATCCACCATCGCCATTTTATTATTACTCATCCCGAGAGCTGATACTCGTTTTACCGTCCCCGGTGGGTTGAAGGTTAAGTCGACCTAGGCACTGCAGTAAGGGTGTGCAGCCCATGCCCATGTATCGCAGTGTCTGTCTTGATAAACACAATTGCCCACAGTGAGATTTGAACCTGGGTCCTCTCACACCGCAGTCAGGCATGTTACCATTAGATCACTGCGACACTGCTTGTTGAGAGTGTATACCTGGTGACACTTCAGTACATTGGCTTGGCGACTAACTGGAACTAAGTCACTTTGTGGTATCCTACCACTTATAGTTGTGTTAAATGTGATGTTAGATATAGAGAGATTTGCTGGTCATTAGAGCTGAGTGTATATATGATGTACATTATTAGACACGCTGCTGCATGAACTTTTGTTGTTTGCTGATGTCTGCTGTTATGTTCTATCATACCATCCCACGGAGGAATCTCGTTAATTCCATCGTCCACTTTTGTTATGAGTTATAGTTTCAGTAATAGTTACTGATCCATGCTTGTAACAAAGTCGTGTATGTGTATGTTGGCTTCACCATATTCACATAATACTGTGTATGAGTTGGATGGATACAGCGGATCATCATATGGTATCCTGTTGATTTTCACGTTTTGTTTGCAGTGTCTTTTGGAATGATATAATTGAGGCACATGCAGATAGAAAGTAAGTAGTACTTTCAAGTGTACCTGTAAATGTGTATTTGTTAGACACACTTAGTTGAAACGATTTGATAAATTTATGAGTCAGTTAGATAGTGTTAAGTCAGTAATTACAAGAAGAGAGCAAGGTAAAACCAAGAAGCTCAGCTACTGCAGAGGGTCCGTGCGATGCACTATGTTAGTAAATTTGTGGTATGTTTCACGAGCTATCCATTGCTGTGGTATTTTGGTATCAAGGTTTCAAACAGCAAAAGTGACCTTCAAGGGCATTGGCAGTGGTGCTATTTGATAGGCCACATACGATTTCCTATTAGTCTTCCATTGCAACTATATCTTTATCTTGCATCATTTCCGAGATATGATCACTTGATTCCCAAAATTTAACGAGGTCACGTGACTCTGAACACATCCCTTTTGGGAGTAATATTTCATGCATGCACTCGTACTCCTTTCTTTGTATCAATCAATCAGTATACGAAATTTGAAGTGCCTAGTTTCACCAATTACAAAGATATGATTGTGGCAAAATTTAAAAAAAAATCATGTCACATGGCTCTGACCATATCCCTTTTAGGGGTGTTTTGTCACCATATACTACAGTCTACCTGCATGCAAAATTTGACAATTCTAGCTTCAGTCGTTCCAGAGATATCATTGGGGGCGTCAAAATTTTAAGTGGGTCACATGAGCCTGACCACACCTCTTTTAAGAGTGATTTGTCATCCTTATGCTGGGACTTGACATAGCCTACATGCGTGCAAAATTTGGCAACTAGCTTCATTCGTACCGAGATATGGTTTGTGCCCACCAAAATTTAAATGGTTCATGTGATCTGACCATGCCCCTTTCGGGGATGGTTTGCCATCCATAGGATAGCACTTGCTACGACCAACCTGTCTACCAAATATGAAGTCTCTATCTCTACCCACTACGAAGATATGAAAGCGATACAAAATATCTAAAATAGGGTGGTTTGGGGGTTGTTGGGGTCACTCAAGGTCACTGGAAATAGCGCTATTTGATAGAATGCATACGAGTTCGTATTATTGCTTCATAGTAACCCTATCTTGCACTGTTTCTGAGATATAGCAAGATGTTAAAAATTGCCAATTTGAACCTACCCCACCTCTATTTGGCGGCCCCATAGGGAGTGACGCCGTTGGAATTTCGTAGAGATTTTTGGTATCAGAAAAAACAAATCCCTGGGCTATTGTATGGCGACCGTCACCAGTTTGTCAAATTGACTGTCCACCTAAATTGACAGCACCTGAGACGATTGACGTGCAGTTGCGAAATTTTCTTAGTCCAGAGTTTGGATGAAAGTTTTAGATGGAAGTATCCTAATTTTTGGAGATACCTGAATTCCCTTCCAACACAGTGTAGGGTAAGCCGAGGGACGCCTCTGTGCCAAAAATGAGCTCGATCTGTTGAGCATGTTTGGTACAGTGCCTACTTTTGACGGAAGTTGGGTTGTTTGGGGTAGTTAGGGTTACCCATGGTCACTGGAAATAGCGCCATATGAGTTCCTATTAGCCTGCGATAGTAACTATGTTTCACCACTTTTAACCTACACCACCTCTATTTGGCGCCCTCGTCGGGTGTGATCCCGTTGGAATTTTGCCCATATCTTAGGCATCAGCAAACTATAGCGTCCCTGTGCTATCGCATGGCATTGTTTGCGTGATCCTCGGTTTAGCCGTCTTAGTAGAACACCGACTTGTGACAGACGGACAGACACACAGTGACAACCCACCACTGCCTTGTCTCGTCCAGCCATGTTCTCCTTGGTCTACCTTTTTTTATCTCCGCCTGACACTGTTGATGAAGGCATGTTTTCGGGCTGTCCGTTCGTTCGTCTAGATAGATCTTGTTACCACGATATCTCATAAATGGCTTGATAGAACTTACAGTGAACATTCACTAGCCCCTACTGATGACCGGACTGGATTCTGAAAGTCAAGGTCACAGCAGGCCGTTGAGGTGGTAAAGGCTATGCATCCAAGTTGACGCTAGTCGAGATTCGTCTTCTAGTTACTTCTAGTATTACTTACGCATTTGTCTCACTGCTTCGTCTTAAAACGTGAGCAGTAAATGCTGTTTTCTGTTATGCATTTTGCTTATAAAATTGCATCTGATTGTGTGACGTATTGTGATTTTTTCCATTTCCACCAGACGTCTCCAGTTCAGTGAATTACTTAAGTGAAGTGAAATAGTGGCATATTTGCCCGAGGTGTTCTGAGCAGTTGCAGTGTCCTATCTTCTGCTGACCCGTGCTTGTTGTTGTGCTTGCTAGGCTGTATACATGGCCATATTTATATGTTGTGATGAAGTCAGATAAGGTATTGTGTTGTCGAATCATGTCATTATCATCTTGTTTGATGAGCCTCCTGCATCTTGACTCTGTTTATTTTCTGTCAGTATGCCATGTTTCTGATAGTGGTATGATTAGTGTTTATGAGCTTGCTGTCAAAGGCGTGTTCTGGTGTGAACAAATGATGGGGTTTGTTGCTGAACAGGTCTGCTCCATTGCAATGTTATTTTGTGTATAGCCATTGTCATACTGCATGTCGTATTACTGTTCTTCGGTAGTTTGTAGCTATCATGTCACCATGAATTTCTACATTGATTTCAATATTGATGCACATTATTGGTCATTGTCTATAGGCTTAGACCATTTGTGTCGTTAAAAATGTACATAATGGATATTGTTCAGTGCTGTGGATAAGTATGATTGTCCATTTATTCTATCTGCCAACCAATGTCAAGTTTTGGTTAATAAATTAGGTCGGCTGTTTCAAACAGGGTGTGTTTTGTCTTGTGTGTGTTTTGTCAATGTTAAACAATAACAGGTCTACATTATAACTGATTCGTGCAACTGTGCAGTCTTTTTGGGGTTTTCCTTAACCTGTTGTCTCCTTGTAGTGATGTGAATATTTTCTGTAAGCTGCATTTATTATTTCTTACCTGTAATATGCCAGAATGATAGTTTTTAATTTTATTAATTTTATGATCATGTACTGGCGTTCTTGATGTTCTGCAAATATTCGTTTAACATTGCTATTCTTCCAATGAAGTTTAAAGTTTTGTTGACAAAAAACATCAAAATTAGTAAATATATGTAATTTTTTCTGGACTACACTGAATTGGGTAAGACATTCTTAGTTTCGAAAGCCATATATATTAATTTTAAAGATAATTACGTTTTAGTTGCTAATGAAAACACTGATAGTAGTGGGAGGAGGGGTATACTTGTTATCAATTCAAAATGAATTATTAAAAATTTCAATTCATAGCAGCCTAACTACAACTGTACTACTACTACTTTTAATTCAGTTTAGTTGAATTTTGCAATGAGTGGTCAGTGTAAGCCATTATTAATGATAGCTAAATTTTATCGATTAATAAAATGTCAGAATTCATTTTTTGTTAACATTATTAGATGAGCTCTGTGGTATTTGGCTGAAGACTAATGAATGTGTGTATGGGAGGGGGCACTGTCTCTCAACATCATCTGCATAACTTGAGCAAGCGTTGTCCTATTTTAGTAGTTCTTGGCAAAGGCTTAAAAGTAGGCAACCGAAAGCTGCTTTATTTTCCCGCCCAATGTAATTAGAGCTTCTGCACGACCTGGCAAAACTGTAAACATGAAAATCGCATGTTTTCACTCAAATGCTGTTTCTATCCAGTCACAATGTGTATGACCGTGCTGGTGTATTATGATTCTATATAGATAGATCTGATGCTTTTCGTTGCTAGGTGACATTCAGAAGTCTGTCTGCCGTTGGTTTAATTAGGTTTAGTATATTTGTCTGCTGTTGCAGTAATTGTCTTGATTGGCTGTAAAGCAGATACTTGAAAATTACATGTACCTGTAATCACATTCATCTAGTTGAGTATTGAAAAGCAGTGGGCCGAAATCACAATAGAATATTTATTGATGCAGCTGTATACCCAGTAGTTCCTTTTGGGTATTTCTTCGTAAAGAAAAGAATAATTAAGTCAACATTATTTTTGTTATCTCTGTGCAGTCATATTAATATTTTGTATATCGTACATAATTAGTATTTAGTATGTAAGAACGAAGAAGCGCCAATGTGTAGTTGTTATGCCTATTCCACCCAACAGTGTCCACGAAGTCGTTGTGTTTTGGGGCTATCTGTTCGTTCGTCCGGACAGATTTTGTTACCACGATATCTCATGAACAGCTTGAGGAATCTCGATACAACTTACAGCGAATAACCACTAACGCGTATTGATGACCTCGTTAGATTTTGGAGGTTAAAGGTCAAGGTCACAGCAGGCCGTCGACGTAGCGAAGGCATCCAGCCTCGAAGTCCATCTTCTAGTTTTGGGGAAAAAATCACATTTATTCTCTTCTGTCTCGTCTAGTACACAAAATGTTCAGACTGGTTGTCACGTCAAAGAGGTGAAAGCTTGCCAAGCCGTTGACTACTTAGGCGTTAGTCTTTATAATTACATCTGTTCTCTGACTTTTATGTCTCTGCTTGTAATTTACTTTGTTCACTTGTTTTTGTTTGTGCCACATTGGTGTGTGTGTGTGTGTGTGTGTGTGTGTGTGTGTGTGTGTGATACTGATACTCTGTCCACCATGTGACGTGCTTGCCTTGTTGTAGATGTACTGTTAATTTCACGTAAAACTGGTCACTGTCACGCATGCAGAAGTCTGCACACCATGAGTGCTGCTGCTTATTGCCTTTGTTGTGTTACTGTTGTTAAGTTGCATCTGCTTGTTTTGCGTACGGTAGTGTTGTAGCATCGACTTGGCAGTTCAGCGACCACCTCTGATGTAATGATGCATGTTTATGTTTTGTTATGCTGTTGTAAGTCAAATATGATGTTATATGTGTTTTCTGATGAATGTCGTTCAATGTAGGCATATACTAGCATTTTGAAATTTTATTAAACTAAATTATGTTAAAAGCGCCCAACAGCCTTAGAACTATTGGTATTTGATGCAAGCTACATATTGTCTTTTTCTCCAGTTTATTTGCATTGGAATGAAATAACAGTATGATACTCCAGGCTACTTGGGTGTAATGTCTACGTGAAATAACGTGGATTTAGATTTAGAAATAATCTGTGTGTATTGAAATTAAAATCATAAATTTCTGATTGTGCTGGTTTTTTATAGTTGCAGTTGGTGTGCATAGGCATATGTAACATTGAATGCTGCTTGCTTGTAACATGCATACACAGCGAGTGAAAAAGACGGCCATTGTACTGTTGTTTCTCTCTGTCAAGCGCATACTGGCAGAGTGCACTTCGTGTGGTCGAACGTGGCATCAATTTTATTCCTTTACTGACATTGAAAACGTTTTCAATCATACACCCAGTCAAAATATGGTAAATTTTATTTAGAAACGTCAACTTATATGATCGGCTATAATTTCTAAAA
>Ga0209363_1000765_pt1 | contig 13771 bp, 10 predicted proteins | sample WorMetexBAHAMAS3_FD_187385 | JGI IMG/M metagenome (GOLD analysis project Ga0209363, IMG submission 187385) | Marine gutless worms symbiont microbial communities from Max Planck institute for Marine Microbiology, Germany - Inanidrilus exumae... | ecosystem: Host-associated > Annelida > Digestive... | reverse complement strand
CTACTCTGTTGATACAAATGAGGTTACTCAAAAACAATAACAAATATACATGTACATTAATAAAGTCTAAATGCATTCCGATTCTGTTGTACGCAGTCGAAGCCTGCCCTGTTAATCGCTCGCTTGAAAAATCGCTTCAATTTTCTCTTACGAGAATTCTGATGAAAATTTTCAAAACTAGATCAAGCGATATTGTAACGGAATGTCAAAATTATTTCGGTTTTTACACCATATTACTTTGATTAGAAAAAAAGGAAAGCAACGTTCCTGTACAAGCTGGCAAATTCGCAGAATAAACTGTGCGAATTGTTCAGCTTCATTGTGCAGGAAAAAATTAATATAATTTCATATACTTAACTTGTTATCGCTTTATTATGTGCTACTTGGCAGTTTCTGCCACCATCCTTATCATCATTTTCGTCATATTGTACACATTACGTGGCGTAACTTGTCTATTCTGTCTTGTTTTTGTGTGTATTATTCTGTACTACCTCTCAAGGTGAATAAAGTTGTTCATTATATTATGTATACGTGTGTCGGGATAATATTTTTTCAACTAGTCTGTTCTGGACATATTCGGGTTTCGAAAGGGTTAATCATAAAATTACATATTTGATTAGTGATGAGTCTACCAACAACATCTAAACCAGGAGGATGAAGGACAACAGTAAGAGGAGGAAATTAATTAATTACACGGCAAAGATTGGCAGTGAGAGGATGAATGTTTTTCTGTCCTGGCTCACCTGCATTGTCCTGGATAAGGGGCATTAAATGGTCGTTTTGTGATAAGTGGACTTACCTTTCAACAGCTATGCCAATAAGTATAACATCTCGAAACTTTCAAGACTAGTAGTATTTGTTGTATGCAAACCAACTGCATCAGTTTTACAGAATGATGTATCATACCATTAATCTGAACGTCAATGAATCCAGGAACAACAAGAAGCCCACAGCAGTCGACAGTCACTTCAGCTTGGACGCGCTCATCAAAAAACACGATTTCAGGATTGAGGATTTTGCCATCTCGAACCCACAGATCGTCACATATGATCTGGTGATGCCGCAGCAGATCACAGTTACCAAAGCGGACCAGTCGGTGACTAGTGCGATCGTTTTTTGTTGGCATTCTCTACTGCTTGACAGTTCACAACAATGAAAATGTAAGTTAAGTTCTTTTATTGTCGTTGCAAAGAACATTTATACACAGTAAACTTCTACAGTACTGCACAGTGTCATATTCACCATTCACCACCACTAATCTTGTACATATTTGTAAACATGTTGTATTCACATACAACTACCACAAAATCTTAGACGTCACAGTATCTTATGAATTGGTAACTTCTGCTGACAACAGGAATCTAGATTACTTAAAAATAAGAAGTGAAATGGCTATAACTAAACTACAGCAGGATACATAAATGATGGTCCCTTAGATATAGGTAGCAATGAAATCTCCAAGTAAATAAAGTCATTGCACCAATTCACCTGGAATGCACCTGGATGCATTCGGAAACAAGGTGTCATTGTGAAGATGTTGTGCACTTATTCGTCAAACAGAGGGAAGTTTTATCATCATATCAATGCTTTGTGGTTACAGTTAGGGCTACAGTGAATGTTAGGGTTAGTTTTATTGGTAGGAATAGATTTATGGTTAGGACTAGGGCCGCTGGCTCTAGAGCAACCCATCTATTATCACACTGCATGCTCACCTCCAGTCCTTCCCTGCAGCTGCGGCTAGGCCGTGGATGACCACAGCTGTGGCGTGTGCTGACGTGTGACCGACAGACACCTGATCGAAATTAGCAGTGTAAGATTTCCTGATGTGGTCAAGTGTAGTGAACAAAGTTGCATATTACACACACTGATTTGCTCAAGCAGCTATTGCACAGTCGAAGCCATTCTATGAAAATTGCAACTTAACTTTCAAGTGGCCAAAAATCACTGCTTACCGTATTTCCTGTAATAGAAGCCGGGTCTCAAATATAAGCCGGGTCTCTAATACAAGACGGCGGTCAGACTTCATTTGCTCTAATAGAAGCCGGGTCTTTGTATACAAACCGGGTCTCCAATAGAAGCCGGGGAGTCTAAAAGATGAATATCATAGAACTAATTGCGCATCCCCCCGTAGCACTGTGGTGCATTGCATCATCCATGCGTATTGCGTAATTAGCATTTAGCAGAACGGCGGTATAGCCTTCCTGGTATTTTGCTTTGCAGTAATAAATATAAAACAAAGAATCTTGGTGTTTTAAATAATGTCATATTCATCAGTAAACCGGGTGGTTCTAATAAAAGCCGGGTCTGTAATAGAAACCAGGGGTCTGACACTATTGTTCTACTAGAAGCCGGGGGCTTCTATTAGAGGAAATACGGTATCTTAAGTTATAAAGGCAGATTATCACTCACATGGCATTGGTGAAACGTATGTTATGCTAATGATCACATAAGCTGAATCAAGCCCTAAATGGCACTGAGGTTTCCGCCTCAATCTTGCTAGAAGAACGAGTTAGTTACATCTGAGGGTAAAAGAAGAGTAACCATACAAAATAGTGAATGGTAACTGACTCTGTATATGTACAGTACAGGTCGTCATGTACAAAATGCTGCACAAATTCTATGTACACGACGGCGTGTACATATACAGAACGCCGTGTTCATATCCACTGTCATGGTAATTACAGCATCAGCAATTTGTTTTTGGTACTAATAATGGTCTGATAGGGCACGGAAAAATTGTTCAAAGGAAGGTTCGGGTTGGATGTCACAAAATTTGTATTTACTAACAGAGTGACTAACAACTGGAACTCACTTCCAGCACACTGTGCAAAATGTACTACTGTTACATTTAAAACACATTTCAGCCGTACTGGAGCAGGAAACAAAACATGATTTTTGAGACAGACGGCGTATACAGGAAGCCTGTGCAGCTTATGCCACCACTATCTGTACAGACTGCGGTGGCTTCGGTGAATTCGGCAATCACATACAGCAAACGTTGATTCGTACATAACTGCGATTAAAATTTAGACAACTACACCATTTAATCACTACAATGTTGCTCTATGACATCAAAAGTAAACAACTACGATCAGCTGATTACAAGGTAGTGGCGGTACACACGTATATTTTTCGCTTAGTGAAATACCGGTAGACAGAAAATCTGTGTAGGTCCTAATCTTGATTTTGCTCATTGTTTATTCGTATTGCTTAAAAGACCTTTATCGCTTTGCATCGTGCCGGTACTAAATATAACTCTGTTAAACATATCGTGTATGTTTGTCGACGTTAAAGCTCCTAAGTCCTGCAGTAGGCCTATCACTTCCATCCTAAGATCTATCCACTGGCTCAGAATGACAGAATCAATGAACGCATCTAATACAAGCTCCTCTCCATTACCTACAAAGTTCTCACAATTATCCAACCTTCATACCTTCGTAACCTTATCTCTGTTTAATGTCCTCGTAGTACTCGCGCGATCTTCATCCGTCGTTAGTCTGCTCGGCCACCAACATCATCGTTTCTGAAAATTACTGATCGCTCATTTCGGTATGTTTCACCGTGTCTCTGAGTCTGGAATCAACTTCGTCAACCTCATACTGGTACCAGTTTCTCCATCTCCTACTTCTTCCTCTTCTGTTTCACCAGTGACTCGATCTGCTCATCCATAATCCCTCTCTCTTTCATACCCGGCTTAAAATCTGCCTGTTTCACAAATCCTACCTCCCCCCCTCCACCCCGTAGGTTCACTTCACACTTCTTCCTCCCGGACTGCCTTCACGGACTTTTGACTGCACCGTTTCTTCTGAGCTAATCGGTTTTTGTTGTTAGTTTTTTTCCTTATTTTTTGTTTCTGTGCAGTGCGCTATAGACTAAGCTGGCCATTTCGTCAGCTTTTGAGCGCACGCAAATATACTGCATCGTATCTTGGCGACAATTACGTATGGTCTCCTAGAGGAAAAAATAACCCTGTGGTAATGTGTTGCATCAGTATTCAGCTATAAAATTTCCTGTCGTGTAGGCCAAACCCTGTATAAGTTTTACTGCGGTGAATGCGTAATTAATGCTTAGTCACTGCGACTGTTGTTTCTGATTATTCTAATTAACGTGCCACTTTCATACATTTCTCTTGTTAGTCACACAAATCATGAATATGACAACTTACAAAACAAAAGATAAAGAATATATCTGCAACACGTGGACGTGGTGTGTTTGTTTATATGACATTGCTACTGGGAAAAGTAGGAAGTGGTTGTGTAACTATGTTTTTTGCAACATGACAAATCAAAGAAAGTAACCAGGCATAAACATTTTTGTCTCTCCATTCATGGCCACTAGAGTAAAAAATATTATAGCTAATTCTACACCAAAAATATGGACGTCTGCAGATAGCAATCTTGATGGCACTGATGACTAATCACTGCAGTTGTGAGTAAACAAGAGACATTATAATTTGTCTCACAACTAGAGATGTGGAATGAAATTTTCAATGAAAAGAAATTAATAAAATTTCATCAAATTTTCGAAATTTTCAAGACCCGTTGTTTAAATTTTCGTTGACGTTTTCCACTTTTGCATAAATAAGTAAATAAACAAAATAAGTGGCATAATACTCAAATAACGTAACAAAACAATTAGCAGGATGATTGATAGACCTTTACTTTTGGCTTTTCCTACTTAGGCTCTCGTCATGTGATAAAAATTTAGCAGTTTACCGTGTCAGTATTTACAGGAAATTGTACACTCTATCTATGTTGTAATCTATGGTCAACCATGAAACTTTCAATGAAAGTTTCAGTGAAAATTTCCATGAAATTTCCATGTTAGCACTAGCAAAATTTCATGAAATTTTACATCACTACTCGCAACCTTTTCTCGGTGTTCATTTTCTTATGCTCACTTCCATGTAATCATCGGCCAAAAATAACTCACTAAACTCAGATGTCAAAGAAGTCGGTTTAATATGTAGCATAATGTAATAATGCAACATAAGATATAAACATATAGCCACATAAATTTAATAAAAACCAATAACCACAGTAAACCTAATCATAACAAAGCATCTCTCTCCTTCAATGCACAAAAAGTAATGGTGTCTGTGATCCGACATTCAAGAATAAGGCAGCGATATAATATAGTGATTATTCTGCAATCTACAGTGCTGGACACAAAATTTACCTTTTCCCAAGAATGTGTTTTTCGTGTTTGCGTCACTTTTGGACGTTTTTCAGGAAAAATGACACATTATGGCAATTAAAAAGGATTGATTGATTGATGTAAGGTTTTACGTCCCACTCGACAAAAATAGGTCATTTTGGAGACGTTCTTCCCAGCCAATCTCTTGGCTAAGTACTGAAGAAACTAAACCCAACACAACAAAAACAACCAATACAAGACCTAAGCTAACATAAAAGAACACATAAAAGACAAAACCTAAACTAGAAGGGCATTCAATAGAGCACATACCTCCCCACCGACCTTGACCTTTGACCTTCCAAAATTTAATCACCTCGTCCCCCATTGCCAAAGGTATGTCTGACGATGTTTGGTGACAATCAGACTTGAATTGGCGCCAGGAAGTTGTTCACAAACATATATTATACATACCGACGCCGGCGAAAACATAACCTCTCATCACCTTTGGTGTGGGAGGTAATAAACACACAAAAAGAAATCTAAACCTAACTAACATGCAAAAATGTAAGAACTGCTCACATGCGTGTGCGTATCATTGTGCACAACTGTCATACAACAACAACACAGATTATCTGGTTATCTTCCCTCTTATCCCCCAGACAAGCACCACAGTTCAGAAGCTGTCTATTGGGGGGGGACATAGGAACATAAGCAACTAATACTAGAAACAAACAGAATAAACAACAAGCAACTGATTTATGCAAACTTACTGACAGTTACACATTTCTATTTATATTTTCACTACTTCATGCAAAAAACATGAAACAAACGCAACTCTGAGATCCGATCGATATACTGTAATTGTAATCAATTTCACAGTTTAGCAAGCATCTCAGCTGGTACAATTTTGCCGATGACTTGGCAATATGAATGGGCACAATTTTTTTTCTAACGCAAAATTCGGGAGTCTATAAATGTAATTAAATAAGCATAACACTCACAATGCAGAATAAAAAGTACTGAAATCTACTGATCAACTTTACATAATGAAGAATCACTGTAGAAAAATGTAGCATCATAACATAGCATAGTCCATCTTTAAAAAAAGTACAGTGAAATGGAGTGACTATTAGTACAAAGCTAAAAACAGTAGAAACCCAACACACATGCAATTCTGCTAATGTTGCGGAGACTGCATAGAAAAACGAAATCTAAAAGCCAAAACCCAAAACACTAATGGTGTTATATGCTACACAACACGTAGTAGTATTATAAGGTAGTAGTAGTAGTATAAAGCATAAAGTTGTTATAATGAGGGGGTCTCAGCACTCCCTTGGGCATACCCTAAGCTCCGAAGTCTCCCTTTTAACCAGTTCTGTTCTGTACTTTAGCCGTCCTTGATCGGAAGGTTGCCATGGACGTACTTTCTCCATATATCTCTGTCCTCTGTCATTCTGACTGCCTCTTCCATGGGATGTTGTCCATCAATGCCGTGTGTGGTCTACCTCGTTTGTGTGCACCTGGCATTGTTCCTTGCATTATCTCTTCCTCCAGGCAACTCCCCGGTTTCCTCATGGTGTGACCATAGTATGCTAGCTTCCTTGCTTTAACAGTGTCTAACAGTTCCCTCTAGCTTTGTTAAGAACCCACAAAACCCGCAGAATCCTTCTCAGTCCTTTCATCTCAAAGGCGTCAAGACGTGTTTCTTCATTCTTTCTGAGTGTCCAGCTTTCACAGCTGTACGTTGCTACAGGCCACACTAGCGCGTTCATTAGTCGTATCTTCGTTGAAATTGGTATGCTGTGTCTTTTTCATATTTTTTATAGTGATGCCCCGATTGCCTGCCCCTGTTCAACCAGGTACGGAATTCTGTCGTACACTCACCATCTTCTGTAATCAGGAACCCAAGGTACGAGAATGTATCTACCTGCTCCAGTTGCTCATTATTAATGAGTATGCGGCACGCTATGCCGTCGCTGGCCAAAAGATCAAGAACAAAAGAACAAATATTCACAATGATGTTAGCAATTACCAAAACAGTGACTATCCACAAACTTATAGCAACATTACGAAATGAACATTCTCTGCCAAGTCTTTGGCGAAGACAATACTCACAGTGAGTTTTCAGTAAATACAATAAAATGTCCTCATTACTCAAAGACAAAGATTTGCATAACTTCAGAGATCAATCAATGTGATTCCAATTATTTCAACCACTTGACAGACCAGACACACACATACAAACTATGACACATGTTCATATATGTGGATAATGGTGACATGACAACACAAAGACACAGCAACAATACCAACTACTGTACCATAATAAATAACAGTTGCTGATTAGATTGACCTGATATTCTTACAAAACCATTGCCATCAGCTTTATCAAAAAGGTTTCACAGGAGCTGGGAACGTGTATTTTATGGATCAGCCCCTTTTGCATGACAGAAAGCCTTCCAGTTCGGAAGACTGATTACATTACATTTTACCCCGCAATGCTATGCTAGGGCAATATGTGCTGTCGTCGTGTGTCTGTCCGTCCGTCACAAGCCGGCACTGTAACAAAACGGCTAAACGTAGGATCACGCAAACAATGCCGTACAATAGCCCAGGGTCTCTTGTTTACTGATGCCAAAAAGCTCGGCAAAATTCCAACTGAGTCATCCCCTACGGGTGTGCCAAACAGAGGTGGGGTAGGTTCAAATTGGCGATATTCAACCAACATCTCGCTAAGGGACATAGTTACTACGGAACACTAATAAGAACTTGTATGTGCTCTATCGAATGATGCTATTTCCAGTGACCCTGAGTGACCCCTAACTAACCCAAATCATCCCTTTTTCGCTATTTTGTAATGCCTTTCGTATCTTTGTAGTGGGTAGAGATAGAGACTTCAAATTTGGTAGATAGGTTAATCATAGCTAGTGCTAGCCCATGGATGGCAAACTATCCCAGAAAGGGGTCTGGTCAGGTCACGTGAACCATTTAAATTTTGGTCAGCATCAACCATATCTCCAGAACGGCCAAAGCTAGTGGTTAAATTTTGTATGCATGTGAGCTATGTCAAGTTCCAGCATAAGGACTAAAGGAGACAAATCACCCTTAATAGGCGCATAGTCAGGGTCATGTGACCACTTTAAATTTTGAAGCCCCAATGATCTCTGGAATGGCCAAAGCCAGAATCATCAGATTTTGCACACAGGTGAACTGTATCAAATCCTAGCTATGGTGACATACCACCCCTAAAAGGGGCGTGGTCAGAGTCACTTGACCCGTATTTTGTAATTTTGCCCCAATCATATTTTTGTAATTTGTAAAGCCAGGCACTTCAAATTTCGTTTACTGATTGATAAAAAGGAGTACGAGTGCATGCGTGATACAATACTCCCAAAAGGTATGTGTTCAGAGTCACTTGACCTGTTTAAATTTTGGGAAATGAGTGATAATATCTCGGAAATGGTGCAAGATGCTGACATAATTGCAATAGAAGACTAATAACAAATTGTATGTGGTCTATAAAATGGCACCATTGCCAATGCCCTTGAATCATCTTAAAGGTCAATTGTGATGTCTGAAACATTTATAATTCTCATAGCTCGTGAAACATAGCATGAATTTACTAACATAGCACATCGCTCAGTCCCTCTGCAGTAGCTGAGCTTCTTTTCTAAATAAGGAAACTGTCAATTTCAGAATCAGGACGGTTGTAGTTGCAAAATAAGTTGGTGGCAATGTGTTTTATTAAGGTCATTACACATTGGCAACACGCTGCTGTCAACTGTCACACACGTCATATCCTCTGTCAAAAGATCTTGGCGATCGTCTTGAATGGTGTGTTATAACTGGCTGATAAATGCTGCTGTATGTTGGCAAATGATGCTCAGGATATACACCTGGCTCCGTAACAAATTCTCTGTGAATCGGTATGGGAGAGTTCTAAACGACAACAACAACAACACTGCAACGTGTTTACTCAACTTCAAACACTTTAATCTGATCACACTAGCCAAAAGAACTCACTACTTTCTTAACTATCAACCTCATTAAAGACAATTATACATTTAAATCAGCAAATTTTGATCTTGTTAAAATTTTGGCAGTACATCATATGAATGCACGTTAAGTGCTACATGTCCAGATTCAAAGCACAAAGACTCCATGAAGCTGTACATTTTTTGAAAATGCAAGCCACAGATTCTACACGTCAGTTTTAGCAGATACAAAATATGCACAACCCGCTTTCAAAAACGGTTATGTCATAACATATCCACTCTAAAAATGGGTAACCATGGCATACCGGGTTTCACTTCCAATGTTTTAATGCCACATTAATTCTGTGGAAACAAAATTTCAAACAGTATCTATATATAATAATCCATAGGTGAATCTGGCCACAGGCGTGGCTTACGTGGACGGATGGACAGACAGGCGAGGGTCAGGCAGCAGGCACGAGCGCAGGCTGCGGGCACGGACAGACGACGTGCGCAGACCGGCTGCGGGCGCAGGCGAAGGGAGAGAGGGGCAGAACGGTGCGTGGCTTACGGCGTGCGGCGTGGCTTGTGAATTTAATTTCTATAAAAATTCATTTAGTGCCATTAATGCGTAAACTGGGTGACAGGAATGGCACATGACCTGTGCAAAACATACTTTAATCATCCTGAGAGTTTCTCTTGGAAGACAATGTCCAACTCCAGCGAAAAAGCCAATCAAACAAAACTCTGTACGTATGTACCAACATGTGTGCGTTAATGTCACCGACTAGAAAAGACCTCAGTTGAGGTCGCACCAACCACTATCATATAATCTCATTCACCAGAGGGCGCCAGCAGTAGCACAGCCTCCAACCATAACATCAATCCTAATTCTAACCGTAGGCCTAGCCATGAACTCTGACGTATGAACCTGACCTAGATTGGGTTAAGGTGAAACACCACGCCAGATATATAGGTCGGTCATTTTGTTGGAAAGTTATTGTATAAATGCACACGGTGGAGCGACCGTTTGCACTATCCAGGCAACTAAACTGGTCGGTAAAAACCATTCCAATCAGTGATGATGATGCATTACTCACTTGATGCCTTGTTGTTGTTGAAAAGCGGCCTCTGCCATTCTCCAACTCCACCAACTTCTCCTCCAATTCAATCAGTCGACTCTGCAACCGTGTGCGATCTTCTCTTTCCTGCTGGAAGTCTGTTGCGTATGTTGTATTTTGCACCTTCAGTACGGCTATTTCATTCAGTTTCTCTTCTAGCTGCTTCTTCAGCTGCTTGTTTTCATCAAGCAGCTCGAGTTTCTCCTGTAATGTCTGCATTCAAATATAGAAAAAATTAAACAGATCTCAACAACTGGATGGCTGTGTGGTGTGGAATGCCCACAATACAGTATTCGGCTCGAAGTGCTCAGCTATCTGTGCACATCTGCTTACTTCCTGCATTCAATGAGGCCTAGTGTCACGTGACTCAATAGTCGATGGTGATTGGCTGCCTGCAACTGAGTGACGTCAGCGTTATCTGCCATGTTGTCAACCCGCATCTGACATTGCAGAAAAATGTTCAGATTTTGTCATTTCTTAATAATCAACAAAAGAGATGATACACTTCTGACTCTGAAGGCCTAACTGCTGTGACAATACATAACATGGATGTTAGCCAGTGAGTATATTTATTACCTCCCCCACCGAAGGTGATGGGAGGTTATGTTTTTGCCGGCAATTCAAGTCCCAATTGTTACCAAACCTCGTGATCAAGGTCAAAGGTCAAGGTCGGTGGGGAGGTATGCGCTCTACTGAATGCCCTTCTAGTTTCAGCTGCATCCGTCTGTGGATACTGTGGAAACATTGCATTAGAATGGAGTATGGCATGACAGAACCGTCGAATACATTAAATAGTAATCTACTAAGTCAACTATGGAAATGTCAAAATGGTAGCCAATAGGATGCCTACTGTCTTAAGTTAGTAAACGCTATGGAAGTCAAAGAACTATTACTTTATATTTATTATGCTTTCAATCAAATACAGTACATGGATAACTTGCACGAAACAACACTCAATGCAGGTAACATGTAATGTTCTGTACCTTCTCATAATCTTCTCGAAATGTTTCACCCTTTTGTCGAACCTCCAGCAGCGTTTTGTCAATTTCCGCCTGCTTACGCTCTGAAATGTATGTGGAGCAACAGTGACCATCATCCCTGTGATGAACTGACGGACTTATCAACGAAGCTTTTATGTCGTCAACGTCTTTTCGAAGTTCGTGGCATCCTCTGCACTCTGCTATGGGATGACTGCCAACCCACTCATAATTCTCATTGGCTTCTGCCTGCATTTTCATCAAACACATTCACAATGTCAACTGGTCTTTAAACTCGGTTTTCAACTTCATTTTACACCAAAGCTTGTCTGACCTTTGGTTTAAAACTTACGTTTAAGCCACATAATGTATCACACAAACAACTGCCCAGTTTTAGTTCAATTTCATGCAATGCAGCTAGGACAGCCCCGAACCAGAAAATCTGATGTGACTGACGAGTGGGTTGATGGGCCAGCAGAATGGCTGGTGATGAAGAATGAGTAACAGCTAGCATCAAACACAAAAATAACACTCGCAACCAACTTCATCTGCAGCATCAGAACCCGAATAACATCTCACCAGATACACACGCATGGCTGTAAATACTTCCAGACGTTGTTTGGGCCAGTGAGGCAACCAAACTGGTGACCCAACTGGATGCCATCTCAACTGGGTCACCAGTGTCTCCTCTATCATCCGCAACCATCCCAATTTATACCAACGTACGATAGACACTGAGATATGCTGGACTGCATACCCTACGGCTTTGTTCTCATACGATATTATATGATACAAAATATCAGATCAGATTAATGCATGGGAAAATTTCCCAGACATCTTATTAGCATGAACTGCAACCGTACCATAATGAGAAATGAGCCATGTCAGAAAAAGCTAGGACGATGAGTTTTTGTCACCAACAAAATTCAGATATCACAAATTAGTGCACCCAAAATTGAACAAGCTACCATGCAGGGCAGCACTGCAGTACAGTGAAACACAAAAACCAGCTGTATGGACAACAAAAAATGTAAAGGGTCTGACAAAGATGCTGTTTGTCATATCACACATTATGATGTACTGTATAGAGGGGAAAATTTAATGGAAAACCAGAATGTTGGTTCGTGTGTATCGCATTCATTGATAGTTCAGTTTTATAACTAAGCCCATCTTTTCTCTGTATTGTGTACTTTGTTTCAACTGCTTTGTATTCTACTATATGTATGCAGTTTCTTTGTTTATACTGTGCTGCTATTTTGGCGAAATATTAAAGACAGAATAAACCTAGTTGAAGTGTACAACTGTAACTGATACTGCGGTTAAGCAGATGACGAGGCTTAGTACATAGGCTAGAATAAACCGAGCCAATAAACGCACGTAGACGCAGTATTAGCATACCATTCCAGTCGTTTTCGAGTAAAATATTTCTCAAACGTCAGTAAATAACACGATGTTCTTCAGTCGTTGTCGTCTGGCAAACGTATTTAGCTGACAATAACTGTAATGTCACGTAGGCTAGTCGACGCGATGAGTTGACGGCAATGTTTTTATACGGTAAACACGAAACGGGAATTTCCTGCTAGGGAACCCCGCCATGTGGTTTATAATTAGGTCGCTAGGCTGCGGTCAGCAGGCCGAATGACGTCATCGGAAATACACGCGGTCAGTGTGACGTAGTTTTGTTTCTATGCTCGCATGTGCGCGGCTTTTACTAGCGTCTTATTTCGCAGCAACCTCTGATGTCAACAAATTAATCGAATGTTCTAGACGATACTGGAGGAACATTTTGACAACAGGATGAGCGACATAGCCGCATAACAACGAACGAATTAGGCTTAAATTACCGTAGCTCATGACGAACGAAAACGAACGAGGCCTATAGTAGCGTATGCTGTACGTCGCCGATAGTAGACGTAAAGTCACTAAAGTGTCTATCGGTTCCTGAGCGGAAAGAGGCGTGATCTTCATAATAGACCTAATGCGTTTATGAATTAACTAGAAACGCGAGGCAGAGCCTAGCGTGTAGTTCGCGCGGCATAGCAGTGACGCCCTCTAGCGTATATGTGAAACAAAACAGAGTAGTGATCGTCCCAGAAAACTCAGTAATGATCCCCGCAAGGTCTAGCAGTAAAGCGAACGTAGCCAATTGCTGATCGACTCTGGGTGTACACTTTTTCACCCTCTTAAACTCTGGAATTACTGGACCGAAGTTTACTGGACCAAATGTTTACACAATGTATAGCCAGATCATCGTAGATGAACCTTTTAAAAATCAGTGCGTTTCCGAATGCCAAGGCGACGAATAATTAAAGGTGAATGGGCAATTTCGCTAATTTGGACGCTAAAATTGGTTGTCATGGCAACGTCTCTTGAGCGATCGGAAAAGGAAGGTCAGATCCGTAATCTACGATCAAATATCTACCATACGGTGAAAATTTGGTGAAAATCGCTCATCCTGAGATAATTTGTCTCAACGGATTTATTTCTTTAAAAATGAGGGTTGTGCACGCCGACTGTGTGTGTGTGTGTGTGTCTGTCTGTCTGTCTGTTTATCTGTTTGTCT
>Ga0209363_1000764_pt1 | contig 13777 bp, 13 predicted proteins | sample WorMetexBAHAMAS3_FD_187385 | JGI IMG/M metagenome (GOLD analysis project Ga0209363, IMG submission 187385) | Marine gutless worms symbiont microbial communities from Max Planck institute for Marine Microbiology, Germany - Inanidrilus exumae... | ecosystem: Host-associated > Annelida > Digestive... | reverse complement strand
GCGCCAGATACTTGGCATCAGATGGCAGGACCTTGTCCGTAACGCTGAAGTCACAATCCAGACTGGTCTCCCCCGGTGATTGATCACATCGTCAAACGCCGCAATGCCATTTTCGGTCACATCGCCAGGATGCCGAGCAATGTCCCAGTACATCAGGCCTTAAGTTGCCAGGTCGACTTGTCTCTTGGTCGACCCCGGGATCGTTCGTGGAAGCGTCGTCCCGGTCGTCCTCCGAAACGATGGCTGGACCAAATCTGTGACGACAGCCAACGCCCCCCAGCCGAAGTGTGGAGAGACGCTGTCAGACGCGGTCATCGTGGAGTGACGCAACGGTCCTCGTCGACTACGCGCTAACGACGACGACGACGATGAAATTGCATAATTAGATTTCTGGCTGTGGGTGCAGGGCAGTGGGGCCATTATCATAGGGGCGTGTTGGTAGCAGGTCACTGTAGCGGGGCGACTTAAAAGCCAGCGGCAGCGTAGCGGGGCGGAACAGTCATGGGGAGCATGTATTATATCCCATGGAGTCTGCTTCTTTACATGTGCAAATACCATATCAAATGCTGCTGTGTGACCAATAACCCCAATGTGAAGGTCACACCATACACAGCACCATTGTATTAAGCGGTTTCTCAGCACAGCAACAGCAAAGCTTATCGTTTAAAACCTTAAAACATACTGGAATTAGTATATTCCTTGGTCTGTACAGTTAATTGATAAAATACTTTTTACAGATCTGCTACTAATTGCATTATGCTTGGTTTGTTTGCAGTCAGTGGCACTTGCTGCCACGTTCGTCTACAGCATGCATTTACTGATACATTGGCAGCTGTTCATCATGGTTGTGTTTGCAACAGTTGGCACTGTCATGTTCTTTGAGGCTGAGCGGTTGGCCGTTGTTCAAGCAAACGCTGCCGTTTTGGAAATACAGCCGACAGTGCAGTCAAGTTCTCAGGAGACTTCTTGTTGAGCTTGTCTGTGATCTGATATAAGTGAATGTACAGTTTTTTATACTTCAACAGCTGTATATGTTGAATACAATTGTCACTATTATCAAGGTAGAAGCAGGCGTTAAAATGGATGTAAGTAGAACAGCCAAAGTACTGAAAATCCCTTTACATTCTCGTGCCCTTTATTTTGCGACCTTAACAAAACCGCGAAATTACAGGGCATGAATATTGATACTGTACAATCTTTAATTGGCATTACTCATGTGTTGCAATTGTGTGGCTTGAATTCGCCAATATAAAAGGTACCAAAACAATTTTGCACGCAAAATCGCAAACTTTTAGGGCAGCCAAATTAAAGGGTTTTACAGTAGTTTTATTGCCTGTTTTAATGCTTCAGTTGTAGTAGTACTGCAGTTCATTTAGTACTGTTTGCCCGTTTAGTAGCCATTTTCGTGGCGACTTCTTAGCTGGTTGCTCCTCGATTCTTGGCAAAATTTCTGTGTGGTCACATGACCTGCCTGATGCCAAACGGGAATCATTCGCTGGATCTCATTGACACTGTGCTTTATAACTTAGACCATTTCATTATTATTAGGTTGCATTGCAGTGGTAGCTAGTGATAGTGGCCTATTGCTATACACAGACTAGCATGGTTTGTCTGTTGGGTCATGTTCCTGAGCCCTGCGAAGACAGTTGAACCGATCGAAATGCCGTTTGGGAGGGATTGGTTGGTTACGCCCAAGGAACTATGCATTAGATGAGGGTGAAAATCCCCAAGGGAAAGAGGTTTTTTTGGGAAAAGTAGCAGCCTATTGTAAAATATAGGGACACTACCGTGTACTGTGCAAAAATGGCTGAACCAATCGACTCGGATCAAGATGCCCTTTGGGAAGACTTGGGTTCGCCTAAGTAACCATGTTTAAGAAGATGGTCCAGATCCACGCACGGGAGTATATGATATGCATTATTTTGTAATATCACTGACATCAATGTAATTTTGTTATGTTTTAACTGTGAACACAGCATTAATCAGAGAGAGAGAGAGAAATGGCTAACAATCACAAACATCTGAGTGCAGAATCATTTGCTTGCGTTACACATTGACCATAAAACTTGACTGAAAACACCAGTGTACAAGCTGACACCAATAATTAGCACTCAACTGGTATGACAATGTCAATAAAGTTGTTAGTTGTTACACAATGACCGCTGCAATACTGTCCACCATGCACCACATCAATAGAATATATACAGCCAGTAACGATCTCTCGGTTTGAGATCCACACAGGAAAATGGCAATTGTCACTAGGGCCCTCAGTTTTCCACGGCAAATTTTGCCAAATTCTGCGACGCCGTTTGCCAAATGCCGCGGATCACCGCGGCAAATTCTTGGAATTCCGCGGCTCACCGTGGCCGCCCATGTCGATCGCTTGAACTACTGCGGAGATATGGCCATTTTTCGATTTTGGCGGCCGTCCGCCATCTTGGATTTTTAAAAGTTTGAAATTTTACCTACCGGTCCGCTACGTAAGGCCAATACGCGTCTCCATGCCACATTTCGAGTAAGTCGGTCGAACGTTTGCGAAGATATGGCGGATTTTCAATTTTTCAAGATGGCGGCCGTCCGCCATCTTGGATTTGTTTTACGTGTGGACGACCAACAAAGAGTATTTGTTGGTCTTTGTCATTGTGCACAATTTGGTTGGAATCGGTGCAGTAGTTTCAACAACAGCTTCACGACAAGTAAACGCATCACTGAAATCAACAGGCCTGTGTATCTGTCCGAAGGGACTGCGTGTCACAACTTCAACAGCAATACAGACTTACGGAATTTGGCCGTTGCTGTGGAATTTCTGTGTTTACGCGGAATCCCGTAAAATTCCACAGCAATGGCCAAATTCAGCGGCTCTGCTCACAATTCCGCGGCTCGCGGAAAACTGTGGGCCCTAAATGTCACCGACATTTCACTGTAAAATATTGATGCAGCCACATCGTAATGGCTACTTGCCAGCCAACTCAGCTCCCTGGACCTTCTATTCCCAGACTGTCTGAATACCCTCCCAAGACCCCTGTATTGGATACGTTGCATAAAATCTGTATGAAAATACACACTGTCACTGTAGTTAGTTAGTTAGTTCGAGTTTAACGTCCCCTTTCAGCAAAAGTATGGCTATATATATCAGACAAAAGGTCAAGGGTGGAGAGCTGTAACTGTTAAGTAAGTAATTATTATTCAGCAATTTCAAAAACTCAAATAGCTTGGAATACATTGGGCTACTAAGTTCAGGGACAACTTCCCTGGCCATATCATTTCATCACAGACAGTTACAACAGGCATATGCTTGGGTCATATCCAAGTGCGACAAATTTTTACAGTGCGAAGCTATGCTAGCATGGTATATGCTATGGCAGTGTCTGTCAATCCATCACAAGTCACAAATTCTATCAAAACAGCTAATATATAACCAACTATGTCGTATGCCGCACCATAGCCTAGGGACTCCATTACGACAAAAAATCTTTAGCGAAATTTCATTGGAGGCGCCAAATACACGTGAACGGTGACACTGCTGATGATCCAGAGAGACCCTAATCACATCTATTTTAATGGGTGAAGCTATGCACTTCAACATTGGTATGCACATTGACCGTGGCGAGTACTAGCACATGCATGATAGATAATATTACCCTCGAAAGGGGTGTGTTCAGGTTCATGTGACCTTTGTAATTTTGGTAAATAAGTGATAATATCTTGGAAACACTATGAGACAGAGACATACAATGGAAAACTAACAGTAAATTGACATTGTGTGGCCTGTCGAATGGCACTAATACTAATAACCTTGAGTGACCTGGACCGAAAACGGACTTCTCAAAGTCACCGGTAGTCACATACCTTGTAAAAGTAATATCTCAGACATGTGCAATGTGAAGTGATATCTGGCCTATCAAACAGCACAATTTCCGATGACCTTGACTGGCCTTCAAGGTCATTCCACTACTGCAATCATTTTCACATGTGATTTTGTGTATGGTTGTGCAGCAACTGACATGATTTCAACCGACAGCACATCGTGCAGTTTCTCTGTGGCTCTGTCAGGCATTAAGTGAATGAAAACAGTTATACACTGTGTAAATTCAATGCATACAAAAGTTGAAACATAACATCTATCACAAGTTGACTCAACCCATTATTAAATTTTAAAGTTTACTTTAAACAACAACCTGCACAGTTATCCTTCAGCATACACAAAATGGATAACATTTTCCATATATCATATGGACTGACAAACCACAAACTTCAACAGCACATGGTAGATATAAGCCAAAGATCATATGAATCTAAGAGATGTTGAAATGCATCACTATTTAAGGTCACCCAATCTTGTGATTTTAGCCCCCCAAAAAAATGGTTATGGTCTCCAAAATCTAACAGCGGCCTATTAATGTAGCACCTATGCGACATATATTCACAACAATTTCACTGATCTTCATTGGTGTATCTCCGAGATTAGAGTTCGAAAGATAAAAAACACTGGCAAAATATAAGATCACCTTTTGGGTGACCTACTTAAACAATAAGAAATATGCAGCCAAATTTACAAATAATGAATATAACCATCATCATCAAATACAGTAAGCACTGCAGGCAGTATATACTGCTGAATAAACAGTCTCACATTGCCTAACTAGTGGGTCCAAATACGGGGGATTTCTGGGCTTCACAGTGGGTACTGGAAGACCACAGACCGGCAGACTCAATCCATCGGAAATCTGATCTCTTTGCAGATTTAGATTCCAATAACTGTCTCGCTGCATCGAAATATCAGCGTTGTACTGATGCCAAATCCCATATGTTGAAATAAAATCCCATATTACTCAGAATGCATCTTTTCAGTCAATCTTGGAAAGTGGAATGACATTCTGATGACATTCTGACCTACGATGAAAAAGTGCATGGAGCAAAAAGTCTGGGAACCACTGGCCTAAATATATACAGTTATTCACAATTAAAAACTCTTAGCTGCAAATAAATACAAACAATGCAGCCCCGATGAAGACTATAGGCAACGGAGAGCTGGCATATATGGCCTGGTGTGCCTAACATCAGGAGTGAGTTACATTTAGTGCTGTTACACCAGTTATCTCCAAATCTTTTCTGGGGACCTTGCCCCCACCTGGAGTAACAACACTGAAGCAAGAGGGGCATTTTCCATGACCAACCATATACGGATGACAATTATGTAACTTGTCAACCATAATCGGGATTTGCAACCAGTCTGGTGTTGGTTGAACGTCGGTTACCATGGTTATGTCAGACAGTTCCCGGATGTTGATGTCAGCAGTGTTGTTTGTTTTGGTTTGGCTAACTAGAATCTGGTTGGTTGATGTTATTGACCGGCTGGTTGCAAGACGTCACAGTTAAACAACCGGCATCTGGTTGACTACGAATAACACACCTACAGTATCTGCTACTCCAACCGAACAAATTTCAGGGAGATGCGAGAAAAATTCCAGTACGTTTTTACGTTGTTACAGCTTGCTGCTTACTACACAACAAGCAAAGTTTGAATTACTTTTAACGCAGCATGTGACAATCAGCTCTGAACAATGCTCACCACTGATATGGAGTCATTTGTTTTATATGTTTTATTTCAACTATATGTAAAACTCTGTGCATGTCAGTGTTTAATAAAGAACTACTTTTACTTATTTACAAGTTAAAACAGAGCTTAATTTTATGGCACTGCTGTTGCAGCATTAGCCTAGCTAAAAGTTTCCAGGAGATAGTTAAATTTCGTGCAATTTCCATGAGGGACGTCAACTACCAGTAGGTTTCAAGGGAGTTGTACATATTCTCTGACAATAGCAGTCGTAACAGACCAATGGCAGATACTGAGGCTTTAACCAAAAATGTACCATAAAACTTCACCACAACGTCATTCTCACGACAACACAAAGTATATGTACAACAACTGGTTCAGAATGCTTGGCTGCCACACAACAATATACTGTACACTGTGTGTATGCATGCATAAACAGAGGACTTTCCATGGTTAAAAACAACTGCAACAGCAACTGCTGCTTTCAAATTTCTGAAAGATATTTGAACAAAACAAAATGACAAAATAAGGACTCCGGCAGCAAAGTAGAACTGAACTGGTGTCTCACAGAATGACGGTGCAGTGTGTGATGAAACGGCATATGATACTTCATCACCATTCAGCATCACCAGTAGCCTTCATGAACAGCTGATCCTTGCCGTTCACGTTCATGATGCCGTCTTTCAAATGAAATTTCCACTTGTTTTTGCTTCGATTTATCTACAACATTGAAACAATGCAAACTAAACTGCATGATGGCAAATGAGCCATAAGTGAATAAAATATACCATTATTACTGAATCATCCTGCGACTGCTGTACACCAGAGATTTTCTGCTGCATGGCAGAGATGCAGTCTTGCATCACTGTAGTCCTGCACTGGCATTCACACTGTCTGCTAAAAAATACAAATGTCATACTTATGCAATGCTCAAATTACTACAGAAGCCTGAGGCAAATGGGCCTTCTTACTTAAATGAAGGGACCTGATATTTGTGCACACAGCAGATTACAAGGGCTGCTATATACTTGTTTATCTCTCTGACTGGCTGACTGTGGTTGGTTGTTATCCCACTGTTGTTGTTATGTCAACATTGTAAAGACAAGGTCCAATGGAATAATTTGGCACATGTTCTGATTATATACATAAATGAATGGATAAACTTGGCCTCTGCTCCACAATTACTGTTTTACTTTACAGATAACACTGACGATGCTTGTCTGTAAACCACACATTCAGACAGTGGCATAACATACTGTTACAAAGGTCAACATACACTGCACATGAACAGGTCTGAACTATTACTGAGCACATATGCAGTAAGCCTATTCTTTTTTTGTAAATTTGAATATCACTGTCCCAGTGTCCATTAAGGATTTGGTGTTCTCAGTGATGAGAAAATTATCCCATTCGCTGCCTTAAAAAAGCACTAATTTTAAGACTTAAATGCACAAAAATGCACCTGTTGGATAGGCTCTGTCCGGAACTGCTGGGGTTTCACACTTCTATCTGGATTTAGCCAGATCAAGGGAATGGGTTATGGAAAGGGAACAGTAGGGAAAAGAAAGACAGTGGCGGAAAGGAAATGGGGAAAGAGGGTAGGAAATAAAGGGGAAGGCACCATAACCTACTTTGGAGAAATCTAACTCATTATATCAACTCTTCATAATATAAAACGATCTCAAGACAAAATCCAAAAAATCAAACTAAAATGACATTAATAACATAGTGGGATGTACTAATTTACGATACAATTCATACAGGTACTGTCGCAGTTTGCTTAGTTCCGAACTGATTAATGTCGCTTATGTTGTACTTGACTTTATCACTGTTCGTGATAGTGCTTTTTACTTGCATGATTTTGATGACGTGTTGGTGTGTTGTTTTATTTGTAGTTTTTTTCTAGTTTCTAGTTTTCTGTATTTTTTGTACGATTTTATAATAAATATAGCCACCAGTCCACTGCAGACAACAAAGACAAACCTTATCAAACTGACAAACAATGACGTTCTCTGCATCAAACACTTCCGTGGGATCAGCATCACTCACATCATCACCAGAGTTCAACGGATCCTTAACAGAAAAGTCACAACCACCACTGTACATTTCCTCCATTTCACACACAACTATATTTATTCACTGAGATGAACAAGAAAATGATAAAACTAGATGGGTTGCAGTGTATCTGGAGACACACTGCAATATAGGCTCTAAGAGAGCGTTTCCCACCAGCATACTCGACAGGTGACACAACTGTTTACTTATTTACTCATGCACAATCTGTTTAGTTCCTGCATTCGATGATACCTAGTGTCACGTGGCTGCGACTGAGTGACGCCAACATTATCTGCCGTGTTACATATTTCAGTTTCCAATTCAGTCTGCCTTTCTTCAATATATCGCTCAATAGGCCGCACCAGCACTGTGGCGTACGATTTGCATAAAAATTATACTAGCAGATTGCTATAGGCTACTTAGACTTAAAATATTTACCAAATACGATGAATATTGTCCCAGAGAGTGCTGTTGCACAGGCGTATCTTCGCCACTGGCAGCGTATAGATGACTTTAATGACGTCACAGAGTGACGTACGCGTGCACATGCGCAGACTACGTAGAGCAGTAGTAAGTATGGCGGCTTGGTTTTGGTGTGCTGCATTTAAAAAAGATTATCACAACCTGCCCTGGTATTGGTGTTGCTTTAGAGAGAGGGTTCGATTAGGTGGGAAAGGCAGGTTTTGGTGTGCCGCATGCAACTCAGTTAATCGGACATGCAGCACGTCTACTTTATTGTGGAGTTATGACGGCCTGAATTCGCAAGACCTGGAAATTTTGTGAGCATTTTTTGCGTTTTTTAAAAAACAATCTCTCTCAAACTGTCGCTACTGTGCTATCTACTGCGCGGATCGCATGCAAAATCTGCCAGGGCAGCCCCACATTTGGCTCACACTGTGCCTTCATCCAAATTGGTTCACTTTCGGCAGAGTTATTGCCGAACGCGTAAACACCATTTTTGCCCCATTGAGTATTTCCAATATAGGCTCTTTGAGCCTATAAGGATGGTGTGGATGAGATCATTAAGGAGAACTCTATCCTCTTCTCCCTAATCTGAATGCGCTATTTGCCATCAGCAGGGTCAGTAAACTTTCTTCCAGCAAAATTCTCCAGTTCTTAACTTGGGGTGCCTGCTAACATACGTTGACCTGTATAATGGCTGTAAAATGGTTGCTGTTGTTGTTGACATCAACAAGAACACTGTGACACAAAGAAAGCATTTCTTATCACCAACTCAACGGAGCTTCTGCATGCCACATGCAGAGGGACGACAAGTCAAATCTTACCTCCTCTTCAGCCGCTGCATCATCATTTGCCTCGTCATTGTCATCATCATCATCATCATCATCCTGGTTCTCATCATCGGAACTGCTGTCCCCGAGACCATCTAGCTGCATAACCTGTTACGTCAAAAAAACCAAAAACAAAACAAGACAGATAGTGCACTCCGCAGACATACAGACAGACTCATGCTTCGTCCAAACATTGTACAGGCACAGGTTTTCACAATACTGTTTACACATTATATGCAAAAAGGTTATACAAAGATGATAGGCATCCAGCTTAATCTACCATAACAAAACCATAACATGAAATTAACCAGCTAGAAGATGGACTCTGGTGCCCCAGTATCGACGTGAATTGCCTTCAGCACAGTCTGCTGTGATACTGACCTTTAACGTCCAGAATCAAATCAGGTCATCAGTAGGGTACAACAAATGAAACCGGGTCTAAGACTTTTGTCTAAAACCCTAGTCTTAGACCAAAGTCTAATCTAAACTCTGTCTAAAATCAGGTTTTAGCCATTCAGATTAAAGTTTTGTCTTACACTAAAATACTAGTGAAAGATAAAGTGACTCAATATGATGCATAATGAAAAGAGTTATAGGTTACTCTTATGAATATAATGTAAGTCTGAAGTAGTCAGTGCTGCAAGGGGACTGAACACACAAAGATATGCAAACACACAGGTCGAATGGTTATGATATCACATACATTCAGACAACACCACTACTAACATTCCGTAATGAACACAGTTTACACATATTGGCATGCATCCAAAAACTAAACCTCTAGATATAAAGGACAGCTTTCTAACAACAGAATAACATGTTATTCCTAACATTCCAAACTATGCTGATTTAAATCTACTGCGCTAGATTAAGCTGGCCATCCCATCAGCTTTTGAGCACACGTTAATCTATCGTATCGTATCGTATGAACATCCTCAGCTGTGTGACCTCACAATGATATAAGCCATACCAACTGAAAACAACAACTCAGTTGCCTCAGTAATAGCTTTTTCATTCATAACACATCATGTAACTCTAGTCCTACTGACACATCACATGCTTGCCACCGTACTTATTCAAACAACGAAAGCAACTCAATGCAGCAGCTAAAATACTGTCGGTGCAAGTCATGCAGCTAGCTGAGTGTGATAATGAAGAAACAAGACAACGCACTGGCTTGGTACTGAGCTGGGTTGGATCGGTCTGCGTGGCAGGAACCACAGTGAACTGAGAACTGAAACCACCTGGTACTAAGAGTTGCTGCTGCTGGCCCTGGGCACCACTCGGCTGCACTGCTCACATTCAACAGCAATGATAACTATTGCACAATCACACTATATAACTGAAAGCCAAAGTAATCTGGCATTATGGTCTGGCTACAGGACTAAATAACCATATCTGCTATAAATGGAAACAACTGCTGTTAATAACACATGGCAACACCGTGTTAAATTAATATACCATATCACCACAAAGCCCGTAATGTGCTGTCCATACTAGTAGACTGAGAAAAAAAATTCTTAAATCACATCGGAAACCGTCAAAGGACGTGCTGTCAAAGGAACATGACAACTGTCTGGCAACGAGTTCCCAACCTCGGGCCAGGCACAGAGAAGGCTCGATGGCCAAGCATCAAATGTTGATTAAACAGTACAAACAGCTGGCAGCCTACTTTGGTGGCTGCACCGCTCGTATGTGATATGACAGCAGAAAAGGCAAAGTCCACACTGAGTTTCAGGTAAAGTTAGGGAAGTACCCTTATTTTTGGGGAAGCTAGATCCTTTTTTAATATAATGTAACCATGATCAAGAGTAGTCAAATTCTGCAAATACTGGTTTGATCTGGTCAGCCATCTATGCCTAATTTAACAATAACGTGATAAAATTTATAAGCTACAGAATTCCCCTGGATGCTAGATTTCATTTGAATGTCACACAAATTTTTACCAGCAGTATGCTATGCTAGTGCGGTACTGGCTGTCATCATGTGATTGTCTGTCTGTAAGAAGTCAGTGTTCTACCAAGACGGATAAACCTAGGCACGTACGCAAACAACCCCGTATGATAGCCCAGGGTCTCTAGTTTGCTGCCAAAGATCTCTGCAAAATTCCAACAGGGATAACCCCAATGGGGATGCCAAATACATGTGGGGTAGGTTACAATCGGCAATTTTCGACCAATATCTTGCATACATCTGAGAAACAATGCAAGATATGAACACAGTTACTATGAAAGGCTAACAGGAACTCTAATGTGCTGTATCAAATGGCACTATTTTCAGTGACCTTAAGTGACCCCTAACTAACCCAAACTATCCCATTTTCCACATTTTGTATCCCTTTTCATATCTTCGATGTTGCCAAATTTTGCAATTTGCATACAGGTAGACTATATCAAGTCCTATCTTTCACCTATGTGCCTCTGTCACCAAGCAGTAGTACTTGGGACCAGCCAAGAAGCGGTGATGCTCTGCAGCTGGGAAGGTAACCGCAGGCCTGGCGGAAAGTTATAGCAGCCTCTTTAAATTTTTTTACCAGTGATCGCTAGTGACCTTGAAGGTTACTTTTGGTGTTTAAAACCTTTATCTCACATACCTTGGGAAACATAGCATGTCATGAATATGTTTACACATGAATCAGAAACTGTACGCACTTGGTTTGTAATTTCCACTATCTATTCAAAAAATGAATGACTTCTCAAGGTCACATACTGTAAATGTGGTAAATTCTCGGAAAGTGCAAGGCAGATCCCTTCTTACTAGAGAGTACAGACCACTAATCGCGTGTCAGTCCACCCATCACAAGTCGGAGCGATAGCAAAACGGCTAAACATAGGATTGTGCAAACAATGCCAAACGACAGGAGGGGATTTTATTTTCATGATGCAAAAGATCTCTACGATAATCCGAAAAATGCAGGTGTAGGTAGAAATTGCGTTTTTCGACTGGTTGAGAAGTCTCCAACTCAGACATCTTACCGTGGAAAATTTTTGTCCATCTGCCACAGTCGTCCTCATCCATGACAGTGTGATGGCAGAGGAATACGCGGCGTCATCAACAACTCTGGCGGTAGTCAAATCTGTTGATCACAGCTACGGTCCAGTTGACATCAACAAGGTTAGTGGTACGAGGCATGTTGATGACACCAATGGCATTGCTGGGTGATAGTTGAATGATGCGTGTACAAAACTATGCAGGTAGTGGAATAAAATGCAGCAGTTAATAAAAGTGCTCCTTGGGCAAACAAAAGATCTGTTTCCTTTATTCATACAACAGTAGGCCAAGATTTCAACTGACAGTATGTCAGGCGTGTCTGTCGGGAACAGCTGAGCTTCTCGTAATAATGTTACACAACTCAATAAACCATGTGAAACTACACTATAGCTGCTATTAATGCTGCAAAGGCCACACAGCCTACTCACGGCAATATTCATAAGGTTGATGCTGCAGGCGTTGCTGCTGTATCTGCTGGAATAGACCCTGTGGCAATGCATTAGCTGCCTGCATCGATGCCGCCTACAACAGTTAACAGTTCACCATCAATCAGCTTCATGTTATCCATCACTCGCATCTAAAATAGCTGAATAGGAACAACAATACTTACTATGCATGTACTTGCACTCTGTCTTAAAGTAAGTGTTGAATGCAGCACACATCAAAACTACATCACAAAATTATAATAAGTATCATTTTTAACAAGGCAATCAGGATTAGCAGACTTCGTACCCAGTGCCGCCACCTAGTGAACTCGACTAAACATAATGTCATCATTGATTCTGTCCCACTGGCCCCATTATGTGAAATCATGATGTCATTCACAAATCTGGAGGTACATAATGTATTGCACTATTGTCAGAGGAGGACTGAGCCACGGCCACAGGTAACATGGACAGAGAATATCGTAAAGTTTGGACATGTGGTTTGTGAGAAAGTGAGATTTGAGCCTATGTTTAAAGACAGCGGCTATAGCAGAAAGTTTAACAGATTTTATATGCTATATGTAACCACTGCAATATGAAACTCAAAATTCAAATGCTATAACAAAGAAACACATATAAAACACAATGGAAGAGAAACAGCCTATCATACTAGAACAATTTAAGAAACTCAAGTCCACCAGTTTTGTAGTGCATTCAAAATACCCTCTAGTTTAGTGTTATCATATAAACATTTCATTTAAACACACAGTCCATTTTGCACAATATTTCGATCTATATTCTTTTCCCCACCTTCTATAAACTGTCCTCCTGTATTTCCCATCGCTGCCATTCATCCTTTCATTTTCCATTCCTGCTTTTCAGCTGTCCCACTGTTTCATCATTAATTTGTGATTACAGATGCAACAGAACAGAATAACATATTACTAAGTTTGAGACAATAGGTAACTTTATATGTACTACAGATATGATATAAAGACAAAACGTTTACTGATTGTATTACTACTCCACAGCTAACTAACAAGCAAATTTTCTTACCATAGGTGATGTAATGCCAACTATATGAACTACAACAAAACAACATGTTACATGTGTTATGGAATAATCAGTGACTATTCAGAGTTACTGGTGCTAGCAACTAGCATTTTTCTTGTTTTGCTAACCTGTGCACAATCACTCTGTACAAACGTTTACTTCATACTGTTAACTGCTTCAAATCTGATGAAACTGATAACTCACTAAGGTTTCCAACATTGACCCACAGAAGTGGGCTTTGTTCAGTAATTGATGTTTGCCATAGTTCCTCCAGAACTAGGGATGTTAATACCCGGGTACGTTGAATCCCGAGACCCGAACCGTCAATCCCGGGTCCCGACCGGGACCCGAAAGGGCCGAAACAGACGCACTTACGGCGAGTAGGCTACGCTAACGTACGGGTC
>Ga0209363_1000762_pt1 | contig 13784 bp, 16 predicted proteins | sample WorMetexBAHAMAS3_FD_187385 | JGI IMG/M metagenome (GOLD analysis project Ga0209363, IMG submission 187385) | Marine gutless worms symbiont microbial communities from Max Planck institute for Marine Microbiology, Germany - Inanidrilus exumae... | ecosystem: Host-associated > Annelida > Digestive... | reverse complement strand
GCGGCGCCATCGTCGCCGTTTACGCCATGCGGCAACCCGGCCGCGCTGAGGAGGAGTTAACAGACGACAACGCCGAACTGGCGGCTTTCGGCGATCGTGACGGGTCGCCGGAGCCCGACTCCGGCGCCGTAGCGTTGGCGCTGCTGCAGAGCAAAGGCATGGTGACGCGCCAGGACATCGACGACGAGAAGGCCCGGCAGCGTCCGGCGAAGGGAGCAAGCCCGTGAGGCGCTTCGCCAAGACCTTGCTGTTTGCCGCCGCCATTTGGGCGGTTTTTTTCTGTCCGGCCCAAGCCGCATCCCAATTGCTGCTGATCCGTTGTGAGCCGCGTGACGCGTGGATGCGCATCGTCGGGCAGTTCAACGAGGTTCGCGTGGCTGCCGGCACCAACGACCGGGGCTTGGTCGAGGTGTTTGCCAACCGGGAGACGGGTTCGTTCACGGTGATCGTCACCGACGTCCACGGCACATCCTTTGGCATCGTCGCCGGTGAGGATTTCGAGGCGATGGACCCGCGGGGAGACGCCACGTGAACGATCCCACCCAGGGCGACCGCTTCTCCCGCTTCCTGCTGACCGTGGTCGCCGGTGCCCTGGTGGTGGGCGTGGCCGGGCTGTGGGCGATGAACGCCAGCGTGGCGCGGCTGGAGGAGCGGGTGAGCAACTGGACGCAGATCTACGAAGACCGGTTCGAACGCATGGACGGTCGCATGCAGCGCATCGAGGACAAGGTGGACGGACGATGAGACTCAAGCTAAGGTGTTCGCCTGCACGGATTGCGATCCGAAATGGTGGCGGCGCTCATGGTGGCCGAGAGCGTCTACCGAGACCGCGGCTACGACTGCGTTGTCACCTCGGCGATCGATGGCGTGCACTCGCACGGCTCCCGTCATTACAGCGGCCTGGCTGTGGATTTGCGGACGCGAAACATCGATGCCGAGGACATGAAGCGCATGGTGTTCAACGACATCAAACATGCGCTCGGTGCCGACTTCGACGTGGTGTTGGAAGAAACCCACCTGCACATCGAGTTCGATCCGAAGGCGCCGTACTGACGGTATTAGAGCGTCCTCAGGTTGGCTGAAAGCAATTCTGACCGAGGCCCTTCGGGTCTGGGGCAGGAGAGGTTCGACGAGCGTAGCGGGGCCTACGGTCGAGAAGCTCGACGAACCCCAGCCCCGAAAGGCCCGGCGCCCTTGGCGTGGCCCGTGGCAGGCGCCCGCGGCGTTGCCCGGCTTGCCCGATGGCCCCGCATCGCGCGGCACCGGGCGCGTCGTGCAGCGGCGCCTTCGAAGAAGGCGCGGTCGCTGCACGCCAGCCGATGTTCACTCGTGCACACCTGATCCCTTCGACCGAACGGCCAAAGGGATCTGTGCACGAGCGGTTCGTGCCGCCACAGCGCCATCAGAATGGTTCCAGCCAACCTGAGAACGCTCCAATCACCGAACACCCGCTGACGAGCGGGCTTTGGGGCGCCACGCGGCGCCCCTTTTTCTTTGGCCGAAGACAGGAGGCTTGAATGCCCGTTGTTCAGAACCACGATGTGGCGGGGTTGGCCCGCCGCATGATCCGTACCGGTTATGCCCGGAAGGCAAAACCGGTGGACGTGCCTGAGTCCTCACCGAAACGGGCCAGCACCGGTCCCGGCCGCACCGGCACGGCGGGTGCGTGATGGCCAAGTATCGCAAGTTCATCGTCGCGTGCCTGGGCGTCGTGCTGATGGCGCTCAAGGACTTCGCCGGGATCGAGCTGGGCATCACCGAGGACCAGATCGTTTCCATCTTGATCCCCATCCTCACCGCCGTCGGCGTGTGGGGCGTGCCCAACAAGCAGGATGCTTAACAGCATCCTGTTCTACGGCGTCATCGCTGGCGCTCTTGGTGTGCTGGTTTGGGTGATCGTTCGCCTGGCCAGCCGCCAGGGCCGTAGTGAGGCCCGTTTGGATGCAGCGGCGGATGCTGCACGCAAGGGGAAACGGAGGCAGGCGATCGATGTGGATGTGGCTTCCATGTCTGATGCTGAGCTTGACCGCCACCTTGGGCGGCTGCGGCGCGACGATCAGTGACGGCTGCACCTGGACCCGCCCGATCGTCACCGACACCGCCGACGCCCTGACCACGCCCACCAAGCGGCAGATCGTCGCCCACAACACAGCGTGGGAGGAGAACTGCCGGTAATGGATCTGCCGTTGTGAACGTGGGCGCCCGAAGCGGCCGGCGGCACCGGTATCAGGACTCGCGATCTCATCGCGGCCATCTGCCGGTGGGTCACTCCGCCACGAGTCCGCGTTGTGGTCAGCCGGCGCGCATCATGGTCAGGAGCATCTTGAACCGGGTGGTGGCGTGAACGGCGTGGGGCACGTTGGCCGGCAGGCGGATCAGCGTGCCGGCGGGGACGCGATGGGCGGTGCCGTCGACGGTCACCTCGGCCTCGCCGTCGAACACCTGCAGGAAGGCGTCGAAGGGGGCGGTGTGCTCGCTTAACCCCTCGCCGGCATCGAAGGCGAAGGCGGTGATGGTGCCGGCAGCGTCCTTATGGATGGTGTTGCTCACCACCGATCCGTCCTGGTAGGCCACCAGCGCATCCAGGCTTGTGGGTTCGGGCGCCATCGTCGTTGCCATGATCAACCTCCCCAGGTGTTTCCCGGCGACCACCCGACGATACACCGCTTGTGTAAGCAGCCGGAAGTCCTTCAGCTGTCCGACGAGGGCAGTCGGACCCCACTGACGTTCCTCCTCTCTCCCTCCTCAATACTCCCGCCTAAGCACCCCCTCCTCAGCACTCCCCCTTCAGCAATTCCCGCTCACGGCTCCCGCTTCGGGATCCCCGTCTGTTTAAATCCCTATCCGAAATCGCGACTCCCCGATTCACCCACGGGAGTGACGTGCGAACACGTCGCTGCCCCCCCAAACGCCCTACCCAAATGGGGATGTCGGCGAACGTGCCACATTCGGTCGGTGTCGCCGGTTCGTTAACCATCGTCATCCGCAGAAAAGGCCGAGTCGGTGGCTCTGGCATGGAATCTGCTAGGTTCCCCGTGGGCCGGTTTCGACGAGCCACCTGCGGGTTTCTCCACCCCGGCGGCTCGATACCGCATCGACGTCCGGCCTCCTTGGGCTAACCGCTGGGCCTGCGATGACCATGAAAAAGCTCTCCGCACTCGTCTTGAGCGTGGCTGTCACCTGCTGGGGAACCCCCGCCGACGCCATCGCCATCAACTGGACCGCCGGCAACGCCGACTGGTTCACCGCCGGCAACTGGAACCCGCCACAGGTGCCGGGGGCGGGTGACGACGCCACCATCACCAACGGCGGCACCGCCAACGCCGGGGCCACGTTCGTGGTCGACAACCTGAACGTCGGGCTGCGGACCAGCTCCGCCCTTGGCCTGCCCCATGGATTCGGCAACCTCAACGTCTCCAACGGCATCGCCATTGCGACGCAAGATGTACGTGTGGGCGTCACCGACACCGGAATCCTCATCGGGCCGTTTGGTGGCGCCAGCGGCTCGGTGACCACCTCGGGCGCCGGCGGCACGAACGGCACCTTGATCTCCTTCGGTAACGTGTCGGTGGGCCGGTTCATCTTCGGACCCGTGGGTACCGCCACCGGCGACGTGGATATCCAGGATGGCGCTATGACGGGAGTGGGAGGCACGGTGATCGTCGGCCAAACCGAAAGCGTCGGCTCGGGTGACGGCACCGTGCCGGTCGCCGGCAGCGTCCTTGGCTTCGAGGATTTCTTCATCGGTCGCGTCGGTTCCGGTGCGTCCGGCGACGCCGCCGGCGTGTTCACCATCCAGAGCGGCGACGTGACCAGTGACGGCACCTCCGGTCCGCTGGTCGGGTTTTCCGCCGGCAGCGGCAACGCCGACGGTATGATGATGGTCGGTGGCGACGCGCTGAACATGGAAGGCGTTACCGTCGGCTCCGCCGTCTCCTCCGGTGACGCCACCGGCAACCTCACCGTCGACGGCATGTTCGAAAACACCGGTATCCTCAACGGGCTCCGGGTCGGGAAGACCACCGACGCCGGCATCGCCGACGGCACCATGCAGGTGGGCACCGGCATCATCGACGCCGACGACGCGGAAGTCGGCGTTGCCGGTGCCGCGTCGACGACCGCGGGCAGCGCCACCGGCGCGCTGACCGTTCTAAGCGGCGGCATTCAAGGCTCGAACCTCGCCAGTTCCGAGTTCAATGTGGGCTTCACCGAAGGCGCGGCCGGGGCGATGGGCACGGCCAACATCACCGGCGACGTCACCGGCTTTGATGACATCAACGTCGGTGTCGTCGGTTCAAGCGCCGCCGGCAACGCCACCGGCGACATGGACATCGTCGGCGGCGTCCTGACCGGATTGGGCGACGGCACCATCGAGGTCGGTTCCACCGACGGTTCCGGCACCGCCGACGGCTCGTTGACAGTGGCCGGCACGGTCGACGCCTTCGAGGACTTCTTCATCGGCCGCGTCAGTTCCGGTGCGTCCGGCGACGCCACCGGCGTGTTCACCATCCAGAGCGGCGACGTGACCAGTGACGGCACCTCCGGTCCGCTGGTCGGGTTTTCCGCCGGCAGCGGCAACGCCGACGGTACGATGATGGTCGGTGGCGACGCGCTGAACATGGAAGGCGTTACCGTCGGCTCCGCCGTCTCCTCCGGTGACGCCACCGGCAACCTCACCGTCGACGGCATGTTCGAAAACACCGGCATCCTCAACGGGCTCCGGGTCGGGAAGACCACCGACGCCGGCATCGCCGACGGTATCATGGAGGTCGGCGGTGGTATCACCGCAGCCGACATCATCGAGGTCGGCCAGGTGGGAAGCGGCGCGACGGGCAACGCCACAGGCGCGTTGACCGCCCGCGGCGGGTTCTCTGCCAACACGCTCACCGTCGGCACGTCGGCCGGAACAGGGCAGGCCAAGGGCCTCGTGGACCTGAAGAGCAGCCTCGGAACGGTCAGCGACACCCTGACCTTCGGGATGGGGTCCATCCTGCATCTCGACATCGACGGGTTCGACCGCGGGCTTCTTTACGGCGCGCTGGATGCGGAGATGGCGGTGCTCGACGGCATCCTGAATCTGTTCTTCGGGTTCGTGCCGGTGGCGGGCGTGTTCGATCTCATCGTCTCCGGTTCGGCCACCGGCATTACCGGCGATTTCGATGCCGTCAACTTCTACGGCATCGCGCCGGGGACGCTGGCGACCTATGGCGTGGTGATGGACATGGGTGTGGAGATCTGGCGGCTCGAGATCGGTGCCGGCGATCCGATCCCGGAGCCGCCGCCGCTGGCCGGGGTTGTTGCCGGAGCCGGGCGCCCTGGCGTTCCTCAGCCTCGGCCTTGCCGGCCTCGGGTTCGCCCGGCGGCGTAGGCTGACGTGATCCCCGTTCGCTGCTGAGTCATCGGCGGCGGCCGTCGGACCGCCGTTCGGTATTAGTCCACCAGATCGAGTAATCCGGGAGCCGCAGGCGACGCCGGCGCGTGCCAATCGTGGGCGCGGGCGAGGCGCACGAAGGCGTTCACCGCGCGGGACAGCCGCCGTCCGCGCACCGTCACCAGGCTGATCTCGCGGAACACCTCCGGCTCCACCACGGCGCGCGTCTTGACGCCGGGGAACAGCGGCATGTGCTCCGGCATCAGGGAGCAGCCGAGACCGGCGAGGATCATCGCCTGGATCCAGTCCTCGCGCTCGCTCTGATAGCGGACGTTCAGGGCGCACGACCATTCGCCCACATCATGCTGGAAGTGGTCGAGGTATTCGCAGTTCAGCCGCTGCAGATAGTTCTCGCCCTCCATGTCGCGCACCGGCACCACCGGCACCGTCTCGAACCGGTGGCCGGGCGGGAACGCCACCACGTAACGCTCCCGGTACAGGGGCTCGGCGCGCACCCGGTCGGGATAGCTCGGCATCCCGACGATGGCCACGTCGAAGGCGCCGTCGAGCAGGTGGTCGATGAGCAGCGTGCCGCGCTCCTCGGCGAGCGTCAGCTCGATGTTGGGGAACCGCGCGTTCAGCTTCTCGATCAGGCCGATCAGCCGGGACGGACCCACGGTGCACATCACGCCGAGATTGAGCTGCGCCTTCTCCAGGTTGTTGTAGCTTTCCGCCTCGGCCTTGACGCTCTCGGCGGTGGAGAACAACTGCTCCAGCTGCGGCCGCACCAGCCGGCCGAGGTCGGTCAGATGGGTGCGGCTGCGTTCGCGATGGAACAAGGGCCCACCGAGCTCCTGCTCCAGCTTCTGGATGGCCTTGGTCAGCGACGGCTGCGCCACGTTGCACTGCTCCGCGGCGCGGGTGAAGTTCAGGGTCTCGGCGACGGCCAGGAAGTAGCGGATCTGGTGCATTTCCATCGCCGGCGTGCTCCTCGTTACCCAGTGTCATCCCATCATAGCCGCTGGCTATGAAACCGAGAGCCCATCGATGTTTCAAATCGTGCGCGTGAGGTGCGATTTCATCGGCAGCAGATACACCTGAACCCCCGAGAGGAGTTAGCACGATGAAAACGTCTCAGACCGCGACCACGCAGATCTCCCGCAGACATATCCTCGGCGGCCTGTTCGTCGCAACCGCGGCCGCGGGCCTGCTCGCCGCCGGTGCCGCCCGCGGCGCGGCGGACGGCGCCACGGTGATCGACCTCAGCCAGACCGGCTGTCAGTTCGTGGAATCCGAAAACGGCGTCGACCACGGCTTCACGCCCGCGTCTGCCAGCGACTGCAAGACCATCAACGCCAAGACCGGCGACGCGCGGCTGCAGGCCGCCAAGGTGCTGAAGCTCAAGCCGGGCAAGTACGTGTTCCGGGTCACCAACGAGAACGTCCCCTATGAGCTCGGCTTCTGGCTGCGCGGCGATGGCCTGGTCAATCGGGCGGCGCTGCCCAGCGTCTCCGGCGGCGGCCTGACCGCCGGCGCCACCAAGGACTACGCCATCACCCTGAAGCCCGGCGAGTATGTCTACTCGTGCCCGCTGAACCCCACCCCCGACTACCGCCTGGTGGTCGAGGGCTAAAGGCCCGCGCTAGAGCAAGGGAGGCGAGCGATGAGCGACATCCTGAAACCCGACCTCTGCGTCATCGGTGCCGGCTCCGGCGGCCTCAGCGTCGCCGCCGGCGCCGCCCAGATGGGCGCCAAGGTGGTGCTGATCGAGAAGGGCAAGATGGGCGGCGACTGCCTGAATTACGGTTGCGTCCCCTCCAAGGCGCTCATCGCCGCCGCCCATGCGACGCACACCGCCCGCACCGGCGCCCTGTTCGGCGTCAACGGCCACGAGCCGGAGGTGCGGTTCCGCGAGGTGCATCAGCATGTGCACGGCGTGATCGCCGGCATCGCGCCCCACGACTCGGTGGAGCGGTTCGAGGGCCTGGGCGTGCACGTGATCCAGGGCGCGGCGCGGTTCACCGGCCTCGCCGAGGTGGAGGCCAACGGGCAGACGATCCGCGCCCGGCGGTTCGTCATCGCCACCGGCAGCTCGCCGGCGGCGCCGGACATCCCCGGCCTGGCCAAGGTGCCGTATCTCACCAACGAGACCATCTTCGACCTCACCGACCGGCCCGATCACCTGATCGTCATCGGCGGCGGCCCCATCGGCTGCGAGATGGCGCAGGCGCACCGGCGCCTCGGTGCCCAGGTCACGGTCCTGCAAAGCCGCAAGATCATGCCCAAGGACGATCCGGAAGCCGTGGACGTAGTGCGCCAAAGGCTGCGGCGCGAGGGCGTCACCCTGCACGAGGACGCCACCATCAAGGCCGTGGGGCCGGAGATGAACGGCGTCGTCCTGTTGGTGGAGATCGACGGCGAGGAGCACAGGATCACCGGCTCCCACCTTCTGGTCTCGGCCGGCCGTGCCGCCAACGTGGGCAGCCTGGATCTGGAGGCCGCGGGCATCGCCTACACGCCGAAGGGCATCAAGGTGGACAGCCGCCTGCGCACCAGCAACCGGCGGGTGTTCGCCATCGGCGACGTGGCCGGCGGATATCAGTTCACCCACATGGCCGCCTATCACGCCGGCATCGTCATCCGCAACGTGCTGTTCCACCTGCCGGCCAAGGTGAAGACCCACGCGGTGCCGTGGGTGACCTACACCGATCCCGAACTCGCCCATGTGGGCCTTACCGAGGCGCAGGCGCGGGAACGGCATCGGGACGTCAAGGTGGTGCGCTGGCACTTCGCCGAGAACGACCGCGCCCAGACGGAACGGGAAACCGAGGGCCTGATCAAGGTGGTGGTGGGGCCGAAGGGCCGCATCGTCGGCGCCACCATCGTCGGCCCGCGCGCCGGGGAGATGATCACCACGTGGATTCTCGCCGTCAACGAGGGGCTGAAGATCGGCAGCATCGCCAACCTGATCGTCCCCTATCCGACCCTCAACGAGGTCTCCAAGCGCGCCGCCGGCGCCTACTACACGGACAGCCTGTTCAGTCCGCGCACCCGCAAGATCGTCGCGGCGCTGCAGCGGCTGCCGTGACCCAGGATCGAGAGGACACTCCGATGACCACCATCAACCCCGATACCCAAACCGCCGCCGACGCCACGTCGGCGACGGAGCCGCAGGCGACCGGCGGGTTCTCCATCAAGCGGATGATCCCGCTTGTGGTCCTGGCCCTCGGCTTCGGCCTGTTCTTCGCCTTCGACCTCGACCGCTTCGTGACCTTCGAGGCGTTGCACGACAACCGGATGGCGCTGATGGACTTCGTCGACCGGTGGGGCGGGCTGGCCGTGGCCCTGTTCATCCTCGTCTACGCCGCGTCCACCGCGTTGTCGCTGCCCGGCGGCGCGGTGCTGACCATCACCGCCGGCTTCCTGTTCGGCTCCTGGTTCGGCACGCTCTATGTGGTGGTGGGCGCCACCGCCGGCGCCATCGCCGTGTTCCTGATCGCCAAGACCTCGCTGGGCGACGCCCTGCGCGGCCGGGCGGGACCGGCGCTGAAGAAGATGGAGGCCGGGTTCCGGGAGAACGCGCTGAGCTACCTCCTGGTGCTGCGCTTGATCCCGCTGTTCCCCTTCTTCCTGGTCAACGTGGTGCCGGCGTTCCTCGGCGTCCCTCTGCGCATCTACGCGCTCGCCACCTTCGTCGGCATCATCCCCGGCACCTTTGTCTTCGCCTCGGTGGGCTCCGGCATCGGCAGCATCTTCGACGAGATGGATGGACAGTTCAGTCCGGCCGCCGCCCTGACGCCGGAGGTGATCACCGCGCTGGTGGGCCTGTCGGTGCTGTCGCTGCTGCCCGTGGCCTACAAACGCATCAAGGCCCGCCGCCAACGGTTGCCAGCGGGGGAGTAGACGGCCGGGCGTTCGACAGGATACGCCAACCGTAAAACGGCGGCCTTTCGGGGCCGCCATTTTACGGTTCGGGCTTGCGTCCTGCAACCCACAAGTGTCGATGGATTTTACGGTCCGGTGCCGTTTCCCGGCCGCCTGACCCGCTGTAACCCGCTGAAAACCTAGCTTGCGCCCGTTTGGCACGGTTCCTGCTGAAGAAGGGACGAGCGACGGATGCTGCCGCACGCATCTCGGTCGCGACCCATTGGCTGAGCAACGACAGGGGGGCAGGAGTAAGGAACATGAAACGGCACCTGCTTTCCACGGCCCTCGCAACGGGCCTCGCGATCTCCATGGCGGCTCCGGGCGCGGACGCCGCGGTCATCACCGACGGCGATCTGTCCGTCACCATCAGCGAAACCAACGGCGCCATCGACCAGGTCCTGTTCAAGTCGGTGGACTTCTTCAATCCTGGTGCTCCAGTTTCCGACTGGGGAATCCAGGTCGGTCGCGATGCGTCCGGATTCGGCCTCGCCCGTACCAGTGGCACTTCGAGTACCCCCAACAACATCACCGCGACGACGACGGGCCCTGCCTCGGGCGTCATCTCCGCCACCGGGTCCTTTGGCGGCATCCTGTTCCAGCGCCAGTACATGCTGCTGCCGGGCGCGAACACGCTCCGGGTGAAGACCACGTTGGCGCGCGGCACCGCGCCCACGGGCACGCTGGTCACCCTGTTCGGTGCCTATGACCCGGATCAGGACAGCGGGTTTACCACGAGTACAATCAACGACGTGGACAACGGCCGGATCATTGCCATTGGCGCCAACAGGGGCCTGATCTCGATCATCGATCCGGTGGATCCGCCCCGGGCGCTCGGCTTCAGCCCCGGCGGAAGCCTGGACGTCGACGATACGGGGGAACTGGCGGCTTTCATTCTGGGTCCGGCCGATCCCGACGGGGCGACCGCAGATGACGGTTACATCATCGCCTACCAGCACGCCTTCAGGGGTGCGGAGCGGGTCATGTTCACCTATGACCACATCTTCGCCATGCCCGAACCCGGCGCCCTGGCGCTTCTGGGCCTCGGCCTCGCGGGTCTCGGCTTCGCGCGGCGGCGCAAGGCGGCGTAAGCGCGCGGCGTAACCCTCGCACCACGGCTTGCCAACGAACCGGCGGCGGATCGCATATCCGCCGCCGTTTTCGTTGGTGCCGCCATTCATTCGCTGAGGATGCGCTACCACAGCATCGGTTGCAGGTCGTCCACGACGCCGATTTGATTGACCCGGCGGGCGATGATGTCACGCGCCGTCTCGGCCAGGTCGTTGGGGCTGGAGGTCTCGTCAAGATCGACCTCCAGGTAGAGCACGCGCGGATCGCAGCGCAGGTTGCCGTGATCCAGTTCCTTCACGATTGAAGCCATCATGGGTCTCCGGATGAGGTGTCTATGGTCACGGCCAGGTCTGGCGTCAGGCGTGCGCCACAGCCATGAGCACCACGGCCGACAACACGGTGCCGGCGATCGGCGTAAGGGCCGCGAGGATGCCGCGGGAGAGGTCGGGTCCGTCCATGGTGATGAAGCCTCCCAGCTAAAGTGATGCCAGGAATACGCCCCGCGGATGCCGGCGGATCAAACCGGGACGGTGTCGTCCGGGATCGTCGACACCGGTCGTGGCGGTTTGGTTGACAGCCGAACCGACGCCGGGATCGGACACACCCGTCAGCCGGCTTAAGGTCATGGCCGGCTTGTGGCCAGGTTCCTCTCGCGAATGCGCTCCACGGCGTTCCAGTAGCCGTCCATGTTCGATATCGCGGCATCGATCAGACGCAGGTTCTCCACGTGATCCTCGAACAGGGGCGCGAAGCCTGCGTCCTGGAGCTTCGTCGGATCGCCCCAGGTGTGAACGACGTAGTTCCTTATTCCTTCAGGAACCTCCGCCTCGTCGATGACCGGTCGCGTGCCCACCTGAGCGGCAACCTGATCGATCATCTCCAAGGCGGCGACCGGCCTGCCCTGGCCGATGTTGAACAGAAGATCCGACACGTCATCCAACGTCGGCCGCGGGTCGGGCAGGGTGAGCAGGAACAGGATGGCCCGGGCCACGTCGGCGGCGAAGATGGTGTCCCGGGTTTGCTCCCCCGGCTTGAAACGGCCCGCCTGGCCCCAGAGTTCGAACGGCTCGCCGCTCCGCGCGTGGCGGAGGAGCTGGGTGTACAGGTTCCCGAAGCAGCCCTTGTGCTGTTCGGCGATGCCGTAGACAGAGAACAGCCGCGCCACCCGCACGTCGAGTCCATCGTTGAGGGCCGCGGTGATCGCCATCGCCTCCATCATCAGCTTGGTCAGCTCATAGTACGATCCCGCCCATACCGGCTGGGACTCGACCGAGGGCCGGGTCTTGCACAGGCTGCTGGTCGAGGCGAGCAGCAATCGGCTGCCGCTGGCCGAGCACCACTCGACGACCGCCCGCCACGCGCTCACCTCGTCGAGAACCTCGTCGAGACTCGCGAAGTGTGGCGCGCTCGACCGCCCGCCGACGAACACCACCAGGTCCGCGTCCCGTCCGGGGTTGCGTGCGAACGCTTGGTGCGCGCGCGTGTCCACGCGATCCCTCAGCGGCGGCGGCAGGTTCTCCCGTTTGCCGAGCGACAGGTTGTCGTTGATCCCGATGTTCTCCAACGGCCACCCGAGTTCGTAGAGCCGGGTCACCAGATGCGACCCACCTGACCGCAGCCGCCAAGGATGCAGACGGTCTTGCCCCTCAGACCGTCGAACCGGGCACGGAGCGGGTCGCCGATGGATCTCTCGACGAGGTCCCGCAACACACCATCGCCGCGTCCGTCCCGGGCCATGGCTCGCCCCCCCAGTCCGTTGACGGACGCCCATTGTACCGCGGCAGGGACGTGTTCGGCTAAGGGGTGATGTCTCGGAAGGGTCACGAATCCACGTGCGCGGCGTCGGCGCGGCGCTCGGTCCGCAGCCTGCCGAACCGTCATCGACAGCCGTGGCCCCGTTCCCGTGCCTTGTCAGGTCTGACGGCGCAAGAAGGTCGCCCCGTCTGTCGGTTCCGTATCTCCAATTGCTCTTCCTCGTTGTCAAATGTGAGCTCGTCCGTGCCCCGGTTGCCGAATCGGCACCACTGCACGGTGATGCCTGGACCGCCTTCGCAGTACCAAACACCCTCGTTCAGCGGGTTGTCTTTCCAGGTGTACGTCGTCGTGCCGTCGCCCCTGATTTCCATTATCGCGTGCAGGTTGGCCGTCACCGACCACTCGCCAAGAAATTGTTGGGACTGGCCCGAACTGGAACCAGCGCAGTTGGAAAAATCTCTGCTCGCTCCCAAAACATCCCTCTTCCATCTCAGAATCATTTTTTCTAAGTTTCCAATAGTAAGCATAATAGGGCCTGTCCAGCCACGCAAAGCTTCCCGTCTTTTTGGCAGATCATTTACAAAGTCCCTTATGTCCCCAAAATATCGTTGGGTAAGAGTGCGCTCTATTCTATTAATTTCCTTTGACGTTATTGTTTTCATATCAATCAAAAAATCCGTAAGTTTTTCTCCATAATATTTATAATTCTCTGAATCGCAATACTGACGAATAATTAAGGTAGAATTTTTTATTTTATCTGTTCCAATGCGGCCATCTACGACCTCGCCAATATATTTGCTATGATCACGAATGGCGTCGTAAATTTTGTTGAGATTATTTCCGTGGCAATATATTCGAGCTTCCATCCATCTCGTTTCTATCTCGTAAGAACTGCCCCGATTGGCCCGCGGTACTTCGTCCTTGCACGGAGGTAGCTTCGGGACTTCGAGCGAGGGCGCGTCCTGAGGCAGGCGGCCGCCGGCCGCGAAGGCGCCGCGATCGATATCGCCCCATAGCACAGGCGCGAGCGACCATTCAGCCGTAACCACGACAACAAAAAAAGTCAGGGCACAGACCAGACGTTTGCCTGACATCGGAACCTCCCAAATCGGTCGGCATCTCGTGGTTGCCATGGAATGACGGCCCCGCTTTCGCGAACCCTTGAGCGCGCGCCCCAAGCCGCAACCGGCTCGTCCACTACTGCGGCACCGAGGTACACCGGATCGTCCACGGGGGCTGCTGGCAGCCGTACGGCCACGCTGTCGTCGCATCGCCGGAGGCATAGTCGCCGCAGGTGTTCTGTCCGCCACATCGGCAACCCGTCCCTTGATGCGGACAGCCCTGATAGGGGCGGTCCTCAACCCAACCGGTGGTCCACGGCCCTCCCGGACCGGCGATCTTATCCCACCGCGACCTGAACAGGCCGGCGCCTCCCGACGTTTGTCCCGTTGTGCCGCCGCCGACCGTTCCACCACCGCTCGCCGTCGTGCCAGCCGACGTTCCGCCGGTCGCGCCGGTGGCGTAGATGCTGTTGGCCCATGAGCCGCCGCAGAGCTGGCGGTTGTCGCCCGCACAGGGCGTCGAGCACTGATTGCTGCGGCCGTGCCGGCCATAGCTCTGGCCGCAGAAGCAGTACTGGCCGAACTGCACCCCGGCGTAGGGG
>Ga0209363_1000761_pt1 | contig 13784 bp, 10 predicted proteins | sample WorMetexBAHAMAS3_FD_187385 | JGI IMG/M metagenome (GOLD analysis project Ga0209363, IMG submission 187385) | Marine gutless worms symbiont microbial communities from Max Planck institute for Marine Microbiology, Germany - Inanidrilus exumae... | ecosystem: Host-associated > Annelida > Digestive... | reverse complement strand
ACCCTGGCCTTCTAAATTTATATGATCTATAGACAGAATCTAGATGAACCAGTAAGCTACATATCTGGGTCATTCAAAGATCGACACACACACACAACTGACCAATTACGCTACTTGAACCACTAAACTGGTCGTTAATGGGTAGCACAAAGTACCATTAGATATTGGAAAACAGAACAAAAGTCCATGTGTCACGTGGCTCACATTTCAAATGTTTATAATAATTACAACTGCTGTAATAAGGAAAAAGCAATGCAGAACCGTTGGTGGCTTCATTATTCATCACATCTCTTACTGTGTCCTACAGCTTGCACACCTTCGTTTTGATGGCCTTTTTCAAGGTGTACCTCGGTTATTGGTTCCCCCACCTGTTTACTTCCTTCACTTGTTCCAGGATAAAACCTTTGAGAGGTACAGATCTCTGACGAGCCGGATGTCACCCAACCGACGTACATTGAATAAATTCATAACAGACAATATTAGCACTGCTTAGTGCTAACTATGGTTGTCTGACCTGGCTTACGTTACGTCCGAAAAAGCTTGTACATATCAAAGAGAGTCGCTGACCAGCGGTGAGGTAAGCGAGAAGGCGGCGTGCACGCTGTCCTGGTGCCAGATCTTGACGTCCCAGTCCGTGGAGCTGCTCAGAAAGACGTTGCTGTTGAACGGAGACCACTGCACCGCGTACACTGGACCCTGCGCCAACACAAACTAGCCGCGATGACGCCGCGCATGAAGAAACTCATCAGAAGATGAGATAGCGAACGTGAACTTTTTTACGACGATATCGCACACTTACTTCAAAATACCACAAAAGAACCTACTTCGTTTAGCAAATTAAACGATAGCTACACAAGTACTGCACATTAAGTCTTGAATTTATGAATCTGCTGCAGAATTTCGAGCTTGCAGTTATACATACCTTGTTGGCTTGCAGTAAGCTCATTAACGAATAACAGGCAATGATATAGATATTCTATGTCAGTGATAACAGGACGTTCACGGGTTCACGTTTGCTAAAAAATCTGCATATACCACAATCACGTTTGTATTGCATTTACTGCAATACAGAGTGAAACAATCACGGTGTAGGCTATTCAACTCACCTATAACTACAAGAAGCCAGCAATCACAAGAATGCAAAGATCCACACCGGTGGAGTTTTTGTGACTCGTTCAAGGCCTACTGACTCCAAAATAAATGGGTTTCCAATATTCATCGTGGAACATTTCTACATCACGTTTGGTCATCCTAGCTGCGTCGATTTTTTGAGATATCATGTAGAAAAAAAACAGACAGACAAACGAAGGTAAAATTCCTACCCCCGCGATTGCCGTCGGCGTGGGTAATAATTCTATAACAGAAAAAAAGAACTTCCTAACGTGTACTCTCACACAACTCTCTCAACAGTCAACTCTAGACACCAGTCAGTAACACCGCGTTGCAGTTCTGTAAGTGATACCAGGAGCCGTAGCATACAGAAGAGAAGAAATCGTGTGCACAGGAATCAACTCACCATGTGACCTTTATACGTGCACATGTACTGCTCACTGTGGGTGCAGAGACAACGGTGAACGTAGCCGTCCTCCGTGGCGACCAGATACCTGCACAACACCTGCCCGTCATCAGTAGGCCTACCAGCACCAATATGACCAGCAAAAGGCCCTACTTAACATCATCCAAAATCACGTTACTTACTCCACCGTTTGAATCAGAATGGAACGACATTCTTAAATTTGACACCTGCAGTAAAATTTTAACGGACGGTTTGTTTTGCCGACAAGCGCAGTTACCTCATCTTTCCATACGTGTGTGCAAAAACATAAAAACATACAGTTTTGCAGAGCTTCAGACTTACAGCTACAGTACAGAGTAGGCCTACTTCTTCTTTTTGGCAGGCACACACTTCAACAAGTTGAAAACTCCAATAACAAAGTGTCGTCCTAACGGGACGTAACACTACTGGCCCGCCGTGCAGTGTTACCGTGCAGCTATTATTAGACTGGAGGGCAGTGGCATGACGTCATCGCCTGTCCTGCGCGGGTGAAGCCGCCTGCAGGCTCGCCGAGGAGTGTTACAGACGACGGACACCAGAGAGCAAAACAATACTGGCCCACCTACACTCTATTTAGGCGGGCCAGTAATAAACAAAAATTAGCAAATTACACAACAAATCATACAAGTCGTGAGTCCTAGTCCCATGTCTAGTCAAGTCGTTGACGGCACTATAGCTCAGTGCAAGTTGCAACTACATCACTATCACGCTCAGCTGCTGGTTACAAAACAAGAGAACGTTGTCTACATGTTTTTATCATCCATGTTGAAGCTGACAGCCAGTCCACACGCATATTCTGCCACCGGAGTATCGCCCGGCTTTACTTTAATCTCCGACGTCTGCTTCGCCGGTGGACGTCTCAGCTTCTGAATGGCTGCAGCGCAAACGCATAGAAAGCTCAAGAGTTTAATGGCATTCAGTTACATGTGCATTGAGATAATTTTCATTTCACCTCGTACCTCTCCTCGAGACGGAGGTATCCGCCTCGAAGGGGGTGGTGGGATTGCACAACGCGGGCGAAGTCTGATATCTACGATTGCCTTGTTTGTATTGCAACAACTTGATAACTGTGTGTTGTTAATAACGGATCTAGGCATACATAGTTTCGTTTTCGTTTTTGGCTGAAAACGCCAGGAATTTTCCATTTTCATTTTTGTCACATCCGAAAATGGAATTCTATTTTCGGCGCTGGTCCCGTTTTCGATCGGTCTCTACAACACAGCCATAAAATGATCTAAGCTAATAAAAAACACACAAAAAGGTAAACCTAAACAAACACACAAAAACGAAATCTAAGTCTAAACCAACACGCAAATTTAAGAACTGGTGACAAGTGTGTGCGTATCATTGTGCACAACTGTCGTACACAATACAGCAAGGAAAAGTTCTGATTATATTCCATCCTAACCTCCAGACAATCATCAGAGCCCAGATGCCGTGTTTTGGAGGGGAGGGGCAAACCGCCCGGGCAAAGCGCCACAGAACTGGAGAAATGAGAGAATGCATGTATACTCACTACTGCCGTGAATTTCTTTGCGGATGGACCACTGGACGACTCGGCCATCACCAGACACGGACACCAGCGTCTCCTCGTGATGAGGCGCGTTGTCGACGTTGTCATCCTCCGACTCCGACGGCTGTCTGTTGACCCACTCCATCTGCCATACCGGTCCCACGTGACGACCGTCCACTCGGCTATCCACATATGGCACCTTTTTGCTTAAGCCTGGTCCACACCAGCAACAATGGCGAAGCAACATTGTCGAAGCAACTGGCAACTTTATTGCCTGTTGCTTCGACATTGTAGCCGTTTTTGGTAACAATGTCGGAGCAACGTTCAACTTTGTGGAAGCATCATTTGACTTTGTAGCATTCGACAATGTTGCTTCGACATTGTTGCTGGTTTGGACGAGCTTTTACCGCTACTCAACCGCCAAACTGACAGTTTGGTTACTGACCGCGTTAGCCAGAAAGGTAATGCGATCGGTCGTCTCCATCCGTCTGTCTGCCCGTTTGTTTCCACTATGTCTTATGAACTGACTGATTTTTGAACTTGATTTTTGCACGTGTATGTATTATGACTCATAACCCGTAATAATAGGTTTTTATCGTCACGTCATCGGCTACGCGCCAGCGTGGCGAGGCGTGCGGCGTGGCGCAGCCGAGGCCAGCGGCCGCAGCAGAGTCCAGTGCCTGTGGGCGTGGTAATGCAGTATCATGGTCGGTCTGACCTCGATCCTGGATCGAGTACAGTTTTTGTAGTTTTTACTTTTTGGTCAAAACTACACTGTTAGCAACGTCTTATCAGACGTACCTATGCATAGTGGTAGAAGTACAAATTGGGGGCCCAGCAACTATAAAGAAGGGGTCCAAATGTAAGCCAGGGCACCGTTCCTCGAATTCATCGACAGCACAGTTCAGTTGTGTGTGTGGGAAATATGGCTAGGTAACGGTTCTGATACATTCCACAAAGTGCCGGCATACAGGTAAATTAGAAGAGTGCACATGTAGTATATATGTATCTTCTTGTCCATCATGATGACGTTATTTCATTACCACACAAAAATTACACAGACGAGTAACAGGAAGGCAGATGTGACATACATTGTGTCATAGTGCGGACAAGTTTCATGGGAACTGACGTTATACACTGCGATGACGCCATCAAGCAAACCAGCCTGTCAAAACATCATTAAAAACAGACTGACCGTCAGCATGCAGCAATCAAAACGTGTAGTAACGCAGTCCAAACAGTAGACGTGTTATTTTTGTGTGACTCAAAAAACGTGTGAAGTTCAAAAACACGCTTGTAGTAGAAACTGGAAAAAATAAGGCCAAAAGCCAAAATAAAATACGAACATAGCTTTTATAAACATCAAAATGTAATGTGCATTTAACAAAACTGTTTTGTCTTCTGTGGGACTGTCTCCAGACCCTTAGGCGGCTTTATTCTTAGGTCCATGGGCCTCACTAGAGGACTTCGTCCTCCAGATTGCCTTTGGTGAAGTCTAAATACTCTTTAGCCCGCCTGGCATAGCGATGTCGCCGGCGGGCTTATCTTATGTTTTGCTGATGTTACTTTCTTTTTAATGTTGCCCCTCATTCGACAACGGGTGGACGGATAGCAACGCGGATTGTTGCGTTAACACCGCTGATGAAAAGAATCCTACGGCAAAAAATTTGGTGAACTTTGGTCCAGTTACCCATGAGATCTTGTGTCTCATTTGCATAAGTGGTGACTTCAGGGAGGCCAAAAAACGCACTGTGCTGGGACTGCAATGAGGCTAATATATGCACTGTGCTGGTTAAAGGTCATCTGCTAGGTGGCAGTAATACAGCCAGTCTGTATGTAAGTAAGAAATGCACAGTCGCACAATGCACATGCTGGGCGGGGTACATGGTGGGCTTTGCCGCACTTTCTATTAAATTATACTCTGCTGATAATTATCAACCAACCTAAGGTATAATACACACTACACAGTTACGCTGAAATCCAGCCACAATTTTATGCAGTATATTACTTACTCCCAGACCATACACTAAGATAGCTGACATCAAGTAATATTTTTTAAACAGTTTGCAGTGGTCGTCAAAAGGAAACACGTACTAACCGCCAGCAGATTTGGTCGACAAATGCTGAATGCCACCGACGTCACGCCCACGTCAAGTGTGTATGAACGCTCAGGATGCTGCAATGATAAACAAAGGAAGTCTGACACGTGTAGTTTTATGTGCTTTTTTCTCGTATTTTAGTATTTTTGTGCCTGCGTGTATTCTGTTGTTTCGATTTTATGTATGTTTTAATCTGTGCTGCCCAGCTGCCGTGTGGCGTAATAAATCGTGCAACACCAATATACCAACAAGTGTTGACATGGCCATTCATTCGCACATTAAAAATTATTATGTGAAATGCTGAAATATTAATCACGTCGAATTGGAAGTAGCGTTTAACCTCCTTTCCGCAAGTAAAACTGTTGCTCCTCACAGCAAATTGCAATTAATTTTTAAATGTGGTTAAAAAATTAATTACGATTAATGTACTTCACGTTAATTGCAGTAATAACTGTGACTGACATGCAGCTATAACTTTAAAATGATGCTTTCTAAAAAGCAACAGGAGTTTTAAAATGTGGATGACAGGATGTATAGCAAGCAGTAACTACGGAAATGACGCTGTCCTACCTCGATGTTTTTGAGTGACCAGCAACAGACCAGACCGGCAGCCGGTGTGCTGGAGCTGAACAGACAGTAACCAACTGCCAGCAGATCCTACAGCGGTGTGACAGTGTCCATCCATCAATCAGACGACAAACTACTGCCTGACGAATTTCTTGAAAGTCACTACCAAAACAGTGCTAAGTAACCACAATGCAAATAAGATACCGTTGGAGACGGCAGACTTCGCCCTGGTACCGCCACTGGGCAATTTTGACGAAACATACGCGTCGTCTTTGATTCTGGCCTGTTCGGTCCGTTATATTAAAAACACATTGTCATCAGCAAAACCAGACGTACATAACGTATTGCACTGCCATCAGATGAGAATCGAGCCGCAGTCATAAGTAACATGTACATAAAATTGCATGAAATTTGGAAATGTTTTTAACACATGTGAGAAGACAGACAAACAAACAGACAAACAAACAGACAAACAAACAGACATACAGACACGATGACTGCAATACCTCGCTCCTCTACCGGGGCAAAATAATTAAGCCATTTGCTTACTAGTACCATACGTCAGCAAGATGAATCGTCCAAATGACAGTGAAGTGGTATGCCCTCCACCAATGGCCATTTTGGTCTTTTCCGGTAATTATGCACTACTGACGAGGGGCATGGGACAAAAAGATGGATGAAAAGCAGCTTTGCTTAATGCCTCCACCATTTTGGTGGTGGGAGCACAATAATTAATTGAGATTGCAATGCAAACTCTGCAGACTCAGTCATAGACGACAGCAACGAATTTACAATGTATGTCCTCATTTATGAAACATCCAACTTTCACGCACTTTTCACTGCAAGAACAAGGCAATTGCAGATATCAGACTTCGCCCGCGGTGTGCAATCGCACTGCCCACGAAGTTCGATCGTAACTCTATATACTTCCTTAACCTAAGTCCCACTGACGCTAATAACGCTAACCATCTTAATAAACTTACTATTATACTTAAACTTACTATTAACGCTAAATTTACTTCCATTCCCTTTCCTACGCACATGCATCAAAGTCAGTGGTGCATTTGTTTGTCTGCAAAGTTCACAGTTACCGGTTCCTCTTTTACTTCACTTTGCGAGTAATTTCAAAATAGTTAGTCAAAATTATGCCCTTTAATAATAGGAAGTTGAATTCTGTCCGACTTTGTGGAAAGTAAGTAAATTTAAGCAAAATCGGTCCTTCGTAGCAAAATTCATACTGTTATATGGCCCACTGTAAAAAAATCATCATGTCATCCACAAAACCGAAAGTACACTTCCACTTCGCGGCCGATATATACTACTCGTCCAACGCTTGCAATCAAGCGTCTGCCTCTGTCGTGTGCCACTGCATGGAACAGTCCAATTCGCAATTATTAGGCGCATTAGGCTTGTCAGGCACATAGGCAACATGCATAAAAATTTAGTAAAGATGTCACGTGTGGTTAGGGAAATAGCCTCGCAAACAGACAGACACAGACACACAGACGTGCTCATTACAATCCTTTGCAACCGCTCCCGCCGGCGAAGTAATAACAAAATGACTGCGTAGCGTACGTGATTCGTTCTGTTCCAGTCAACTGAAGTGACACAGTAGCCCTTCGTCATTGGACACTGGAAGCTCCACAGATGCTCGACTGACGGTCCTAAATCACTCTCCGCTGTGGCGACAGACGGCCCAGCTGACTTGCTCATGACGGTCTCATCCGACTCATCAACTGGTTTTTCATCCAGTTTCTCATCACGTGTCTCCGACTCGAAGCCAAGAAATATGGAGTCAACCGACTTCTGGTCAACTGTGTCGTCCACCACGTTCTTATCTGCCACCTCTGCACAACCAGAAAACTTTGAAACATCGTTCGCCTCTACGTCGTCAGTAGTAGGCCTACGTACAATTTTGTCAGACAGACTACGTTAACTGGTGTAGCCTATTGGTGTCAGAGAGCTGGCGTAAAGAGTGCATGCCCTTCCTATAGGATGATGAGTTTATTGGGTGATTTTCATCGTTGAAGTCGGTGCTCTCTCTTTCCTTCACCTTTTTCACATTGTTGGTTTAGCCTGTAAAAGTCCCAAAGTTTTTCCACAACAGGTGAAGGAAGAAAACTGAACGGTAACCGGTTACACCCGGTACAGCTGGAAAACAGTTGTTGTAACGGAAGAGACAAATTACGTTAATCGTCTCATCTCCTTTCACATTACGATAGATAGGCCTACGATACGATACAATATGACTGCCTTCACGGACTCTTGCCTGCACCATTTCTTCTGAGCTAATCGGTTTATGTTTTGTTTTTTAGTTTTTTCCTCAATATTTTGTTTCTGTGCCGTGCGCTAGACCAAGCTGGCCATTTTGTCGGCTTTTGAGCGCACGTAAATATTCGTATCGTATCATATCGTAGATTAACATGCGCTCAAAAGCTGACGAGATCGCCAGCCTAATCTAGCGCATGGCACAGAAACAAAAAATAAGGAAAACTAAAGAACAAAGGAAAACTAAAGAACAAAAACCGAGTAGCTCAGAAGAAACGGTCCGGTCATTCCTGGACATGCTTACAGTCGTTACCATAGTCGAAGTCTGCTAAGGAGTTTCGGGGGCAAACAGAGCATCTATAATTTCTTCTTGCTGGCCAACAATGCGCTTCTTAGCATTATGATGCAAAGCCCTGGAACTAGTAACTATTTATGTGCATTTCTACAGCACCAGCGATATTGTAAACAGCGTTTTCGGGGTTTTTCAGTGTTTGTAGTTTGTACTTTCTGTCTGTCGGTCTGATCTTGTGTACTACCACGGAGCAGTCATTAGACCTGGAATATGCATGCCCAGTCGGGCACTCCGTTATTTTTTTTGTATTTTGTAACTCTCTCTCCTTCTTTCTATTGTTTTTTTCTTTTCATGAGCACTGTCATCCAAAATAAATAAGTTGATTTGATCTACCGGTATGTGATTCTGTAACGTGATACGTCCAGAATTGCTAGAGATGGTGAAATGAGAAAGGCCAGGTTAAACAGAATAGTTTTTGAGCCAACATCAGCCGGTATTCAAAAAACTGTCAGTGAGCTGAGTGAGGGACCTTTAAAAACTGTCTCAGGTATGATATGATATAACAAGCTATACATTATCACAGGCTCATATACTGACTCTAACCAGCATTGTCTGTTGTTCTAAATTAAAAGTAAAAATATTACAAAAAGTACTAAAACAAAGCTTTAATATGGTCCATCTCACAAATTCACAAATTTTCTGGAGGTGGCATAACCTCTTCAAACTGTTTCGATCCTGCATTCGACGACAACTAGTGACATGTGCCTGCGACTGAGTGATGCCAGCGTTATCTGCCGTGTTACTTACTTTCAGGTTCCAATTCAGTCTGCTTTTCTTCAATATATCGCTCACTAGGCCATACCAGAGCCATATCTATGGCTCTGAACCACACCAGCACTGCAGCGTACTATTGGTTTTAATACGCAATGTCGGACATCAGACGTTAATTGCGTACGTGCGCAGCATACAGCCCAGGGGAAAGACTTTACAGTGACTCTGACGGTAAAAATAGAAACTAGACATCCCGTAGAGGGACCATATGGAAGTGAATTTCCGGCAATCTGTAATCATTGCAGATTATGATGGCCTGAAGTAGCTAAACCTGAAAATTTTGTGCGCAACTTTTGCGTTTTGTTTGGAAAAACGACTCCTTATTGTAAAATTTTCAAAATTCTGTTCCGAACGTTTTCACCGCATCACCGATCGTTGTTGTGTTGAAATGTCGTAAAATTTTTCTGACGGGAGATCGGCGAAATTGTGCGTTATTTACGGGATGAAAATAATTTCGGCTACTTCTCAAACTGTCTCTACTGTGCGGATCACGCCCAACATCTGCCACGGGCAGCACCCAACATTTGGCTCACACTGTTCCAGATTTCATCCAAATCGGTTCACGTTCGGTGGAGTTACAGCTGAAGGCGAAGGCCGTTCTTTTGCCCCATGGAGTATTTTCATGATAGGCTCTTCGAGCCTATAATAAACTAATATACCGGTACTTAGACCATATTAGTAATAACCAAGAAAAAAGGGAAAAGGAAAGGAAGCGTATTTATATAGCGCCTTTTATATACTATGTATATCTCAAAGCGCTCAGGCATGGATCACACAGTTTTACCTGCAAATACACCATGCCTGCCTTTCCTTCGATGCGTTCACCAGATGGCGCCACCTCTAACTGAGGTAAGAGACATCTAATTGCAGCTTACTACTCATCTATCGACCCGAAGGGATGAAAGGCTGAGTTGGCCTGGTTGGTTGACCCATAGCGGACGGTTTACCCACATATGTGGTCACCTGTCAGCTACAGGTCGAGCGCAGGACAGAGAAAGTACGCCGGCCGAAGACCGACGTTCTACCACTGAGCCACGCAACCAACCGGGCAAGTACTTGCTTAGTTTTTTTTAAAAATCAGTGGGTAAGAACTTCACTACTGTGACACATCTGTTGGGTGACAGGAAGAACACTAGGCCTATAAAACATGCTCCACAATGTCCTAGCACTAGCTCTATGCTGTAAAAGACAAACGCCAGGCTAGTACAAATTAGCATGTTATTTACTAGTATGTTTTCATTATGAGGAATGCAGACGTTGTAAATAACACCGTTGAGATCTCTAGCATCAGCAGGTGACTGAGTACGGTATATTTTTGACGCTGTGCGCCAGCTGACATGCTGTGCTCACAGTACAAACTGAGACTATACAGTGGCCACGTCCAGCTTCTGTCCTTTGGGGATGCAAGCAGGCAGAGAGTGGAAAACGTTGGTTATGGTACATTGCTCAGCTGCATACAGCAATTCAGCGTGACAGGCACTGACAATCTTACGGTGCGTGTACTTTTGCGTGGACTGTTGATATGTGGTAACTTCCAATCATGCGACTGCACGTGTCTTCATGGCACGGCACTGGCTGCTGCTAAGACAGTTCTTCATGGCACTGATAGTCCTGTTTATGTGCTCTCACACCAACCTGCCAGTAGGACTCGAACTATTCGTAATAGGTTTATTTACATAATATTATTCTGGCCTGTGTGGCTTAACGGTAGAGCGTTCGCTCGCGATCCCAAAGGTCGCGGGTTCGAACCTCGGCCGGTTCGCTTCCAGGTAACAGCTTTTGGCAAACTGCTCACACGCATGTGCCTCTGTCACCAAGCAGTTTAATTTGGTACGGCCAATGACCAGTGACGCTCTTCAGCTGGGAAGGTAACCGCAGGCCTGGCGAAAAGTAATGGCAGCCTACCGCTGGGTGGATGGCTTTAAGTCACCTGCGGGCTGACTGCCTGTACACCGCTCCGGGCCCAACGCTCGGTAGCGAGTATGGGAGAACTTTACCTTTTACCTTATTCTGCTAAATACGAATACATAATTTGGCTTGCTATTCGGTCCGAATAGAATATGAATAAAATATTCGGTACAGCCCTACTCACGATGACAGAATGAGAGAAGAAAAGTTGAAATGCTGACCAATAATGAACGGATCAAGCACTGGCTTCACACCACGATAAAGCGCCAAAGGCTGCTGGTAAGTGTTAATGCACAGCACACGTTCAACAGTTCGCAGACAAGACTTCAGTGCCTCCACTGTGTTGTCCATCTAACACAGCAACAAACAGAACACTGAACTGTAATACATTGTAATTTTGTGTCATTGCTTCTATTACAGTCTTACTTCTTCACTATCTTTCTCATTTTCCCAAACATTCGAGCAGCTTTGTTGACGTGAATCTTTGTGCCCCTGTCACCACTGCCATTGTTATTTACAGAACTGCCCAAATAGCAGAACGCATCTGCGACAGCAAGTCCTGACTATTTGACTGTATACAAGTCAAAAATAGAAAAATATTAAGAAAATTAAGACAACACAGAGATACCAAAAAAACAATAATGTTAAACATGCTTCTCTTAGTTACACCATGCACGCAACACTTGCCAGAAAATGACTCAAATCTCCTGCAATGTAAAAATAAACTTGCAGCATTATATCTATCAAAGTGGTAAATATTTGAACGTTCACGATATTTCACATCACCAACTGCATCACACATGCACTGATGTTTCATCTTTAGCCTGCCTGGCATCGCGATGCCGCCAGCTGGCTTATGTTTTGCTTATGTTAGGCCTACTTTTTTAAGTCTCGCCCCTCTAATTCGACAACGGGTGTATGGATTGCAATGTGGATTGTTGCGTTAACCAGTCGGTTTTCAAACGCACTTAAAATCCTCGCATTTTCATTCATTTTTTTCATTTCAGTAACCAGAAATCTTGTGGCCTATTTGCATGGGTGGTGACTGCAGGCAGGCTAATATACGCACTGTGCTGGTTAAAGGTCATTCGTTAGGATTGTAGTGGCATAGCCTGTCTGTAAGTAAGTAAGAAATGCACAGTCGCAGAATGCTTATGCCTGGCGGGTTACACGTTGAGCTCTGCCCCGCTTTCTAGTTCATTCTACACTGCGTCTCAGAAAAAAACACCCATGGTATTTATAGCTGTAACTTGAGCAAACATTTTCCAATTTGAATAATTTTTGGCATAAATATTACGTAGAGATTACGCAATCAAAAGGTGAATTATTTCGCCCAAAATTATTCAAATCAGAAAATGTTTGCTCGAGTTATAGCTAAAAATGTCCGGGTGTTTTTTTTCTGAGACACAGTGTACCTTTTTCTTACATCTTCCTCAGCATTAATTTAATAACAAGAGATCAAAACTGCATTACTACAAAATGTTTTTACATGAGAAGGCTTCAACAATTAGAACTGTCTACAACGACACCGCCAACAACCTGTCAGTTTCAAACAAGTACGTCAGTCCCGTTACTGCCAGGCCGAAATGTCCGCTGACAACGTTAGTCACGGACAGTTTGCTGAAGGGGAGACAGGCAGACGGATAGACAGACGGTTGGACAGGTGCCAGACCGTTACATGCTTTCCGCTAGATGCAGCCAGCATAATAAGGCATTTGAAAGGTTTAGTGTTAAAATCTACTAAATTAATCGAGTCACCAAAATACAACAATGCCAGTGACACTTTGCAAGCTCATTGAAATGGCTGCACTAATAAATCAGTATCTTGTAGGTTCTTCTTCACTAAACTTCCTGCATGTGTGCTACAAAAACTACAATTACTGCTATTTGGCCATTCACCCCTGCAATCATAACAAATATACCGTAATACAATAGAATGAAACAGTTCTATTGCCAGTGACAAATGAAAACCTCAATGACGGAAGATGGGGACTGTTCTTCAATACGTTTGCATATATCAATACATTCATCGTCATCAACTTGTAACACTGTTCCTGTCACAGTTCACATAGAGGCTAAGAATAAAGTACTAGAATCCAATGTCGACTCTCTTTTTACAGCCACCCAACATAATTCTCAACACGTACTGCCTCAACTGCTGCCCACACAAACGAACTGGTTATAACTTCCATTCACGTGGACATGGGTTCAAGCAACACGCAACCTGAAATACCATCTCGATCTCTGTATAATAAATTCCTCTACTATACGTTGTACAGTGATATTTACTAATTTTATGTGTAACTAGAAGGCTGTATTGTGTGGAATGACACAATACAGTATTCACCCAAAGCGGTCTGCTATCCGTTCACAAGCTGTTTATTTCCTGCATTCAACGATGCCTAGTGTCACGTGCCTGCGACTGAGAAATGTCAGCGTTATCTGCCGCATCACATATTTTCAGTTTTGCAATTCAGTTTGCTTTTCTTCCATATATCGGTCGCCAGGTCAAACCAGCACTGCGGCGTACTATTGGTTTTGTTATGCAATGTTGCAATCAAACATTGACGAAAATCTGGGTAGGTACCTTGTGCGGAATGTACAGCCCAGGGAAAGATTCATTCTAACGATAAAAATGGAAACTAGACATCCCACAGAGGGTCAGTTTGGTAGTGAATTTCCAGCAATCTGTAATCATTACAGAGTTATGATGGCCTGAAGTCGCAAGACCTGGAAATTCCGCAAGCAATT
>Ga0209363_1000760_pt1 | contig 13785 bp, 8 predicted proteins | sample WorMetexBAHAMAS3_FD_187385 | JGI IMG/M metagenome (GOLD analysis project Ga0209363, IMG submission 187385) | Marine gutless worms symbiont microbial communities from Max Planck institute for Marine Microbiology, Germany - Inanidrilus exumae... | ecosystem: Host-associated > Annelida > Digestive... | reverse complement strand
GCCAGGGCTGGAAAAAACGTAGGTTTTTAGAAGAAATTTTTAAAGTTTGTTTTTAGATTTTTTTTCTACGAAGATACGAAGACCGATGTTGCCAAAGACGAAAGTATGACCCAAAAGCATCTGAAATCTGCATCCCATGACGTATACACTAGTGTATTCGGTATGCTCTTTTCCTTTTCATGGATTACAGCATACCGAAGATAAAATTACAGCATTACTTTTACTGGTTGTAAAGTATAATAAATAAATTAGCCCTATACGGGACTGACGGTCGACACCTACCTACTGCTAAATTCAGAGTCACGTGACACAAAAACTGGGACAAAAATAGAAAATCCGGCCGCCGTAAGCTTTTGCCCCTTAATTTAAAAATCCGTGGTCATTTGCCAGCCCCCGTTATAGATGGGGGAGGAGATAGCCTTTGAAATGTCTGAATTTTCGACTTTCAAGGGCTTGTGACCTTGACCTTGGATCGAGTTATGCTGCATACCGTCATGCATCACTCTTCGAGCTTTACGTACATACCAGATTTCATTGAAATCGAAGAAACTTTTTGTAAACGGCTACTTACGGCCAACTTCAAAGTTACGTGACACAAAAACTAAGACAAAAATCCGGCCCCGATGAGCTTTAGGTATTGCCCCCCTAATTTAAGAATCCGTGGTCATTTGTCAGCCTCCATTATAAATGGGTGAGGAGATAGCCTTTGAAAACGGCCGAATTTCAGACTTTCAATGGCTCGTGACCTTGACCTCCTTGACCTTAGAACGAGTCATACTGCATACCGTCATGCATCACTCGTCGACCTCTACCTACATACCAAATTTCATTGAAATCAAAGAAACTTTGTGGACGGACGGGCGGGCAGACATTTGACACCGACTGTATTAGGTTAGGTCGACTCGGAGGAGTCAACTTATTATTACTAATAAAAGTAATAATAAGCAGGAATTCTGAACAACAACAGCTATGAAGCACGTATCTCACAAATCACAATTCAAATGTGAAATTTTGAATATGATATTTAAATAAATTTATTTCTTAATGTAAATAAAATAATAAAACCTGAAAACCGAAATTGTTTTTACTTTTTAAAACCCTAAAAACTTTGGGTTTTTAAAACCCTTTTACAGTTCTGCCTGTGACACTGCTTAGGTTTTCTAGTTACCAGTATATCCTTTTTAAAGTTTACAAATTAATTTTGATGCATCGAGATCTATCAGTGGGAAATAAAGCATGATAAATTAGACACGACTGATGTTGTGCTAATTTGGTAAAGTGTCTCGTTTTTCACTGTATGATTTTACATTTTATCGCGGTTTTTGTTTGTTTTTGGTGGGTAACTGGATACCGGTATATTACGGTTAACGCAAATTTGCTTGCTTATTTACAGAAGGACCTATTTTACATGAAACGTCACAGCGTGGAAGATGGCCGTCGCAACCGTTGTTATGCACGAGACAGATTGACCGATCGGACGCTTTTCCGTGCTTCGGCCGCTTATTCAGGTGAGATCATATGAAGGTAAATGTGAAATAACTATTTCTGCCGATGCAAGCCGTTGTTGGCATGTTATTCGGCGTTAGGGAACGCCCTTAAATTCCAGCACTCTATTGCCGAATGGCGTAGCGATTGTGTCACGTGATGAAGCGATACGGCTAACAACAGTTGCCGTAGGAGCCGCCATAGCCACCGTAGCTTTGACAACTGTTACCCGCAAACAAGGTGATGAAGTCTGTTGATTTTTGCCACGGAGATCGCCCGATAGAACGGCGATCGGCGAATCGGGGCCTCGTCCGGGTGTCGGTTGAATATCGTCCTAAATTTTTACCGGATGATGTTGAAAAACGTTGTATTGGGCTATCGTTTACAGTGGTTACTGCGTTGTAGCAACATGGCGTTGTACAGTCTGCAAATTCCTTGTTCTCGGCCGTATGTAGGATGTCCGTTATAAAGCCGGCTAATTTTTGTCTTGTATGATGCTTTAATCAGTATGGTGGTTAATGTTCAGTATACTGCTGAAGGGTTTCATATCTGATGGGAGTCAGTAAGGCATTTAAATAAGAATGGCTGAATATTGTGATACGATAATTCTAGCGGTAGATCGGCGATCTCGCATTAGTACGTCATTTTTTACTAGCGGTAGATCGGATAAACATTTATGGTCCAGTAATTAATTCAGCCGTATTTCTCTATCGATAAATTTACTTTCCATGAATATTGACGAAAAATAGTGTACAGTCACCATTGTTTGCCGCAAATATTCATGAACGCTCTTCCATAATCTCGTCATTTTCATGAATCTATTGTTTACCGACCAAAAGACTACCCCTCCTTTCTTATACTGCCCTAAAATAAACCCTTTTCTTAAGTTTAGACAGCTGAATGCACGATCAATGATATTATTTATCGATGTCGTATGATACCGTCATCTGGTGTAAGCCGATCTACCGCTAGCAATTTTGGTCCTGTTAACAATAGATCGCTGATCTACCGCTAGCACTATCCATTGTGATAATATGGGATTGACATGGTGTAGGGATTGATAACAACAAAAATTGCATACACACCTGACTGGACTCATATGCTTTCAGACAGTGGCCTTCGGGGCACTCCGGTAGAAGTTCACCACCCAGTTTAGTTTGACTTATTAGCTTTACTGTGTCGGTTAGGGTTAGTGTTACAGTTAGGGTCAGTTTAGTAGTCAAACTAAATTGATCCTAACCGTAACACTAACCCTAACTGACACAGTAATGCTACTAAGTCAAACTAAACTGGGTAGTGAACTTCTTCTGGAGCGTTGGCCTTTGGTAGAGTTAACTGATCGTGAATTACTTATTGTCGATGCTGTCTTGATCAAATATTTTATACTTTTGAAGTAAAGATCCGATAAAATGAGCTAGTTTCTAATGAAAGTGAAGGTTTTTATACGTAACAACTGTTTTTTCGAACACTAATATTATTGAGATATAGCTGTGCAAAGGATGTGCATACCTGGAAAACGTGTGCTGTATATTTTTTGCATAGTTATATTGATGAGAAGTGTACAACCAGTTGCAGTGTTTATGATAGGGATATGTTTGTGCTTGTTGCAGTAATATTATTGTTGGGGGAATAAATCCCCCTTGGGCATCCACACCAGTTCCTGTTTGTGTATGTGTGGGGTCTTCATCAGGTAGAATGCAGGGTTTTAAAACGCACAAACTTGAGAACCAAAGGGCCAAGAATGGGGCAGACTTGTTGTTGAGGGGAGAACTGGGCTGTATCTAGGGCTATCTGACTGCTCAAAGATTTTCTCATTTCATTTCAGTACTCAGGAAGGTCCTTCATGATAATTTTTATATTGATTATTCTGTGGAAATGTAAATTTCTGGAAAAAATGCGTGCCCCTCCCTGAATATTCTATACACTTTTAGTGTAGTCCAACATCGGCCGCAGTGCCCTTGCTTATCGTGATGTCTGATAGTAGTGAAATTAGACACTGGCCATTGCGTTGTTATTGCAGGGAGAAGTTACAAAGAGAATCTGTGGTTTATGTGAAAGAAAATAGCAATGAATCCTGGCAGCGTACAACAGGTTGAAAGGCACATTGTTTCATTTATTCTGATGACATGCTTGCCTGTAATTATATGTCGACATTGTGTATCAAAATCAAGCTGCCAAGTTTCTAGACCCTTGGCAGCTTGATTATGTCACTGAACGTTGCTACTTTACAGCAGTTCATCGTTTTATAGAAAATTCTTGTGTATAACATGATGATTTGTTTGGAAGGCTACCTATACTAGATATTGCTAGGTTACTGGCATTGAAAAGCTGAGGTAAAGGAAGTGGCATCCACTGTTGTAGCGAGTACATTGTCACCAAGTACAAGTACAATATAAGTACACTATGTTCAAGCACCAGTACAGCTACAAGTACATTTTATTGTGTTCAAGTATGTCAAATATCACCAGGGTCATTTTAAAGTGTGGGACATGTGTATATTTGTGAGGTCGCAAATCCAATGTAAACATCTACACTGTGTATCAAAAAACACAAACAAACAATACACTTGACGTTGGCTAATGTAGACCGATTTTCAATTTTTTTTTCAATGTCAGATTGCCAAAGAAACTAACTAACTATAAGTATCTTTATTTAGCCATGACAGCAGCAAAATAACAAACTAAATTAAAATACTACAAACAAACACACAAATACATACAGCAGTACGAAAAAACAACACAACTAATAACACTGTCCCATTAATACCTGTAGAACAGCATGTGTCAATGTTTTTGTCTTATTGAGGAATTGTATATATGCTTCTTTCCACACAAAGATGCAACATCATGCAGTCCAAGGAAAAGTCCGTTTTGTTTAACTGTTCATTTGTCCGTTAGTCTGGTCAGATATTGGTACCACGATATCTCATGAACAGCTTGAACAATTTTGATAAAACTGACAGCGAATATTCACTAGCCCATACTGATGACCTGATTACATTCCGGAGGTCAAAGGACGAGGTCACAGCAGATGTCAAGGTTAAATCCTGCAAACACCATATCTCTTGAACTGCTTGAGCAGTGTCGGTGAAACTTATGGGGAATAACCACTAGCCGCTACTGATGACCTGGTTAGATTTTGGAGGTCAAAGGTTAAAGGTCAAAGTCACAGCAGGTCCGAGTATGTGGTAGTGAGGGCATCCATGTCGACACGGCATCAAAGTCCATCTTCTTGTTCCTTACTACTGTTATACGGTACGATACGGTATATTTACGTGCGCTCAAAAGCTGACGAGATGGCCAGCCTAATCTAGCTCATGGCACAGAAATGAACAAAATAAGGAAAAACTAAAAGCAAAACCGAGTAGTGCAGAAGAAACTGTCCGGGCAGAAGAAATGGTTATGTCACGTTACCACGTGTGTGTGTGTGTGGCTGTGACTGTGTTAGGGTACGAATGCTCAAGTGCGAGTTGTAAACTCGCTGACGAATGCTGTTGTCATTCCTGGCAGCCACTCAGCATCTTCCGCTTCTCACGAGAGCAAGCCGCATGCCGTACTTCAGCCGCTGCAGTCGCCGTATCCTGGACAGTCTCTCATCGTGACGAGTTTGTATTGCAATGCTGTTTGCTGGTGCAGATGTGTGAAATTGCTAAAATGTCCAGTGTGGTAACGCTTCTTTGTGTGGAGCAAATTCACCGGCTTTATGGTTTTTCCAAGTCTTATGTTATGTTCTGTCCCTGTGACATCCCTTCCCCCAGAAATCAATGGCTTAAGAAAGGCTGAGGCCCATGGAGGAGTTTCAGTGGTTGGAGTCGGTGACCATTTTAAGGTCTGGTTGCATGACTGTTAGTTGACTTTAACTGTAGGTTAACTCGGCAGCATTGTCATGACAACAGAGAGTCATGTGACACATCCGCCAATAAGAGATGTCGGAAAATGTGTTAGCTAATTGACAGTTGAAGCTATCTGAGCTGAGTGTAAATTGGTTTTGACACTAGGTCAGGTGAGATGTAGAGCATTTGGCCTATAAAAACCAACTTCAGTTGGTCCCAGAAGTTCACTCTCGGGAAATGCATGCCAGTGTAACGAAACATGAAAGTGGTATCCCGTCAAGTTTGACGTCTTCAGCAGTGGTATGTTTTAACTGAGTAAGTCGGGGTCTGTGAGATAATAAGACTTGTTGTCTGAATAAGTGGAACCTTTGTTTCTGTTGTGCTGTGTGATTGATGTGACATCCGTCCGTCAAGTTCTTGGAATCCGTCCTCCTGCCTGCCCGCCCGCTAATCCATCCACAAACATTTCTTTAATTTCAAATGAAATTTGGCGTGTAGATAGAGGTCGATGAGTGATGCACAACGGTATGCAGTATGACCCGATCCAAGGTAAAGGTCACGGTCACGAGCCTTTCAAAGTTGGAAATCCTTCCATTTTCAAATGCTATCTCCTCCGCCATTTACAATGGGAGCTGGCCTTCGTTCACTGGGTAGGTATAGTTCTTAGTCTTCACCCCTGTGCTTTTGTCTTTGATATAGCCATATTTGTGCTAAAAAGGGACCATAAACTAACTTCTGTGTGACCACGTTATGTAATGGTGATGACTAATTTGTTGATGTGCAGTAGCTAATCACAATGGAAATGAGTCGTCGAAGAACCACGATGGAGTTCAGCAAGTGATTCATCAGTAAGCAATTTGTTTGTAATCTTTCGGCTGCAGTTTTTGGCTGTTTATGTCCCAGTTTGTGTTGATTACAAGCCGTATGAGGAGATATTTGGGTGTAGGATGGATTATGAATGTTGTAGTTTGGTGGTGTTTAATCTGTGCTTGCTTTTATGAAGCAAGTTTGGTAGGTGCATGCTATGCATAGACTCAATGCTGTGACTGATAGTGATGATGAATCTGTTGTAGGTAGAAGCCTAACAACCACTGAGGCCTATGAATAATACTAAAAAACAGTAAAAACAATGAATAATTTAACAAGTGGTCAAAGAATTTTGATGTAAGGTTGCATCGCAGGGAAGGCAAATTTTTCATGGGGGACAGTATAATGTGACACCGATGAGTCGGAGTATTGCAGTCGGCTGCAGCATTTGCGCTGTCATGCCATTTTATTCTACTCGAAGCTAGGCTTCAGCCAAATATTGGATTCACTGTATGGCGCATTTTCGCAGTGTTCACGCAGTCGGCTATTACTCTGCCGAAAGTGAACAAATTTGGATGAAATATGGAGCACTCTGAGTACACTGTCGGGGGCTGGCTTTGGCAGATTTTGGGCACGATCTGCGCAGTAGCGATAGCTGGAGAACCAGGTGAAATTTTTTTCTCAGGTAAATAACTCACGATTTCATCGATTTGCTATCGGCCAAATTTCACGAAATTTGAACACAGCACATTGATCGGTGAGATGTTGAAAACTTCCAGAACAGAATTTGGAAAATTTTACCGTAAGTGGTCTTTTTTTACAAAAAACAAAGATTTCTAAAAAATCTTTAACGTCTTGTGACTTTAGGCCACCATAACTCCACAGTATTTACAGATTGCCGGAAATTCACTACCAAAATAACTCTGTACGGGATGTCTAGTTTCCGTTAGTACTGTTGGAATTAATTTAAAGTCATTCCCCTGGCTTGTACACTCCATACAAGCAACCTCCCCAAATTCTCCGCGACGTCCGACACCCGTTCACGAGTGACGCGACACGCCATGTCATAAGTTGATGGTCTAAGTGGGCGTGGCCTGTTGACGTCTGAGTATGGTTAAAATGGCGACAAACCAAAACGGCGAAAGTCAAAAGCGGGACATGCCTAAAAGGCGACAAACAGTAAATGATGTAACTGCGCAAGCTTCGAGTCGAATACTGTATTGTGGACATTCCACACAATACAGTTGAGGATTGAATTATCCATTTTGCTGCATACACTGCAGCAAATTCTTTTCTTGAACTTGGAGCCGGTGAACGTGAATTAATCATGGGTGTGCTGACGAGCAGTCTTGATGACTAGTAACAACGTGAGATAAGGAATGTTTCACTGTTGTTTGATTGTAACAGGCAGAATTATAATGACTATGGACAGTATGTGACGGTCGGTGGTGGAAACTACTACCAAGGTTCTGGATCTGCTTCTTTGGTATGTCTGTATTGTACTCCATATGTATTTGTTGATTTTTTTTTATCCATTATATGCCATCTTATACTTGTTGTCTTGTGTGGGCCCCCATGTTGAGTTGTTGCTTTTAAAGCAAAATGTTGTACAATATGCAGCCAGTCATTAGTTTCTTTTTCAGCTGTCCCGTGTGGGTCCCGTGGCTGTAAGTAAGTGGGTAAGTGTCCATGTAAGTAAGTAAGCAAGTGACAAATTTATGAAGCGTCGAAACCAGAATACACCCTCTTTGTTTTTAGGCCGGATGTCGTAGGAGGTGACTAAACCTGGCTTTAGTTTTTTTGCGGATTAATTTTTATGTTGTAGTATATTTTGTTATGGATGTATGTTTGCTTTTGTTGTGTTTGTTTTAGTTTTTCAGTACTACGCCAAGAGATTGGCTGGGAAGAACGCCTCCGAAACGACCTATTTTGTGTCGAGTGGGACGTAAAACCACAACTCGGTCAATTAGTTTTTTTCAGATAGCATCGCAGGGTGGGCAAATTTTTCACGGGGGAACAGTATAATGTGACACCGATGAGTCGGAGCATTGCAGTCGGCTGCAGCATTTGTGCTGTCATGTCAGACAGCACCGTGGCAATGAAAAGCCTGCCCTCTTGTAAACTAGTTGTGTGTGCTTGAAAGGTGAAAAGCTACTCCACTGAATAACACAAGACATGCAGAAACACATCCGTTTCACTGCCATTTTCCAGCTGTGTCAAGACCTTCGTGACCCAGAAGGGTGATTGGAGCAAAAATTTTGGATGTCCAAATGTCTTCCCTCCAGTTCTCAGCATCAATTCTCAAACCACAGAAATCATTAACAGGAACACATCCTTTCATCACTTACAGACTCCAGCCAGAATGGACGTCAGTCCCGTAGTGAAGAACAGGGCATTAGAGAATACTTCAGTGTGGGTTCTCTTGACAAACATAATATGTATATACACAACGGAGTACGACATATACATTAACACCAACAAACTACCTGTCCAGGCCAAAGGTCGTAAAAGCCAAACCTAGTTTCAGTTTTTAGTTTTTCGTGTTGATTTTTTGTTGTATTTATCATGTTTGTGTTACTGGTGAATGCTTGCTTTTGTTATGTTAGATTTACTTTCTTTAGTACGAAGCCAAGAAATTGGCCGAGAAGAACGTATTGAAAGTGACTTACTTTATGTTGAGTGGGACATAAAATCTCAACTTAGTACTTAGTTCTTTGCTGTTTGGTTTTTATTTTTTGTTATTTTTTTGTTACGGTTTGGTGCAGTAGATTAAGTATAAAGTCAACAGGACCTTTGTATAGCGCCTGGTAATGAGTGCTATACTCACCTCTAAAGCCCTCAGGTATGGCACGTGTTAATGAGGGATCACACAATTTTACCTGCTACCCACCCGTTTATCAACGAAGGGAATGAAACCATCATGACTTTACTCCCCAGCTGCTGAGCATCACCAAACTTTGGCCAGTACTCATTTTCCGTCCCGTTGTGGGTAGGAGGCTGAGTTGGCCTGTGTGGCTGGTTTCATTCTGAGGTGCTATGCCTGTGGTCCGCCATCCCGGTACTAACTGAGCTTTATGTAGAGTAACTTTGTTGATATGCCCAGTGCTGTTACTGCTACGTCATCTGGTCAAGTGGTCAGTTGTTAGCCTGTAGCAGTGTGTGGCGTGTTGCTGTAGTCATCATGGCGGTGTGTGTATGTGTGTGTGTGTGTGTTATCAGACGTCTGGCAACATGCCGGCACAACTTATGAGTGGTGAAAATTACCTCGTGCACGGTACGGTCGACGGCTCGGGACAGATCGCTCACACCATCCGTGCATCACCAGCCACGGTAAGCAGCTGCCGCCACTGACAATCTTTATCCATTACCAGAGACACCAGTCCTCCAGTATTCAACTTTTGGCACCTGTATGACGTCTGGTATTTGCAGGGTGATCACTGGCCTGGAGGTGGCGCAGTGGCGCAACGGGTAGAGCGTTGGACTTGCGATGAGAAGGTCGTGGGTTCAATTCCTGCTCAGTATGAGGTTGACAAAGAGATACAGGGAGTTGGTTCCAGAGACGAGGTGAAGCATAACGATAGGAGTGATCATTAGACAGGATGATGTCGGTAGCCGAGCAAGAGGAGCGATGGATGAAGAGCGAGTACTTCGAGGACACTGAACTGAAATGAGGTTATGAAGGTCTGGAGGTTATGTGATATGACAGGACTTAGGAGCTTTAACGACAGTACGACACTGATGGCAAATTGCTACACAGTTGTACAAGAAGTAGCATTTTATAAGGTTTTCAAATGACCTTGAGGGTCGCTCAAGATCATTGGAAGTGGTACAGAGTGATAAGCCACGTATTACTTGCTATTAGCAATCTGTAATAACTGTGTTGGTATCCTACACTGTCTTAACATGTCAGGCCAAGAAATGATGCATTGATTAATGCTGTATCAAAATGGGACATCTGTGCCTCACCACATACTGTTACTTACTTATTTGCACACCTCTAAATACGAAATCTAACAAAACATTATACTTCCACAACCAAATACTTTACTTACATGGAACAGTCAGTTTATCTTGTATATGTAAAACCGAATTTGGAACTAATGTCAAGCAGCCGTAACGAATCAAGCACCATACACACGAGAAGCAAGCGCTGTAGGCGTGAGATGCGACTGAGCACTGTAGGTGCGAGGGTGAAGTGCTAATAATAATAATTATTATTATTAAATTTCATTTCATTATTTTGAATTATCTTAGTCCAAATTAATTCCAGTTAAATTATAGTATTTCACGACATTATTACCTTGGAGACGCGATATGATCTGAATTGTGATGAAAGTGAGCACTGTTAAACCCCAACCAACTAACTACGGTAACCGTGCACACTCACTTGCAGGTGCAGTGGTTATTGGAGAATTATGAGACGGCGGAGAGTGTGAGTCTGCCACGCAGCACGCTCTACAACCACTACATCCGACACTGCACTGAGCACAAGCTGGACCCGATGAATCCAGCGTCATTCGGAAAGCTCATCCGCTCAGTTTTTCCAGGCCTGCGTACTCGCCGTCTTGGCACACGGTATGCACATTGATTTTTAGGCTGCATCAGAGCAATAGCCAGACGTGTCCTATTGCTACAGACACAGTAGCATGGTTGGGTTCGTGTAATGAAAGCGTTTAATTGAGTTGTCTTTGTAGCTTAGTTGGAAGATGTCCACAGCATGCGCTGTACCCAACTTGTTACTGGTCAGGTAATTTATGTTGGGATGATTACTGAGATGCTCTGAGTTGAGTTTCTTAGACAAGCAGGACCATTTGATGGTGTGCTGTCTAGTCTGTGAACGTTACAGCCTCTGAAGTAGAAGAAGCCAGCACTCACAAGAGTGCAAAGGCCCATGCCAGCAAAGTTTGGGACTCGTGATCGTGACCTTCGACCCCATGACCCCAAAATAAATGGATTACAAGGACTCACTGTGGAACATTTCTTTGTCATATTTGGTGATCGTATGTGCATCAATTTTTAGATATCATGTGGAAAAACACACAGACAAATGGTGGTAAAAACCTTACCCCTGTGACTGCTGTCGGCTTGTGTAATTTACTCTTTATGGCTGTATAGAAATGTATGCATTTGCAATTATATAATTTTAATTTGTCGCAGTAAATAACTGCGGTAGGTGAGTATAATATTGTGTTCGCATATTTGATTGCAGCTTTATCAAATTATACATCTGAAAAAAATTCTGTCTTCCTCCGTTGTGTAATACAGTTGTTGAATGTTATTGAAAGACTCAAGAACCAAGCGTAAACCGAAAGTCCATCTCTTCATGTCTCTGAAGTATTGACTGTGAAAAAGTCATTCATTCCACTACTTTTCGACTTGTTTTTCGATTACCCAATGAGCCTGATGAGCAGATCTTCTGGATTACTGGAGCACATTTTTACAGGCCACATGGCTTCCGCTAAGACATTTCTAAGTAAGCATTGAAATATTTGTGTGTTTTTAGTGGCAATTCGCAGTACCACTATTACGGAATTCGCATCAAATCCATGTCTCCATTGAACCAGGTTGGATGTGATGGCCTCCTGATGTCCCGACAGCATGTCTTCAGCCAGGCAAAGAGGTAACGTGTCTCTGCTTTGTCCGATTGACCACTCATCAATGTTGATTTTTTTTGTGAAATTGAATGTGAACTGGAATAATGATGACTAGGGATGTTAAACTCGGTCTTGTTTTAATATCTGAAGATCTAATTGTAGAATTCGAAACTTGACTTGGTATTCGTTGACTTCTTACATAGACCTAGAACTAGGCCTACAGGTATGCGTGGTAGATGACCGATGGACAGCAGTGTGCTGGCGGGTATGAAGTAGCATTTTCACGTGCATGTGCTACAGCCGTCGACGGCCGTAACGTGCGCTTTATGGATGTAACGTGGGCGTTACGGCCACAATGACAGTGCTACTTAAGACAGTGGACCCACACAGCCAGGGGAGCGAAAGTGACCGGTAAACTGTAGGAATGGAGGGAGCCACAAAGCGCAAGCATGTACTCTTTCAGACTCCCTCCGTTCGTGTCATTCGACCATCTGCACATTTCACATTCTGCACTCTGCATGTCTCGCAGCTGGCCAAGTCGTCATTTGCCAGTTGCTGAATTTACAGCATTGTTATACTGTCTTTGGACAATGGGCGGTGGCAGCGAGAAGTATACCCGTGTGTAGGCCTCTTATCGTTGTGCCATTCAGCCCCACCATGCGGTGTGGCATGCGTACATCAATTTTCACCTGGCCGCCGGTGTCCTGCCGGATGACCACCCACACCACTGACCGCCACGCCGGGACTGGCGGCCTGGGCGCCGAGGCGGCTGGCGCGGATCTGACTTTAACGTTCAGAGGCGCTGAGTAATCTCTAAAATGCATTTGTTTCCAATGTATAGTTTCACAGTTGTGGGAGCGGGCGCTTAAAATTTTGGGAAAATGCACTCCATGAGGTAAAACCCCAATAACTCGAGAACCGATTGTGTGAATTGCCCAAATTGTAGTCATTAACTGGACATGAAACTGCCCACAAAAGCTGACAATTTTGTAAAAATTGTGCAAGGGATGTGGGGTGTTTATATATGTCAAAACTGTTCAAACCTTGCTATGATATTGATAGAAGATTCTTCTTATGAGAAACTTAAAAGGTTAAGATCGTTATTCAGAAGTGTGTGGAGTTTGACTATAGGCTGTAGTTGCTTTCAACAGCTTAGTCATAACTACTTCTGTTTGTACTTTGTTTTGTTTACATTTTTCGCATTTTGTGCAAAATTTACTGTTTTTGCTCGTTAAAAAAATCATCACCTATCTAAATGTCAGTTTGGTTTGACTTATTTCGTGCTTCTTCCAACTTTTTGTGGCACTGAATGGCCACTATTGTGTTGACATTTCATTAAGAACTTAGTCACTTACTCATTCGCGTTGTGCTTGAAAATGCAGTGGTGTTGTAGGATTTTGTCACACTGATTCTGTATTTTGTCCCGTAGTTTCTTCTTTCGTGAACGTCCAGTAATCCCGGAGGTTTCATATAGCGAATGTGCTGGACTTCTTGTCTCGACCTAATATTTAATTTAATTCAGTGACTTCTGGTAACTTAACTCCCAAAGTATCACTGCAGTTCACCGACAGTGGCATCCAGCCTTACAAATTGGTAAGAAGACCAAGCTCAGTCGTGATTAATTTGCTGAGCTGGACAATACAGTGATGTTTTTTGAATTCATTTTGATTATTTTCCAGTTGCTTAACCAGTAAAAGAACTTATTATCTGTATGAAATTAACTTTGGGCTGCTTTTCTGTTAGTTTTGTTGCCCAGTGTGGGTGCCAGGGCTGTATGTAAGTGGATATGTGTCTTAAGTAAGTAAGTGACAAATTTATGAAGCGCCGAAACGAGAATAGGTTCTCTCTGTTTCCAGGCTGGATGTTGCAGGAAGCGACCAAACCTGGCTTTAGTTTTGTTTGGTTAATTTTATGTAGTATATTCTGTTATGGATGCATTTTTGCTTTTGTTGTGTTTGTTTCAGTTTTTCAGTACCAAGCCAAGAGATTGGCTGGGAAGAACGTCTCCGAAATGACCTATTTTATGTTGATTAGGAGTACCACAACTCAGTCAGTCAATGTTAGTTG
>Ga0209363_1000757_pt1 | contig 13794 bp, 11 predicted proteins | sample WorMetexBAHAMAS3_FD_187385 | JGI IMG/M metagenome (GOLD analysis project Ga0209363, IMG submission 187385) | Marine gutless worms symbiont microbial communities from Max Planck institute for Marine Microbiology, Germany - Inanidrilus exumae... | ecosystem: Host-associated > Annelida > Digestive... | reverse complement strand
AGGGAGGGGAGGGAATAGAGGAAGTGAAAGAGGGGAGGCAGGGAAGGGGAAGTAGAAGGCTTACATGACAAATTTGATCTGAATGTGTTCATTGTGTCGGCTTCCGGTGGCCAACAACCACAATTTTGGGCAAATTTTGGGGCTCATGTGTTGACCCCCTTTTACCAATGAGGGCCAAGTCTGGTATTGATATTGCTTTAGAGGAAGTGTTCGATTAGGCGGAAAGGCAGGTTTTGGTGTGCTGCATGCAAGTCAGTTAGTTGGACATGCAGCACGTCTACTTTATCGGGTATTTGTAGCATGGCCTACTGTCTGGCGTAGCCCTGATTGGTGCTGTGTGTTGCACCAACCAGTGGCCTGCCAAGTCTATTTGCTTCAGCCACACCAGCGCAGTGAACACCTTAATGCTGCTAATCAAGGTGTCAGCAACGGTCACAGTTTATAGAGGACACCGTTGAACCCTCTTTTACCTGCCCAGTATTATCTCTCTGTTCATCATGTGCATAGAAATTATTAGAAATAATTCTATGGTAGGCAGACGCATCCAGACTGAGGTTTGAACTCCGGCTGCTGAACACATCACGCTCTACTGCACATGGCACCCAAGTGCTTTGACCACTGGGCTACATGGGCATGTCAGGAGAGGGGGAGTAATTTACTGAAATAATAATGACTGTGGGGGTAATTTACCGACAGACTGATTACACACGTGGGGGGTGAGGGTAATTTACCATGAGGCTGATGGGTGGGTAATTTACCGAGAGATTGATGACGGTTCGGTCGCTGAAAGCAGTTCTCACAACTCGATGCAGAATCTGTTCCGTGTCGTCACTGACGACCATCATGACTTCATCGATGATGACAACTCTTGACTTACTGAGGACGACACGAGCAAGACACAATAGCTAAACATCACACGTACACAAGCACTGGTTTGACTGTCTTTAGTCGACTACTGACCAGTATGTCTGATGGCATACAGCAAGCAACATATGCCTATTACTGAAATAATTTACTGAAATTACAACCTCGGAAGTTATAACCTTCATTTTATTATTATCACCATCTTCATCATTATTACTGGACGGCCTACACATAGTATAGGGGGCCAGTATTGTTTTGCTCTCTGGCGTCTGTCGTCATCTGTAACACTCCACTATGCAACGTAACTCACCAGGGGAGCAAGTGATGGCGGACCAGTAGTGTCACGTCCCGTTAGGGCGACACCTTGTTATTATTATTATCAAATAAGTTAATAGTACATTATACTGCAGCAGATGACCACATACCTCAAATAAACAACAAAGAGTTGAAACAAGAGAGAAACTATAAAGTGAAGTGTTTACCTGTTTATCACTGACACTAAAATTGTCAGCGTTGTCGTTAACACTGCCGTCTGCAAGTCATATACACAATGACGTCTTAGTCAACTCGAAAAATACATTCAGTTGAGACTCACACGGACAAGTCACTGTCTTATTCACAAAACTCTGTTCCAGCAAATGTCATCTACTGTTGTTGTTATTATTATTATAATTAAAATTTTTAAACCAAAATGCACAAAGCCACAGATAATCCAAAAATCAGAACAATATTATTCTGGTTGGTAATCCCTCCAACAAAATTACTGAACAGCTGTACAGCAACAGAAATTCTTTTAAAAGATAATGCTCTACACTGGTTTTTTTAGAGTCTTTACTGCTGTGATACTGTACTGAGAGCTGCTGACGAGATTGACTGTTTCCAAGACTTATTATTATTATTGTTCTTGCTAGTGACATTCAATGATGAGATAATCCACAACTGTTAACAACAGACCGAGTTGTCCGCTCATGTATTTGATGGTTTCTTTCATGTTGACAATGTCCAACGCTTCCCAAAGTTCATCATCACTACGATGACCCTCCGGATCAAGATTGTATCTGCAATAACCACAGAAATATTTTTAAAATAAAATAGCAGAACTCCTATTGGTATTATGTAATAACAAAAAGCCACTGCAATGCTACAGAAAATTACTGTAGATATTTTTGAACACAACAACAATTCATAATTCTGTTCTACTGGGAACTTTCTGCACAGGCAGACTGCAAATGGTTCCGTTGACCTAAAGTAATCTACTTAATATGCACCTATACATTTGCCATTTGTTCAACCAACTCGTTTATCCAAACTCATCACATTTTTGACCAGTGCACATCATAGTGCTATTGACTCACATACTATCAGATAATATGCAATGAGCGGGTATTCTAGTACCCAGCCTATGTAGTCCTTATCAATCAGTCCAGCTGAGCTTTCAGAAGTAACAAGCCAATTAACAATCCAGTTTTTTCTTGGGAACAAATGAGAAGCAGCACAGCTCTTGGTAGATACAATGAAAATGCCTTTCAATGCCTTCATGGACAGTCTGCACATGGTCAAAAAAAATCCGTCACAAAAGAACGTTACCTGACGGTGCCTGATACAAGCAAACAATCCTGCGGTAATATAGCGAGTCTTGAGCGCAGCAGTGTCGGTGGAATACGAGAGATATCAATACGGTCGATGTACGCGTGACCCTCACAGATGTCAACCATTCCGAGCAGTGAGAGAATGACGGACGACTTGCCACAGCCAGGCCGACCACAGATACCAACCTACCCACAGTCACACAGACATACAGACCATCCACAAGCAGATGATACTGTTTTGATACACAGCACACTGCACCGTCATTTCAAAGGTGACTAATAGCCTGACATTTTCACCGATCTTATCCCGTGTCCGTCCAACCTTCACAGCAGGAATGGCCAATCAAAATGGCCAAATGTATCAACATGCAACCAAAGCTGCACGGTAACACAGGGACTCTACGAATGATGAAAAGTATACAAAAATGCAGCCTAAAAGACTTAAAACTTTATCCTTAGTCCAACCAACAAGCAGACCACCTATCTATCTACGGCATCCAGTGCAAAGTAACCACGCTAGATGTGACGTGCTGTCGATCAAACCTTTTCTCCGGGTTGTATGTGGATGTTGAGGTTGCGTGCAACTGGACATGCATTGCCGCTGTACCGTATTGAGACATTATTGTACACAATCTCTCCGTCTGACGGCCAATCACCATCCACCTTCACTTCACCAGCTAATTAACATCACACACAATAAAACATATACATATTCATCTCTCAGTCTGACAGCCACTCATCATCCACCTTCACCTCACCAGCTAATTAACATCACACACGATACTACATATGCAATCACCAAAATTGAGATAAAATCAATTATTTTTAAAATGAATTTATGACTGTCACGTTTGCAAGAAATGGTAATTTGCTGGCAAAATTTTCAGTGGCTGAAAGCCCTTCCTCCTACAAACTAGTGCAACATTACCACTGTACCGTCACTCAGCTGGAAAATGGCCAGAGAACTACCACCAGTTTAAATGGACATAGAAAATCGTTCTAATATAACAAAATGCTAAAGACGGCGACAATCCTGCTATGTACCAAGTGATGAGTGTTGCTCAGATGGAATGGTGCAGTATTCATGAATACGCTGAACAGCCGTCATTTGAACCTCGATGTCAACAATGCTTCTAACAGCCCAGTTCCAATATCCAGACATCTACAGCACCAGAGACATGGGACAACTTCTTGCAAGCGGACAGACAGACAGACAGACAAACATCCTAATTGCAATACACTGTACCCCTAATGGAGGTGAAGTAAAAATAATTAAATAACATACTTCGTCAATTATTCTTAGAAAAAGTGTGTAATGTCCACATCATCCTCTCCAAAACTAACCGATCGCTCCTTTCGGTATGCTTCACCATGTCTCTGGAATCAACTCCCTTCATCTCTTCATCAACCTCATCTTGGTACCAGTTCCTCCACTGCCGACTCACCTACCGGTATTCCTTCACCCATCACTTCTTCCTCTTCTGATTCACCACTCTGCTCATCCATAACTACCTCTCTTTCAGTCCCAGCTTAAAACCTACCTGTTATACAAATCTTTCCCACTGTAGTTTCACTTCTTCCTTCCAGATTGCCTTCATCGTCTATTGCCCAGACTGTTTCTTCTGAGCTACTCGGTTTCTGTTTATAGTTTTCCTTATTTCTCGTTTCTGTGCCGTGCGCTAGATTAAGCTAGCCATAGTGTCAGCTTTTGAGCACACGTAAATGTATCATATCGTATCATCATTAACATTAACAGTCATTAACTGACAGAAGAGATAGAAACATCTACCAAAAGAGCGTAAGTGATGCCAAGAGCAACAAGATTAGACTCGACAGGTCCATGTAATGCCACTGAAATGGCTGCTATGGCAGACGACAACACCAGCAGACTGGCCAGGTAATCCTGGACATTGCACAACACCACCACCTATCAGTATCGTTCCAGTTTGTATAAAAACAGCCTAACAAAATAAAATCAAATGACGGTTTGATAGTAAATAATAACAAAATACTAATCACAGCCTGTTTTGTAGGATACAAGCAGCCGTAAAAGCCGATAGCCAATGTACCTGGTAAAGGGAATGGCCAAATTCTGACCCTTGACATGCCCAAAACCCCTGGTATGTAGTTCAGTTAAACTTCAAATAAATGATTTTATCTACAAAGTCTAAGCACAGAACCTAGCTTATACATTTATGACAGGCCAATGACTGACAAAAATGCGACAGCTAGCATCCACGTGTTGAATCTGTGGATAGAATTATCAAATTTGCTGTTCAAAGCGGTGGCTTTTCAGCTGAGGAAAATTACGGCCAGTTTTGTTTTCATTACACAGTAATATATAACGATGCAGCATCCAAGCATTGCTGTTCAGCAACAAAATGCTGACGTCAAGGTCTTATCACGCCATTTGGTGGAGACTGGAGACATTACAATTTGTTGTTATCAGAATAGTTGTTTCAAGTTTCTTTATAACTTCACTGCAGTTGAAAGCTAAGTTAAACTAATTTATTTCAGCTGCTAACTAAACAGTTAAACTACAATTTATCAGGTATTAAAATTACAACACAGAGTAACTGCAAATAGCAGAAGCCACCCAGGATGACTAAAATACTGCAGTAAACAATCCAACATCGCTTGGTATCAGGTTGTAACAGTGAAAACATGGTAAGCAGCAGTAAAGACTACACAAAAAGAAATATCAAAGTATGTGTGCTGCTGCTGTTAAGGTCAATGTGTTTCTCCATAGCAGCATGAACATATTAACAGCTAATTTTGCTCACAAAAAATTGCCAAAAAGGTTTTTCAGCAACTGACCAGTCGAATTCCGGTCCATCTGTTGGCGGTGTTGAGCCACAGGTGTGTGCTGTTGTTGAGGTCAATGTGCTTCTCCATCTCCTCCCAGAACCGACTCTCATCTCTGACCACATCAATGCCATGTCAGTCACTGAATCACGCAGATGAACACTGTGCATTGGGCACTCAACCACTCCAGGACTCAGATGTGAAGATTTCATGGAGACAATGAGGCCAACTGTGAGGGAGCTCACTCCGTCTGTGGCACTTTGAGCCAGCAAGGGCTAAGCCCAATTAAGCTAACATACAAGTGTCGTTGGTCAATGAACGCACTACTAAGTAAGTAAGAATATTTATATAGTGCAGAAAATCATGCGTCACACTGTGCTGTGATTTCTCAAATCCCAAATAAATGATTTTTAAGATATCGCCTAAACTGTCCGAAGCTAGAGATCTGCCGCAGACTTATCAGCAAACTGTTCCACAAACAAGGCCCTGCAGGTGGTACTAATAACAAATAACAGTTAACAGCAAGTACCTGTAACTGACTAGGTCACTATGCCAGCAGTCCTGATAAGAGGGCCTACTCTTACACAGAACTCACAGTTTCTTCCCTAGTGGTGCAACTACCCACAGAGTGATGGCCAGGCTGAGTTGGACTTGATAGCTCGTTTACCTGCAAAATGGTCATCTATCCCAGTACTAATTGGACTCAATGTACAGTAACACAACTGTTGTGCACAACATTGTCACTACTAAGCCATGCAAACTGCCTGTCCTTGTTGAGTACATGACAGCAGCAGGATACTGTGATTATGTGTGATTATATGCTCCATACCCACAGCCTGCATTCATCTTAGCTCCACACACTACACATCCTTCTAATCATTATCCATACATCCCGATAGGCAAGGTGTGGATATATCGGTTACTGTTTGTATTGTGTGTGTGTTTGTACGGTTACAGATTTCTCCACCGAGGATAAAGTTACCGGTGTCAAATTTTGCACGTCGGTTCATCGGCGTCTAAGGCAACGATTCACAATTTTTGTAAACTTTGCTCCTACAAAAGCCCAAAATCGGACAAATCGGAAAGCGCACGGGCCACGCCCACCCACATGTAAACATTAGTGTAGAGATGCGCCGACGTAAACGTCACGCAAGAGATGCGCCGTTCGTGGAATATCACGCGGCGTGTGGGTGTATGATTGGCATGTGTGGATAGAGGTCAGTCCCCACTGACATACTTGTTCTCATCTGCGTGTGACTGAGACATAAATATATGCCATTTTAATTTCCTTTCACTGCTGAAAGAAACAGTCAGAAGTGTCCTAGTTTAATAAGTTTAAGGTAAGTTTGATCACTCATAAAATAACACGCCTGTCAAGATCTAAGAATCTATCAATCAAGCGGAAATAAAATTAGAGAAACTCGAAAGCACGTAAACAAACCGGAATGCTCGAATGGTCCGGAGACCGGCAACAGTTTCAACACAGTGAGACAACAACGGCGTTCTCGTCACGCTGTCCAATTTGTGCAGCTCTCTGCAACCACCACCATCATCATGTTCACAAAGATAAAACGTGCTTGTAACCTTGTAAGAACACCTCGCATATGGATGGACCAACCCATCATTTCTGTACCATCAGTGGGCAACGTTCTAAGACACATTAATTTTATCCAGTTGTCTGACACAGTGCATGACACATGCCCTTGAATCCCACACTTATGACAAATTAATTCCAGTATTTCGTACTACTGCAAATGGTATTAATAAAAATTATATGTACATAATAATGATGATGGTAATAATAGTAACAATAACAACTAGAAAACAGGCAGTCGTATCGACATGCAGACCCACACCGGCAATGGCCGCAGGTAGCACAGCGGCGTATTGGTATATGGAATACGGGACATGGTCACTAGCATCCGTGTGACCATGTGGGTTTTTATAACCAGGTGACCTTGACCCTTGACCTCTGGGTAAATGCATGCTGAGCAATTGCTATAGAGTATACATGTACCAAGTTTGGTGTTGATAGCGCAAGCCATTTTCCTGTTAAAGCACAGATAAACAGACAGACAGACAGACAGCGAGACAGACAGACAGACAGACAGATGCGACTGAACGCTCTACCCACGCCAGCGGCTATACCGGCGTGGGTAACAACAACGATAGTGTCCATTCACAGTTTTAGCGTCCATTTTCACCCGTTCACCTGGGTCAGACAGTTGCCCCTCCACCTGTTCTGAAAAAGAACCTCTCAGGATAATTGGCACAGATCATTTTTCAGGCTGGATGCATTTCCTGTCAACCAAAGAACAGTGTTCAAGCACTGAACAACAGTACATACAGCAATATCTGGAGACAAGAGGCAACTTAACCGCACAACTATATTATTGATGATGAGCGTGTATGGAGTACATTACGACGTCTAAAATCATACAAACCAACCTGTAGGATGATCGTACAATCCGCTGTAGGTAGGCAAATGCGAGTAGAATAACAAAGGCAGCAATAATAAAGTACGGCGTAATGATAGTGTTGACAATTATTGTGGCGGCAAACATCAGTGACGTGCGAATGAAATGCTCCATCGTTGTAGCCAGTTTCTACATGATCAACCACAGTTGACGCCGACAATGGCAGCCACAGCCCAACAGAACATTCACACCACACACTCTCTGGCTTCACAACAACAATGTATGTACAGCATCACATGGTCCGGAGGCAGAGAGATGCCAGTCAACTATCGGTCTACTAATCATTCAATCGATCAACTAATTAATCAAATGATATCAAAGCAGCCTAAGCAAAAAATACATTACTTCAAGGTCCATGGTGACACTAAGAGATCGGTCTTTATATGTAGAAATGTTAAGGCATAGTCAGACCAGCAAAATAATTTCTCAGGAGTTAGAGAGTTTCAGATGGAGGGAGTGACAACATGGAAAAGTGTGATGAGAGAGTTTGGTATGAGTCCAAGGAACAACCATCAATGAAGCACTGGATACCGTAAAGTCTGAGTTGGTAACAGGTCATAATGTGTGGCTGTGTTGAAGTGATCACAGCATCAGGTAAACAACAGTCACTACATAACCAGCATCATCAAACTTGGACAAGGAGCGTAGCCATACCTACATCTACAACTTCCCGCAATCTCTGCCAGTCTGTTATCGTTGTCCATGCCACAACCCATCACATTCTTTAATCTTGCTGCAGTCCAGTGAAACGTGATCAACCTGGAATGCCTTGAATGTTACACGGTAAAATGCGTATCGTCCTGGAAGCTGGCCGAACAAGTCACGTGTCCAAACAGACGGAGGCAACTAGAATGAATAATGTTCATCACTGGAGCGTGTGTCTGTCACTACGTCAGCTCATGAAAGTTAGTAACGCTAGGAGTACTCACGTCATCAATGATGTTGATGTCGCCCGAGAATCGACTTGTGATCTTGGATATCGAGTTTGTATCAAAAAACCTGCAACAGACAAACTCACAGCGATAAGATCTAAACAAAACCACTTCAATCTTCTCAGCACAATGTCACAGTGTTATATCAATGTGTAAAAAGGTGACACAGTCGCCACTGATGGATGGCTATTGCGTTTGGTACAGTGAAGCCTCAGCAAGGTGCTGTACTAAATGCATCATCACAGCAGAGTGTAATGACTGTGACAAGGCTCTGTAATGGTTACTTGCTGGGTGGTCACTGAAATGTTCAAGCCACTAAGTGAAAACAGTATCAATGCACTGACTTCCGTACACCCTGCTGCTGCTACATAACTGGTCACTCAAAAATCTCAAAGAATACTTAAATCTGACGGAGGGCTAGCTTGGCCCCTCTGCCAAGAGACTGGAACCGCCCATCTATCTGTCCGACCGCATCACACTTGGCTTCGGATGGTTGAGTCTGATCTGGCACTGGTCAATATTCATCTGGCAACCGCCTATCATCGAGCACAGAACCAACAAGCATGGAACACTCTTGTAGGAACGGCAACGTCCGCACTGGACAAGATGCACAATAATGATGATAATGATGAAGTTAGTTTGCAGAGAAAAGAAGGAAGATCCACTCGATTTACTCAGTTCATGTAATTAAAGCCATCCAGCCACTCAGAGCTGTTGCCGCAGTCAACCCTCGGGATAAATGGACCCACAACATGGCCATTGTAACAGTGTGGGTTTTATATATGAATATTCAAATATGAATACTCAACACTGTTCAGTAATGTCTGTAAGTATGAGTGTACTTCTCACCTCATTGGTGCTGAGACAATGTTGCGGAGCATGGCAACGTAAAGACTGCGGGCCGCGGTGAGACCAAGTAACTCAGTTGTCAGTGCAATGATGACACAGAGTACCACAGCAGCAACAATGAACGCAACGTAGCTCAGGACATAGTAGCGCTCAGCTGGCAACATCAGCTCCTGCAGACACATATACCACACTCGTCACACCGGATGTATAGTGCGACAATCAGATATCAATGTATTGAAGTTAAAATATTAACATGATGGCACAGGTTATGTTTGTTTTTGCCATACATGCTCAATAAAAACTTATGCTTTCAACTATTTTAAAAGTCTTTTTGTTAAATTTCACCTGGAAATTAAAACGACATCAGTTTGTTTAAAACATTTTAATTTACAATCATTTTAATTTTAAAATTTCATGTCAACATCACCAGCTATCAATTTCAATACAAGGTCGGGGTCAACCTAATGTCACACTGCTAATTCAGTGAACGACAGGAAACATGGCCTCTAAAAACCAGCTCCAATCCACATAAAAAACCACATATCCACATATTTTGTGGAACTCAGACTCAACATGAAGTAAATCTTGAACAGTATCAGTAGGGGAGGCAGTAGTAGTTCTCAAGTTGTAAACTTTGTTCTTGTTTATGATAATAACATGCATCCACACACCGTGTTGTTTGTCGTGTTGGCAGCGTTGTGCAACACAACCACTGACCAGTCGGCCAGCCAGAAGTCCGCGGTCACTACAACGGACGTCCGCGCTATGTGACAGAGGAACAGCAAAATGACCAGAGGCACACAGCTCGCCCGCAGATAATGCGCAACACTTCGCCATGTCACCAGCAGGCGCGGCTTCTCCGCCTCGTACTTCCTCATCTCGTCCACCTTGCGACCGTCCGATTTCTTCAGGTTCTTCATCATTATCGACACCTTCCCGGACGTCTTCACGACGGAATCTTCGCCGGCACCATAACATCACATATGCACGTTATTTAACACGTGACATAAATGGCAACCAGTCAATTAATGAACCAACACAGGACAACGGAAATGAATGCGGGCTGGGAAAGAAGCACACAATACCAAGTGCATCATATCATATGTCACAACTAATAATAGCCACAAATCGTAGAAAAATTAAATTATCCAATTTTATATAAGTTAATGGCACTCACTTGACAACAGGCTCCAATTCTACAAAATAACTAATGCGAGAAAACGCAAAAAAACTGCATACAAAATAAAATAATAGAAATCAACTAACAACATCAGTGTGAATGTTGTTGTTATTGTGGCTGTTCACTAGCCATGTTTGGTCAGTCACTCAACAGCAACATGGTCAGTAGTCAGCTGAGTGAAGCCACTGCAGATAACTCTCCAGTGTGGTCTGTGGGCAGCTACTGACGATATGTAAATGAAATTGTAAATAACATAACTAAAACAAAAATTAAACTGCTGCAACGATTTGGAACAACAAAAAACTTAATCATCAAAGATTACTGGGTAATGAAATTCAACTGCATACAATCCAAAAAGAACAAAAATTAATATAACTTTCTACAACATTGACATCAGCTCAACACATCAGCATAACAAGTTAGTTAGTTGGAGTTTAACGTCCCTTTTCAGCACTCATATGGCTATACCAAAGACGAAAGGTCAGGGGTGGCGAGCAATCCCTAGCCATTAGAGAAAAACCAGCGATATAGATGAAGCAATTAAAAAGGGGAAAAAAGAAAAGTAAAAATACTAAGAGATAGAGTAGAAGGTGGGAAAGTAAAGGGATAAGGGGGAAGGAGGATTGCCCCAGGCCCAATTGGAACCGTCAGCATGACAAACTCATATTCTGTGCTGCTGATTAACAGGTCAATTCTCCGTGGTCACCACACTGGGAGACAACATATCTGATGACAAAACAACTGTGGACAATGGCAAAGCGAAGTTTACCAGGACAGCTGCCAAGCTGACAGCCGCAAGGCAATGTAAGGCCTGAGATAACTGATAATAAGCATGAAACAAATGAAATAATGGTACCTTTACCATGCTTCGCAGTCGGCAGTGGCTGAACGTCCATGTCAAAATCATCGTCTTCAATTGGCGAATCAGAATTGAGCTCCTCACCACCGGGATGTTCTTCTTCGATTGTGATGTGCGTTGTTTGACCGGAGATGAAGACATGCTTTGCACTGTCGCCCTTCGCTTCCTCATCTATCACTGACTGCAACCACCAAATACTGGCAATGAACTCACATTCTTCAACTTTAACGTCTGTTCACTCACAGATCGGTAAGTAGGAATGTAGACTAACATATCCGGATCAATAGGATTCAAACAACAACTTGCATTCACCTCATCGCGGCAACATCAGCCAAACTTCAATAAAGTTGTTTTTAAACAAATGCAGATCAGAAAACACAGAAAAGAATCTAGAAGATGGACTTCGACACCCTAGTGTCGATGTGAATGCCTTTGACACCTCAACAGCCTGCTGTGACCTTGACCTTTGACCTCCAAAATCTAATCAGGTCATCAGGAGGGGGTAATGGTTATTTCCTGTAAGTTTCATAGAGACAGCTCAAGTATATCATGAAATATGGTGTTCACAAGATTTGAGCTTGACAGCTTGTTGTGACCTTGACCTTTGACTCCCAGAATATAATCAGGTCATTAGCAGGAGCTAGTGAATATTCCATTTAAACTTCATTGAGATTGCTCAAAACGTTCATGATATCGTGGTGACAAGATCTGTCCAGACAAATGGACGAACGAGTGGATGAACACCATGGAAGGACAGCTTGAAAACATGCTTTTGTGGACACCGTCTAGCAGCAAAGGTAAGAAAGCAAACATGCGATATAATAATTGCAATTAAACAGCTTTATACACATCATACATATACACAATCAGCTTATTACAGCAAACACCCCATATTACCTGATAACTATCATACAGAAATTACACAGCAAACAGCCTCAGTTCCCTTCCCACATGCAACTGGAACTTACAAGCTGCACGCATTTTGTCGGTTAAGAGAATACATCTCTGCACAATTAATAAGTATATTTAGGAGGCGGTACCCCATAAAACTGCAATTCTTTATCTGATTCATAGCTTCTGAAGTAGAAATATTATCCAGAAAAATAAATCCAGCAAACAGCGAGGTTTTTTAGCCACAGTAGCTAGCATACAAAAATAATGAAGTCGAGGCATGTAGTTAGACAGACTTAACATCATCAGCAGTACTCTAGTTGCTCCAGCGATGAAGCCCTGTTATTCACACTGCAATGCACTTTTGTCCGTTGGAAAATGGACTTACCCCAGCTTGGACCAGATCTCTCAAAAGAAAACCTATGGGAATAATTGGAGTAGGCAGAACGTCCCTAGTGACAATTCCACAATCAACAGTGTCAAAGAATTGAAGGGAAGTCAAAACAACACAGTCATCCTTATCTTTTCTTAATACAACAATACGACTTTTGAGTGCACTGTCTGACGTCAGTAGTAAGGATTCAACGTCCATTCAACACATGTCACACAAAAGATGAGTCTTAACAGGCAGTCAACTGAACTCAAAGCGGAAAAATGGAGAAAGAAATTAGTCTTTCTATCCAATACAATATCTGCAACATCAGCTCAAGAAATGCAGATGCTACACATACCTTAACGACTTCTCTCTGATACTCCAGCGTCCGAATCTTTCGTCGCAGCATCAATCGCTCTGTGTTAGCCGTGTCTTCTCGCTGTGTGTGCAGCTGACTGTCCCGTCTGTCATGTAAACAAGTACGTACATAAGAGCCGAGTCAGCACAATTGTGGAGAACACGTCTAATAAGCTATCAAAAATGCGATGCTAACGATATTACATGTTGAGATAAAATCGACATTGCTCTGGTCCGACAGCTGAACTACACAAACTGTCGAGCAATGAATTACAGGCTGCTGTCCAGGGTAATTAACAAGATGCCACCATGTCAACAGCATCCAAAATACACATGAATGCTATCAAAAATAAAACAACTGCAAAGATTATTAACAAAAATCTAACAATTCAATCATCAAAGAAAGACGACTGGGTAATGGACAAGAACTCATCAGAAGATGAGATAGCAAACGTCAACTTTTTACGACGATATGGCACGTACGTACTTCAAAATACTAAAAAAGAGAACCTACTTCGTTTAACCAATTAGACGATAGCTAGCCGAGTACTGCGCATTCAGTCTTGAGTTTATGAATATGCTACAGTCCACCTTGCTGTTATAGAATATTTATGCCGT
>Ga0209363_1000756_pt1 | contig 13797 bp, 6 predicted proteins | sample WorMetexBAHAMAS3_FD_187385 | JGI IMG/M metagenome (GOLD analysis project Ga0209363, IMG submission 187385) | Marine gutless worms symbiont microbial communities from Max Planck institute for Marine Microbiology, Germany - Inanidrilus exumae... | ecosystem: Host-associated > Annelida > Digestive... | reverse complement strand
TACATGTACACCACGACATCAGCAGAATAGAGGATACGGTATTCTGTTACTATGCGCACAGTTCAATCATGGACATGTGAACTCGGCTATGGGGCAGATACCATGTTCCACAGAACGTATTTCTTGTTTGTAATGAATCCGATTTAATTAGGCAATTATTTTAGTGACTGGAGTTTACACTTCTTGCCTGTGGTGTTGCCTATAATTTTGTGTATTTATTCTGTTTATTGTATTTATTGTGAAAAAATCTTGTATTTATTGTAATAAAAATTCAGGCTTAAGATTTATTTTTCGTTTGTTTGTCACGGTTAACAGATTCCCACCTTGTTGAGAAAAGGGACTCGTTGAATTTTGTATTATAACTTCAATATCTGATATCTCCTTTGCGTATTTTGAAAATGGGCGCAATTCGGATGAGAAGTTGCCAGCGAAGTGAAGCGATTTTCTATCATTGTGTATTGTGAAAGTTACATTCATAGTGTCCTACTGCATATTTTAAAGAATATTCATGTTTGCACAGGATAAACGATCATTCCTATACTAGCACTGATCTGATCATTATTGTTTTGTGTTGAATAAGATGAAATATTACACAATATGTATAGAGATTTTTGACCCATTTTGTTCACAGACTGCTCAGATAGCAATCATTTTCACAAGGTAGTGTTGTGTTGTTTTTAGGGGAGGTTGGAAAATATATATATAAATACGATTTTTAGCAAATTTATTTGCACTGGTGTGCACCAAAGATTGTCAGAATATGACGATGAATGTGAAAGTTATATTACAACATTCATTTGGTCCCGAAAACCAGTAAAGGTATTGGCCGTATTCATTTTGCATTAGGTTCTATTTACGTGTAGGTGAATGTCTGCATTGCTATACTGTATATTTTATTATTGTTTTTCGTCATGCTGTACATTCATAATAATATCTGTCGATGCACAGCTTCGGCTTTGTGGCTTGCACTTCACTGCATGCAGTATGAAGTCAGTGTTTGTTAAATATATCGATCATTGCTGGATGTACAAATGTTTGATACGACTGTGGTTCACTTCCAGTGTTTAGAAGAACCAAAAATGAATTCCTTTTCACAGTGTGAGAACCCCTAAATTTGTGGGGTCCCTGTTCGTATGAACTATGTGAACACTCCTAAATCCGGCACTGGTAATGATACTGACGGTTAGTCATACTTGAATTAATTCTAGAACTTGTTGCCTGCCATTGGCCATAGTGTCATTCAGAACATCACCCATGTACACGGTGCAGAGATGTGGCTATATATGTCTAATAGAAACCAGGGCTGCATTAAGTCGGCGAGGGCTTTTCAAAACTGCTTAGCTGTCACTTAATGGAAAGTAGCAAAGAAAGTGCTTACATAATAAATATTTGACGACCTCGATCAGTAATAGTTTCGTAAACAAATACTTTAACTACCCACAAGTGTACACTTACTGTTCTTATACAACATACACAGCATGAAAACAATAAATAAATTATCTTTTCCAAATTGAACATACTTGTTTATCATGCAACTCAACATACACTGACTTCACAGAATTAACTGCGCATGCTCAAGTTCTTCGAAAGTCAACTAAGCGGTAAATTTTTCGGCAGAAAGCACTAAGTGCTTAGTCTTCTTCAATAAGTGCTCGCGGACTTAACGCAGCCCTGCATGACTTAAAATCGACTAGTATGGGAATAATTTGTGCAGGTTAACTGCTAGAAGGAAATGAGAACGGCGGGAAAACCACGACAGCGGTTGCTGATCTTGTGCCTCGGTAACTAGCCGGCACTCACAAGAGTGCAAAGGCCCACGCCGGCAGTGTTTTTTTGTGCCTCTTGACCTTGACGTTTTGACGCCATAATAAATGGGTTTTCATGACTCGTGGTGGAACATTTCTATGTGAAGTTTGGTGATCCTTGCTTCATCAGTTTTTGAGACGTTTGGAAAACGGACAGAAAAACGCCGCTGAAAATGATACCCCGCGACTACCGTCGGTGTGCGTAAATATTGCAGTTGGCATTACTGGCCCAATTTCACCCATTTTTTCACAGGAATCCCCGGTGTGTGAACTTCTGGCATGAAACAGTCTAGAGCCATCTAATCACCAGTGACCAGTGTGTTGGAAACAGACTGGTCACTGGTGATTAGCGGGCTCTATGGTCTGGCATATGGTTTAAATAGTTGTATTTTTCTGTGAAAATGTATAATTTACCTGATTTTTGTGTTGAGAGGTGAGTGCGTGAATAAAAAATGACAGCAGACAGTATATCAACAATGGTAGAAACGGACGTAGAAACTTCCAAACCATCACTAAGACATTTTCACGCTGTTTCCATAAGTAGAATAGGTCTAATTTCAGATTCCATTGCTATGGTCTGTTAAAATTCAATCTCGTTGTTGTCGTTAATAAAGCATTCATTATGTACAGCACACAAGGACATGTTGAAACGGTTAAGAGTCTTTAGACTGTATTTGTTTGCTAACTTTCCGGCATCAGAGTTGTACACACATCGCTTTCCATCAGTGGATTAATAGTAGATGGAACAAAGAGTTTCAGTTCATCATCGTCAGACAACACAGTCCAGTACATCAGGTGACTACATATAAACATGTATTTAATGGACTTCAGCCAAATGTCACTTGACTGTTGCTCGTCTAAACAAAAAAGATCAGTGAATGTCTCTAGTCCATGTTGGTAGAGATGCATGTGAAACTGCTTAAGATATCTTTCCTTTATCCAGACGGGTTGACAACACTTTGGCATGAAGTAAGATGGAACGTAATCTTGTGCAGCGAAATACAGCAATTGTTGTAATATGTTCCGCACCCAACGCAACAGTTCATCTCCATCAACTTCATCACTGTAATTGAACGAAGAACGTTTGCTTGTGGGTTCCATCTCATCCAGGCACCAAAGCAGAGCCGTCTTTATAGCGTGTGATGAAAAAAAGTGCATACTGACAGAAGTACTGAGACATCCGTTTTACAACCATACAAGCAGCTTTAACGACAAGAGGACAGTCTCGCAACAGTCTGCTTTCTGCTTGAGCAAATGTTATAAATCCATGAGGCTGTGTCCAGCCGATCCACGGATATTTGACCTGTGGCTGTGTGAACACAATAAGGCATTCATCTGCTTGGCATAGATCTTCTCTACGCATGTCATCTGGCCACCAGCCGTTAATACGAAGAGCTGGAACTACGTCTACTGATACGCTGTGCGGCACATGGTACCCATTCACTGGCTTTGTAAATTCCAGTTTGATCTGTGTGTTGACTTTCGTTGATGTAGTACCAGGTGACACAGAGAAATCATGAACAGGATCAATGAACTCAAAGCCAGTCGCCTCACAGAAACTTAATGATGATAAGATCTGCTTCACAAGAGTTTCGAATTTAAACTTCACAATTCTAGTATTTAAAATTCCATTCCTGTCAAACAGATCTTCGTCATAATCTGGCACTGAAGCTTTCAGCAACACAAATCCAGGTGGAGATTCCGGTGAATAACAAACTGTGCATCTTCTGCTTAAATCAGTCAGCACAAAATTGTAGTCAAACTCGTCACAACAACCGATTTTAATTCCTTCACGTGCACTGCCAACCAAGATAGCTTCACAAGCAAACCGGGTATCTTTGACAGATATTTCTTCAGCTAAGTGCTGCACTACTTCTGCCACTTGGCTCTGAATTGCTTCAAACATAGTCGGCGTTTGCTTTGCACTTTCGTGGACATTATCCGATAATTTCACTCGTTTGTCAAAACGCTGTTTCAACGCTGCTTTCTTTCTGCAGACATCAGAGTAATCAAGACGACATCCTTCGTGCATGTTTAGCACATATGATGTGGCATTATCAGCTTGCAAGTCACAAATAATTTTACGTAATTCTGCCTTACAGCTCTTCACATTCAGATGGCTGTGAGAAAAATGCTGCTGAATGCAAAGTGATATTAGATGAAAATTCCTCAATACAAAACTTGAGGTATTCACTAGTCGCAGCAGACAAATTTTTGCCTTGTAATCGTTATAAATACCTTTGTATTCACTGGCAGTATTCTCAAAGTTGTCTTGAACCTTGTTATCTGCTTTTTTGGCTTTCAACAAGTCCATTGCTTCAGTGTTGTCAGCCATTGCAGCATAATGCAAGGCAGTTCTACCAAAGCTGTCTTGTTAGTTAGTATGACTGTCACTAAATTTCTGGATAAATTTTTTAGCTAGTGAATCCCATCCATTAGTCCTTATCCATATGTTTTTTTTTGCATGCAGGCATAATGCAGAGGGGTTCTGTTTAAATCATCGCTGCTGTACTTGGCATCTGATGCAAATACTGTAGGTGGTAAGTTCCTTGCAAATTTAATTTCATTTTGAAACAACAGATGCCAGAAATTACGACCTCGTTTGTCAGTAACAGTGAAACTCTGATCATCTGCATGTTGTACACACGCCTCTATGGCTTCAGCGGCGTGCGTCCGTCGTTGTTCTGAGCGTTTATGTCAGCGACACGTTTCATCAGGAATTCTACAGTGTTCTTTACATCAGTACTAATTCTATACAGTTTAAGGTGAGCGTAGACACCGACTGCGTAATGGAGTGGAGTGTTTCCATAGCAATCTACGTGTGCCGACTCTTTGCGAGAGTATACTTTAGTTTTTGATTCTGGCAAGCAAGGAATCATGGTAGAAGAAAAAGCATGTGTGAGTTGTTCACTGTGCAAACCTTGTCGAGTGGCAACGCAGTTAGCATTAGAGATTTCTCGTTGACAGTCTGCATAGTCTAGAATTCCGTGAACAGCCAGTGCAGTTACACCTACTGCATTGCGGATTACGAAATGTTGATATTTATTTCTTTGTTTGACAACACATTCTTCAAGTTTACCAAACTTTAGCTGCCCAGCAGTAAGATAATGTAGCGGAGTATTACGCCAGACATCAGTAAGTCCAATATCTGCACCCGCATTCAGTAAGAACTTGACAACTTCAGACTGTTGACGTTCAATGGCAACGTGTAGTGGTGTTTTACCATACATTCTGATCGTTCACTTTGGCTCCGTGATGAATAAGTGACTGTACAACATTCTGTCCATGACACACAGCGTCATGAAGTGGTCTGTTGCCATGTACATCAGCAGCGTCAACATTAGCACCGTGTTGAATCAACAGCTCAACCAACTCAACAAGTCCCGTCCTCACAGCATAGTGGATTGGTCGTAGTCCGTCAACGTTCTCTGCCTCAACATCAGACCCGTTCTCCAGCAACGACCTCATACACTGTATGTCAGTTGATTGATGCACAGCAGTGTTGCAGTTATGATCAGTGCCAATACTGGAAACTGGACATGATGCAGAAATACTGTAAAAATGAAAGTGCTCTAACTTATTTAAGGACTTTATACAGGGAAGGCAATCACATAAAAATCCGAGGAAGTCAACATGTCCACAATAGCTGGCAATGTCTATGGCCTGAAGGTTGTCGACATTCCTGGCGTGAATGTCAGCACCACATTCAACAAACATGTTAACATTATCAACACCATACACCATGTACATTGGTGCTGTTTTGTCATCACAGTCTTTCATGTGACTTATGCATACACCTTTGTTCATCAGTAACAGCAACATTGTCTTAACTACGCACTTAACTGACGCAGTGACATAAAAAAGTGGATCTTGTAAGTCAGCATCAGCTCCCGCAGATACAAGTGCATGCACTACATCAGTGTGTCCATAATATGCAGATTCCAGCAGACAAGTATCTCCATGACTGTCACAAGCGTTGACGTCAGCGTGTTGTTCAGTCAGAAACTGTATAACTTCAATGTGACCCTTATTGGCAGCACAGAACAGCGGTGTTTCACCGTCGTTAGTGCGTGTTTCGACTTCTGCACCGCTCTCTACCAACAGTTTTACACTGTCAATGTGTCCTTCCTGACTAGCCGCGCCGATAGGAGAAAAACCGAAATTCTTTTGTAAGTTAACATCAGCTCCAGCAGACACAAGTGCCCGCACTACATCAATGTGTCCATTAAATGCAGCTGTCCATAGACAACTACATCCTTCACTGTCACAAGCGTCGACGTCAGCGTGTTGTTCAATCAGAAACTGTACAACTTCAATGTGACCCTCACTGGCAGCCCAGTACAGCGGTGTATCACCGTTATTAGTGCGTTTTTCAACTTCTGCACCGCTCTCTACCAACACTTTTACACAGTCAGTGTGTCCTTCCTGACTAGCTACAGTGAGAGGAGGAAAACCGGTATTCTTTTGTAAGTTAACATCGGCTCCAGCAGACACAAGTGCACGCACTACATCAATGTGTCCATCAAATGCAGCTAGCCACAGACAACTTTGTCCTTCACTGTCACAAGCGTTGACGTCAGCGTGTTGTTCAGTCAGAAACTGTACAATTTCAATGTGACCCTCACTGGCAGCCAAGTGTAGCGGTGTATGACCTTCGTTAGTGCGTGTTTCGACTTCTGCACCGCTCTCTATCAACAGTTTTACACAGTCATTGTGTCCTCCATGACTAGCCACGGTGAGAGGAAAAAGCCTGTCGTTGTTTAGTAAGTTAACATCAGCTCCAGCAGACACAAGTGCACGCACTACATCAGTGTGTCCTTTGAATGCAGCTGCCAATAGACAACTTACATCGTTGTTCGTTGTCAAGTTTACATCTGCGCCTGCGGCAAGGAGCTGTTCAACTATGATGACATGGCCTGCATAAGAAGCATAATTCAACGGCGTGATGCCATTGATATCACACAAGTTAACCTGTGAACCACGAGTCAACAGCAGCCTGACTGTGCCTAACATTCCGCTGTGACAAGCTATCATAAGAGGTGACCTGCCGTTGTTCTCTTGTGTATCAATAACAGCTCCACATTCTACGAGTAACGTGACTACATCGTGATGTTTACCAAGTACAGCATTGCACAACGGTGTACGTCCTTCGTTGTCTCTACTCTCAATATCTGCGCCATGGTCCAGAAGTATTCTCACCTTGTCAGTTAAGCCCCACCAACTAGCGACATTGAGAGACGACTTTCCGTCGTGTCGTCGAGCGTTGATATCAGCGCCTCCACCGAGCAATATCTTCACCGACTCTGCATCTCCACTTAATACTGCTTCTATTAAGTCAGTGTTTCTTTCAACACAATTCTCCATTTCGGTTAACACACTAAATACCTAAATACTGACATCATTACTAATTTTCCAAGCTGTCCAGCTTAGTGGATAGAATGTAAGTTCCTCTTTGGATGGGTTCAAAAAACAACAGGCTAAGATCAAACGAAGGCAGAACTTACCACATTACATTACAAACACGTACGGCTAACTACACCGTCATTAAACTAGACTGCACGACAAGAGTCACAAGCCACGCAATGACGACTGCTAGACACGGCGGCGCACCTGTCTGTCCGCCCTGTGTGTGTCGTCAGCATGACATGCAACAAGCCGACACTGTCAGTCATGCGAGACGACTCACGCAGCACAGCAGCAGACTGTCAACAGCTTGTCTACGGCTTTCAAAGCGCCGGGCAGACGGACACTGTAATACAGGGCACATGCAGCTATACAATAGAACACGGTGAAGTCGTCCTGCTCATGGGCGTCTAACACTCGGCAGGCTTGTACACGCAGACCAGTGCTATGAGCCTATGACGCAGCTGACTCATTTCTGTCCATGCAAGGAACGTCACTTATGATTAAGGATTTGCCATTTTTAGGAAACAACAATTTCAGTACTTTTCGAAGGGGACGCAAGCGTAAAGGCAACCCATACTAGATGGCTGTATTATATGGAATGCCCACAATACAGTATTCGGCTCGAAGTGGTCCGCTATCTGTGCACAAGCTGTTTACTTCCTGCATTTGACGATGCCTAGTGTCAAGTTCCTGCGACTGAGTGATGTCAGCGTGTTACCATGTTACGTATTTTCAGTTTCCAATTCAGGTCTGCTTTTCTTCCATGTCGGTAGCCAAGCGGCACTGCGGCGTACTTGGTTTACCCAATATCGGACATCGGACGCTGCTGAAGATTTGAGTAGGTTTCTTGTACGGAGCGAGCCCGAAGGAATGAATTGATTTTAACGGTAAAATGGAAACTAGACATCCCGCACAGGGATCATTTGGTAGTGAATTTCCGGCGTACTTATATATAGCGGCATGAAGTCGCAAAACGTTGAAATTTTGTGAGAAATTTTTTTTTGGAAAAATGACCACTACGTTAAAATTTTCAAAATTCTGTTACGAAAGTTTTCATCGCGACATCGATCGACTTTGTTATGTTCAAATTTAGTGAAACTTGGCCGACCGGAAATCGGTGAAATCGTGCGTTATTTACCTGCCAAAAAATTTCGTGTGCCTCTCAAACTGTCGCTATAATGCGCGGATCGCGCCCAAAATCTGCCAGGGCCAGCCTCAACAATGTACCCAGAATGCTCTAGATTTTAATCCAAATCGGTTCATGCGGAGTTATAACCGAACGCGCGAACACCACCAAATAGCCCCCGTAAAGTGAATCTAATATTCGGCCGAAGCCCAGCTTCGAGCCGAATAATGATTGATTTATCGTTTAGTTATTAACACCGCTGACAAGAAATCTAGCGTCTTCTCCGTAAATCAAATGCGCTGGTTGCCGTCAGTATAGGCAAATATGGGCAGTAAAAAACCGCTCCAACAAAATCTTCTAGTTATAGGCCTAGTCATGGTACAATTCGCCGACTTAAGTCAAGAAAACTTCAAGTCAAGTCGAGTCATGACGTGGTGACTTTGTCGACTTTCAAGTCGTTTTGGTGCCAAGTCAAGTCGTGAACGCAAACCCAAGTGACTCCCAGATCTATCCCCTACTGTCAGTGTTTGATTGAAAATTTAAGTGATTTACTGAGTCTGCAATACAAGGTGATAAGAGCAAATTTGTCGCTTACAATGGACGTCTAAAAGCAAAAAGCTTTTCAGTTTCAGGGGGCTTCGCCCCCTGTCCCCCTGACCAGGGGCTCCGCCGCCAGACCCCCGTTATAGGCTCGAGCTCCCGCGCTCGGTCAGTGGGGGGTCAAAGAGAAGGCTCTCTTTGACCACCCACTTTTCTTTACCTTCCGCGGCCTCTGCAAATAGGGGCAGTAAAACACCGCTCTAACAAAATCTTCTAGTTATTAACTAAATAAAACAGGTTGACATGTGTAGGCCTAATGGCTATGTGTTATGAAGAAAAAACTCAGCTATTGCAGATGGACCGCGCGACGCGATATGTCAGTTGAAATTTGGTCAACTGCTACATAGCTGTACGTAAAATTGCACTGGAAAATTCTAGCAATAGGCAAATGGCATTGAAGGTCATTCAGGGTCATTGGAAATTTGGCGTATGCCTAATTCAATAGGCCACATCAAGTGTTGCAGTACCAGTTGCACCATTTCACAGAATGTTACCACGTGACCAGTGGCGTAACTTTGGTCTGAAAAGTGAGGGGGACCAAGCAAAATTTCTGACTTGGTATACTTATAAAGTGGGGGGTCCGAACCCCCTCGTCTCCCCTAAAATTACGCCTATGTATGTGACCGCCTGTAACCTTGAGAAGTATTTCAGTTTCGTACAACAGTTGAAATTACAAGCCACATGTATTAACTATGTTGTATAACATCCCGAGGTGTATATGGGAGTTTTCAAACAGCAAAAGTGATATCCTTCAATGTCATTCAGGTCATGGTATTGGTGGCATTCGATATATATAGGCCGCATACAATTTCTTATTAGTCTTCCGTTACAACTACATGTATGTCTCTATCTAGCACTGTTTCCGAGATAGGCCTACTCACCGCTATTTCCCAGAATGTAGAGATCACGTGCACAGAATACACCCCCCATCTTAGGTAACCTAAGATCATGCGTTACCAGTAGTACTCCTCAGTATCAAATTCAATCAGCATATTGTTTTTATGCCTAGCTTCACCCATCCCAACGATATGACAGGGCCCAGAAATGTAAAAACGTGGGTCACGTGACTCCTACCACGCCCATTAGGGGTAGTAGTTTACTAGTTTGGCATCTCTTACAGCCTATATACCTGTATGCAAAATTTGAAGACTCTATAGATTTAGACGTTTCAGATATTATGATAGTGGCCGCATAATTTAAAAGAGGCCACGTGACCCTGACCACGCCTTTTTAGGGGCGGTTTGTCGTCAGTGAGCTAGGAGCCTAGGACTTGCTACGAATCACCCGTCTACTAAAGAGTCTCTATTCTCTAACTGCATATGATTATCCCTTTATAAGGCATAAGCCCCCAGGCTACTAGAGGCTAGATATCAAAAATGTAGCAAAATGGTGGCAAAATACTTGCCACTGCCCGTTTCAGTGACCGTATCTCAGTGGCAAAATGCTGGCCACCGCCTTATAAAGGGTTATGAAAGGCGATACATCATGCAAAATTTAGTAAATTGGGTGGTTTGGGGTGGTTACTAGTCATTCACGATCTCTTGCTATAGCACCATAGCGTTTTCGTAGTAACTAGTCTATATGTCCCTATCTGTAGTTAATTTTTCTTATTTTTATGTACTATTTTCTCTTAGATTGTAACTGTGAGTCGCCACTGAGCAGTGTGCATGAGCATGAGCACTGGCGGAGTGCATGGTGTGGCGCCATAGACAGTCTACATGTTATGATTATTATTATCTTGCAGAACAATGTGTGAGGTGCGACCTTTTCCAACTAGAGCTGAAACCCGCATGAAAACTGGACCTTCATACTTTTCGTAGTCGTAAGATCTAACAGGTGCACACAAAACAGGTGCACACAACACAACAGTCCAACACAACAAGCACACGTCGTGTACGTATACCCGACTGTTAAAAGTTACGGTATTTAGTTGTATCAAGCTTATTAGATAGTTGATAGTTGTTTGTATAAATATTTTTGGTACGGTAGTAAACAAACAAAATTGGGTTCAAAGTTTGAGTGTACGACTCGCGGTGGAAGTTAGCGCTTGGTAAATAAGTATAATTTATTTAGCACAGTGATAGGTGCACTTCGGCGCACTGGGCCCTAGCCTAGTACTAAGCCTCGTCATCTGCTTAAGCGCAGAACTGAGTATCAGTTACAGTTGAACACTTCAACTAACTGGGCCCGTGATAAATACCGAAAGCAAAATGGTAAACGTTGAAAGCTACCGAAGCTAGTCCAGTTAAAGATGTTATAATGCTCAGGTCCACTTGTAGCTATTATGATATTTGTCTTATTTTATTACTCATTACTTAATTGATACCGCATTTTACCCACCATTCTGCACTTGTTATTCCGCATCAATATTCCGCCATTTATACCCGTAGTCAGTTTTTCGCATTCCAAATTCCGCATTCCGCATTTTACCCTCGCCCCAAAGTTTTTGTGTTATCAGGACTTGCCAACTTCATTACACATCTGTGGCTGCTCGTAGCCCTCGTTGGAGATCATTGTGTGATAACATATCTCCTACACCTTCATTGCCTCTTTTTAAATAAAAGTCAATGAAAACTGTAGCATTTGTTCTGCTTTCTTACAGCCTGTTTGCCGTTGTATTCACTTTCTTGTATTGATTCTCGCTGTTGTTGTACTACGGATGTGCCTGTTATTATTCGCGTTCAGCAATAACTCCGCTGAAAGTGAACCGATTCGGATGAGAACACTGTGAGCCAAATGTTGGAGGCTGACCCTGGCAGATTTTTGGCGCGATCTGGGCAGTAGCGACAGTGTTAGAGGACCATTTTTCTAAAAATGCAAAAATTGCTCACAAAATTTCCAGCTCTTGCAACTTGAGGCTGTTATAACTTTGCAACGATTACATATTGCCAGAAATTCACTTCCAAATGGTCCCTTTACACTACAGGATGTCTAGTTTCCATTAGAATCAATTCAAAGTCTTCCTCTGGGCTGTACATTCCATACAAGAAAGGTACCTACCCAAATTTTCAGCAATGTCCAATGTTTGATATTGCATATTAAAACCAATAAAGTAAAAGTAAAGTAAGTGTATAGCAGTTCACTGCAACTCTGCCACACCGCTATGGGAAACTCACATGCCATATGGGATCACATAGTGTTACCTGCCACCAGACAGAGGTGAGAATCCCGCCTTTACCCCCAGCCAAAGCAGGTACTCGATTTAGCTTGTAAATCGCAAGTCTAACGCCCTACCGCTGAGCCACCACGCAACAGCGTGCAGTTGAACTGCACGTAAAATGTTGCTAGGTGCAGGGCGCCGAACTGCACCCCAGCACAAGTTATAGGTGCAGTTCATTCAGTGCCATATTAGGCGTACTGTTTATTGCGTATTATTACTGTTTATTTACGTTAGCCTTGAGCGTTAGTAGTCTTATAAACACTATAACATTGGTGGCAGAAGTCATAGGCCTATAGTGCATGTGCGATTAGATGCTCGCCTGTGGGGTAATTTAGCGCCTGTATTGTAATTAAAAACAACGCCATCATCAGCATTGTCGTCATCATTTATTCATCGTCATCCATGTCACACTAGCACAGCTGTGAAAATTTGTCGATCGTTCTCACAGTCGGTAGAGAACGTACATTATTGTGTGGTGTAAGGATAAGGATTTTTCAGTGACTTTGGTGGCCGACTGGCCGAGTACGACAGTCAAGGGTGACACCGTATGTTGAGGTCAATGTCGCTGGCAACTGGGCAGATACATCTGTAGCTGCATTCACTGCAATTGGTCGCTGGCGACATTTCACGCGTCCAACGGCAAACAGCGAAAATGGGTAATCTGAGAGGTTCACGGGAAGTCACTGACAAATTAACACCTTGCAAAATCGCACCTCACACCTTGCACTTTAACCATACCCGGTGTCTACGTGTTGGGAACTGTCTTGAGTTTCACACCACACGACATTTTTCAATGCATTGATTACTAATACACTTTACTTATGAGTTCTACTAAAAGTGCAGTGTGGAGACTGTGCAACTACGAGAAGAAATTGCGAAAAACTGATGTATCATTTATGTCTTTCTTTCTTTCTTTCTTTCTTCATTGCGGGCAGAGGTCCAGCCTACTTCTGGACCTCAGCACTGAGACCATATAACAGCTTGTTGGGTATATCTAGTGTGTCCCCCCTCTGGTTGTAGCCTGCTGACTTAGCCCTGACTGGCACTGTTTGTTGCGCCAGCCAGTGGCCAGCCAGGTCTACTTGCTTCAGATCATGCTGGCACGGCTAACAGCCTTGATACTTCTAATAAAGGTGTCAGCAACGGTCACAGTCTATAGAGGAAACCATCGAACCCTCTTTTTCCTGTCTGGGATTAACTCCCTGTTCATCATGTGCATAGAAATTATTTGAACTAATTCTTTTGGTAGGCAAACATGCCCGGGCTGAGGTTTGAACCCCGGCTATGTTATTTATAGCTATGTTATGTATGTTGTTGTAGATATAATGGCAACAGCTGATGCTGATATTCCGGCACAGAATCAACAAAATGCAGTAAGTAAGACATGTTTTATCTTGTGTGACATGTTGGTTGTACTGTAACTAACTTGATAACAATCTCCTTTCAGTGTTTTTACACTGACATGTGGGACATTTTACCTGGTAAAACCTGCTGCATTTATACCAAAAGGTTTTCTTTTTGGGAGACTGGCATACCTGGAATTACTGACCTGGCTTAACAGGAATAACTCCTAAGTTGAAGGCATGCTATGCAAAACTGAAAGAAGATTCTGTTTGTGATGTCGTATAGCACTAAATTTGAGATTATGTGTGTGTTATTGAGTATATTTATGCTAGACTAAAGTAAATACTAAATAAGTA
>Ga0209363_1000754_pt1 | contig 13802 bp, 10 predicted proteins | sample WorMetexBAHAMAS3_FD_187385 | JGI IMG/M metagenome (GOLD analysis project Ga0209363, IMG submission 187385) | Marine gutless worms symbiont microbial communities from Max Planck institute for Marine Microbiology, Germany - Inanidrilus exumae... | ecosystem: Host-associated > Annelida > Digestive... | reverse complement strand
GATGTAAAGTTAGTTAAAGGCTTCCCATACTCGTTACCGAGCGTTGGGCCCGGAGCTGATCCCGGTGTACGGGCAGTCAGCCCGCAGGTGACTTAAATCATCAACCAGGCGGTAGGCTGCCATTACTTTGCGCCAGGCCTGCAGTTACCTTCCCAGCCGCAGAGCATCACCGCCCTTTGGCTGGTACTCTGTTTATCGTCCCACGGTTGGTAGAAGGCTGAGTCAACCTGGGAGACACACATGTAATAGCATAATAAAGACTACAAGGCCACTTACAATGAGCATACTGAATACGGTATAATACAATGTTACAGTAATAAAATAGCCAAAAAACGCTATGCATGGTTACGGGTTACTATTACTAAACTATAGAAATTACTGAAAATAAAACAAGAATGTACAATATGCAATAGGCCTGGATTTCATAATGCATAAGACATTCATTCCTATAGACCGGTTTGTTCGTTCGTTCGTTCGTTATTGCGGGCAGGAGTCCAGCCTACTGTGGCCCCCAGCACTGAGACCTTATGTAGGTCCAATGCGCTAGCCCAGGAGAGGAGGGGAATTGGTTGGTGTATGCGAGTGTATGCATGACGTGTAGGAGTGAACAACATTTCGGGTATTTTTACAGTGCGCCCCTTCTAAGCGTGGTCCACTGTCTGGCTAAGTCCGGACTGGCACTTATTCAGCGCCAGCCAGAGGACTTTGCCACATCTATCTGCTTCGGCTCACGACTCAAGTCAGCGCGGCTAACCTTGACGCTGCTAATCAAGGCGTCAGCAACGGTCACATAAGTTATACAACCAGTAGGCTATTATATAGGCATAGTAATGTAATCATGCACAAAAAACAAGATTGAAAATAAAATCTTTGAAGACGAAACAATGCGTAACTGGTTTGAGGGTTGCAGCCTCTCTTGACCTTATGCATTCGCCACTAACAAGAAGCCATGTTAGATAGTAATGAACGCACCAATATTGGCAATATGCATTCAGATTTGTATTCGACTTCAGTAATAAACAAGTTACTTACTTACATGTTTACTTACTTACTTTTGTCTCTGATATAGCAATATTTGTGCTGAAAGGGGACGTTAAACTCCATCTAACTAACTAACTAACTTACTTACTTACTTGACTGTCCATTCCACTGCATCACGATAAGGCGGTTACGACAAATTATCATACGTATGAGATCGCATTAACATACGTATATACCAGGTATCGTCCCTAACGAAACGATATGCCCCGGCCGACAGCAGCTTGGAATGTCATTTCAGTCCTTTCCGGTACCAACGACCTGAGCAAGTGCTAGGCAGCCTATGACTTCCTAGTCACCATTAGTGATAACTACGACTCTATATCATTTGGGTTTCGAGATAATGACGTAAATTTTTCAGATTCTAGTTTTCTGCAGTAATCATAGCTCTACAATGTACTATGTTTGAGCTAGGGCATAGGTCAGGCAAAAAGATGGACAGACTGACGGACCGCAGCGTTGCTTAATGCCCGCTACTTTGATGACGGAGCAGAACAAGTAGTTATTACTTACGCGGACATTTGTCTAAGCAGACCGTTTTGTACGAATATTTCACATGCGGATTTTCGACCCATATATTGTCGTCTTGATCGTAGATTTCAAACGGCGGACATTGTTTCTCGCAGCTTCCATTGTTGTAAAAATTACGACAAGTCTGGAGTATAAACAATTACAAAACATATCACTTCACAATACTATGGACTGCCCAGTCATTAGAATTAACAAAATGGTAGCGGTAAATTTTGACAGCAAACTTGGCAAACTAAAATTACCGAATAGGGCCATTAACTGGATAATTTCATACCTAACTGGGCGTACTCAAGTTTGTGAAATGTAACGGGAGTATTTCAATGCCTGCTAGTATAAAATACCGGTATCGTTCAGTAATCTGGTATTAGTGCAATGCTATACGCCATCATGAAAAGTGATCTCCACAGTCCACACCCTGTTTGTTATGAATATGGTAATAAAATATGCAGATGACACCAACCTGCTTGTCCCTTTTGATACGATATGACACGATACGTTAGATTAACGTGCGCTCAAAAGCTGACGAGTGGACCAGCTTAATCTAACGCACGGCACAGAAACGAAAAGATAACGAACGTGTAGCTCAGCTGTCGCTGACGAACCCGCGCGACGCGCTGCATCACGACAAACGGCTAAATCTTAAAACAGTCACGTGACCATAACCACGCCCCTTTTGTTGGTGATATGTCATCAGGTTGCTAGAATTAATATCGCCTATTCGTGTACAAAATTTGACGACTTTAGGTTCAGCCGTTCCAGTGATATGACTGAAGCCCCCAAAATTTTTAATGGGTCACATGACCTGACCACGCCCCTATCAGGGACGGTTTGTCGTTTTTAGGCTGTGAATTGCCCAATTTAACCGGTACATCACATTTGGAGTCTTTGCGATCATCAATTACGAAGATGCAAAAGGCAACGCAAAATGTAGAAATTTAGGTGGTCTAAGTTGGTTACGGGTCAACCAAGGTCATAGGCAACATAACCATTGTATAGAGCGCATACGACTTCCTATTCGAATTTAATAGATACTATGAGGCTATCATGTACCGTTTTCGAGATATTATCGCTTATTTTCCAAACGTTAAAGAGGTCACGTGACAGTGACCACGCCTCTTTCAGAGACTGTTTGTAGATGGGACTTACTGTGATTAACATGCACACCAAAGTCTCTAGTTTTAAAATATCTTAAGAGGACTAAAAATGTGAAATTTAAAATGGGTCACATGACGTGACCACGCCCATTTCAGGAACGGTTTGTTAACTGTAGGCTGAGACTTCCTATGTTTAACCCATATACCAAATTTGAAATGTCTATGACTACCTGCAACGAAGATATAAAAGGCAACGCCAAATGTAAAAAATTTTCGTTTTAAACCACCCTTTCGGAGACTTAGGGGTAACACACAGGGTACATCTATGGCTCGATAAAAAGCGCATTGTCAACTTCCTATTAGACATAATTGAACTTTTTTTCGCTAGCTCTCACGGATGAGGCACTATTAAACGAAATCTATCGAAATCGGCGTTTTCTGAATGGGTGGGTCCCTTTGAGCGCAAATTTTAGGTAGATGTGGACGTCGCCCGCAATCCATCTATAGTTGCGATGGAACGCTAATAAGAACTCGTATGCGCTCTATCGAATAGTGCTATTTCCGGTGACCTTGAATGACACTTACTACCCAAACTACCCCATTTGTGACGTTTGTATCGCCTTTTATATCTTCGTAGTGAGTGGACATAGAGACTTCAAATTTGCTAGGCAGCTTGACGGTAGCAAGTGAATCATTAAAATTTTGGTAGACACCAACCATATCATTAGAATGGCTAAAGCTGGATTTGTCACGTCGATCGTTTCAGGTGCGTTCAACGTAGGTGGACGGTCAGTGTGATAAACTAGTGACGGTGGTTGGTCACCAGTTTATCACACTGACCGTCAACATCTGTGTACAACACGGCGGGCGTGAGGCACCGCGTCGAGCGGTCTGTCAGCGGCAGCGGAGACTTGTTTAGAAGGCGGTAATTGTCGACAGTGAAATTAATTAAGGCGCATTCACACCGAGCGCGTCTACGTCAGTCGACGGACGTAGACGCGTGTAGACGTGCGTCGACGTACGTAGACGGACCTAGACGCGCGTCTACCTACGCCGATATAGAACACATGCTAAAAGGCCTGCGCGTTCACACCAAGCGCGTCTACGTCCGTCGACGGACGTAAACGCGCTTGGTGTGAACGCGCAGGCCTTTTGCATGTGTTCCATATCGGCGTAGACACGCGTATATGTCCGTCCACGTCCGTCGACCAGCGTCGACGGACGTAGACGCGCGTCTACGGACGTAGACGCGACGGACGGACGGACGTAGACGTAGACGGACGTAGACGCGCTCGGTGTGAATGGGCCTTTACTCACCCAGCATCGTTTGTTGCCGGCGCCATGACATCCGCCGGCGCATTCGCCGTCACAACACTGTCCACCCTGTTCGCCGTAACACCTCCCGCGACACTCCTCGTGACACGTCAGATTCGTTACTACAACAACCGCCGCAGCAGCCACCCGGCATATGTACGTCCCACATGCAGTAGGATAACAAAAAATAGACAACTCTCAGTAGAGTATAAGCACGATCAATAATTCTTCTTTTATTCATCATCATCAATAAAACATAGGTTACATGTACATAAAAACACTGGCAGCACAACAAGGTTGCAAAACACTTACAGTTGCCTGCTTAAAACATCAAACAGTATACTAAACAATCAACTAAACATTTAAAATCTGGAATAGTCGACAGAGTTGAGCGAGCTTTTAAAACACAACACAGTGTACTAAAATTTACTACATCCTTCTACAACGGAATTCGCGCTTTGGAAAAATGCTGGACCAACTGCGGTTCAGTTGCAGGAGACAATGATGAAAAGTGACAAAATATGATGTACATATCTTGCGATTAACTGTGTTAGTCTACGAACGTTTTGAACGCCCCTCGTAAGTAGCCTAGTGTGTTGTGTAAGACTAAGAAAACGCTTGCTTTTCTGGCAGAGATTCGGTCCAGGACCCCAGCAAAGACGCCGACTACTGTCGAAGTTGGCAGTACAGGCTACGTCACACGGAGTAGCAGTATCACCTACAACAGTGTTGAACACGACACATATGCGATAAAATCAGTTTATAATACATACACGTAAAACACAGTCGCATGTACAGTACAGACTACATTTGTAGTATCGTATGGAATGCCACAATACAGTATTCGGCTCGAAGCGGTCCACTATCTGTGCACAAGCTATTTACTTCTTGAACTCGACGATGCCTAGTGTCAAGTGTCTGCGACTGAGTGATGTTAGCGTTATCTGCCGTGTTACTTATTTTCAGTCTCCAATTCAGGTCTGTTTTTCTTCCATGTCGCTCAAACAGCGTATTGATTAACGCAATATCGGACATCGGACACTGCCGAAAATTTGGGTACGTACCTTTCTTGTACGTGGCATACAACCCAGGCGAATAATTTTGAATTGATTCTAACAGTAAAAATAAAACTAAACATCCCGTAGAAGGTTATTGTGGTAGAAAGTTTCGGGCGATCTGTAATCATTGCAGAGTTATGGCGGCCTGGTCGCAAAACCTGGAAATTTGTTGAGGAATTTTTGCGTTTTGGATAAACAACCCCTTACAATAAAAATTTCAAAATTCTGTTCCGAAAATTTTTACCGCGTCACCGAGTACTCGCGCGTACACGCGCGTTACGGCCGCAGTGAGAAAGCTACTTTACTCTTATCTCAAGCCTGGCTAGTACCGAGATGGGTGACAGTTCTCGGGTATACCGTCCAACTACTCAGACCAACTCGGCCTCCTACCCTCTGTGGGGTGGAAAACGAGTACCGGCCAAAGGGCATTGCCTGTGCCGTTCGGTTGGGAAGATAATCGCAAGTTTGGCGTTGCACTATATAGCCATGCGTTACATCAGTATGACACCAATTACCTTTCTACCCCTATATACTACTGGACAACTCACGGAAGATCAAAGATTATCACGTTAGCATCAGCTCGCTGGTTTATAGCGTTAGCTCAAAGAATATCATATCATCATCATATCATATAGACTTCCTATGGCGCCACTCGGCCAGTGCTCAGTGGCGCCTCACAACAAGAGCACTTGTTCAAGCGCTGATCTGATGTTGGTGATAGCTGTGTCGTGTGTCACCGTCCGACGCTGTTATCAGTGGTTAAAGTATACTTTTTGGGGCCCAGCAACTCTCTAAAAATGTGAGGCTCCCCTCCGTTTGTATGAGGCTGCCAATGTCATCGACACGGACTGTTATCGCAGTCTACGCAGAAGCAGTCAAAGACCACACAAAATTCCACACTGTGGCATGTGTACACTGCAAACAATGCGAAAACTGCAATATAACTGCAAGAAACTACACTGTCAATATTGTACTCTTTAAAGGGCAGCTGTTAGTGTTTTGCCTTGCTGTCCTGTCCTCACGTGCTTTGTTTTACTTGCTTTTATTGTAACTAATTTTTCTGGCAATATAAATGATTGATATCGAATGTCAAAAAAGAAACAGTCATCTGGGGGCCTGGAATGTGCGTTATGGTTTAATTTTACTTGTTTAGGGGCCCCGGAACGCTAACGGGACAAACTCGGGGACCCAGAACGGCGTTCCGGCTTACTTCAACTACGTCGTAGTGGCTGTTGTGACAATCAAGCGAGTTTAGCGCCGACTAAGAAAGCCCCGAAAATTCGGAGTAAGCGGCATCAAACTAACACGAAGTGAATGCCAATTGAGCTAACTGAATGCGTTTAGGCTGAATATAAGACTCTCAATTTATATGAGACAATCTAAGCTGCAGTTAGGCAAGAACAACACCAAGTATTTCATGATCAGAACGAAGATCCGGAAACTATAACAATTCAGCGAACTTCCGGCGGATCGCACTGTCTGCGTGGACTAGGCCTACATGCATAACATAATGTGATAAACGACGTTAGTTGTTTATTGCGAACAAGTGCGTGCAATCAACATGATGATGAGTGTACTAGATGAACGATATGGAGAGTACATCAGCAAGCGCCAATAATCGTACTCAGTCAGTACGACTGTACAGAGTCGGTAATTCCTGTTTAACTGTCTGCGGTGTTTCGCAGTATTATTCTTTTCACAATGTACGTCAATGCTTTTACGGCCGCATGCCTGTATAGCACAGATGTGATCTGTTGCGACAGTTGTTGCACGTAGCGTGGTCTGTGTGTCTGTGTGTTCGTCACACGGACGTACTGTGCAAAAACGGCTGAACCAATAGAGATGCTGTTTGGGAGCTGACTCATGTGGGTCCAAGGAACATTATTACTGGCCCGCCTACACATAGTGTACGGGTGCCAGACTAGTGATGCTCTCTGGCGTCTGTTGTCGCCTGTCGTCTGTCGCCGTCTGTAACACTGCACGGCGGGACAGTAGTGTTACGTCCCGTTAAGGCGACACCTTGTTAGATTGGGTTAAAATCGGACGAATTTATTCGCCGCCTCGAGGGGTCACAAAATAGCGATGAGGCCTTTCATCAAATTTTTGATCACTTGTTAAAACTTGTTCCTCGCAGTGTTGCTGTTTGCCGATGAAACCTATACACATTGCTTTTGCTTTGGTGGGATTTTTTACAACGTACTGTGTTTGTGGTCACGGAACAAAAATCTATCACCATAACGGTTGTTGAATCCGTTCAAAGTGGAGATTTATTTTCCACAGTAATTTGAAGTTTTCCATGCATGTTGACAAAATTGTAGCTAAAGCGTCCTCGACAGCGAAACTTATTTTAATTCACGTGATTTCAGTGTTCCGATGAAAGCATTGTACTCATGTCATAATTATCTGTTCTGGATTACTGCATTGTTATATGGAAGCAACATACAAGTACGAAACAAAGTATGTCGGTCTTCCTTATTGTCGGGCCGAAATTTACACCGGCCGCGTCGCATGCTGCCCCCTGGTGAGTCACGGTGAGTATGCAGACGGGACAGAGAAACGGACAGAATGACAGATGGACGGATGCCAGACCGTTACTTTACGCTACGCTTTCCGCTATGGACGCGGTAGGATAACATTACTATTGTAACTCTTCGCCTTGTTGTGCTGGATAACATAGTACGGTTTTACACTTTTGCTGTTTCTATTGCTGCTGTTTTAATCCGAATAAATAAACCAGCTGACTGATTGTTTGACTGCGCCTCGCGCTATCACCGAGAACATCATGCAAACCAGAAATGCGTGGCAAAGCCCAGCATGTAGCCCGCGCGGCGCAAAGGCGCTTGCAAAACCTCAGGAGTTACTCGACCAAAGTTCACCAAATTTTAACAGACGCAGAGGAGTCATCGGCGGCGTTAAGGCACGCATCCATGTTGCGATCCGCTCGTCCCTTGTAGAATAAGCCTACACCAGTGCTCAGAATGAAGGTGGGTGTGTCAATTTTTGCCGATTCGCGCCAAAATCGGTTACCATAGTAACCCTTCTTAAGCAATGGCGAAAACAAGATCAAATTGATCATACCCACCCATATATGTACTATACTGAAAATTTGGTGAATATCGGTCCAGTACATTCTGGGGTAACTGGTCCCCACTCTCTCCATTTAGGCCAACTCATCCTTTCATCCTTTCAAGGTCGACAAATGATTAATCGTAAGCTGTAATCGAATGTGCACTGCCTCGCTCGGGTGGCGCCATCTGGTGAATGCTTACGGAGTAAAGGCAGGATGGTTCATTCCATTCGTGGATAAACGTGTGATTGGCAGGTAAAACTGTGTGATTCCTTTAACACGTGCCATTCCTGAGCGCATTAGAGGTGGTTACGACGATGCGCTATACAAATCGACGTTTACTTCACTTTACTTACTTTGCCGTTAAACAAAGACAGTAACATCGGCAAATCGTATAGCCGTTTAATTCGGCATGCCAGAGGCAGCCCGGAGGGCTGAAAATAAATAATGCATGATATGCTTGCGAATTATGAAAGAGATATGTATTGAGACTGACTCACAGCTATCGGTAGCAAATTCATCGTCCAGGATAGTGTCCGCGGAAGCGTCTTCGGGAAGTATGTAAGACCAGTCGATCGTATTGCTGTTAACATCGCCGTAGCACAGCAGCGGGTTGTTCCTGTACCTCACGTTTCCTCGTAGAATCTCTGCATAACAGCAAGACAAAACACAACTATTGGAACGCCAGGTGCAGTGCAGTGGTGCTGCTGATGCTAATATATTATAATAACGTTTAACCCATTTATGACAGTATTTGTGAGTACAAAGTATTTTTCTTCTTTTTATTCTCAATATAAATGTTTAAAGCATATGAAACAACGATCGTTCAGTGACAACGTTCCGCTACATCACCCACAGCGGTCTCTGGCGTCCAGTCGTTCCGTCCGCCCGCAGCACTCAGCTGGCCAGTGATGTCACGTGACTGTGCCGAACTGCGAGGCCGTCGCACCATTTGATCCCACCCTGTTTGAGCCCAGTGTTCCCAAAATAGCTACACTAAATCAAGGATACGACGCCAGGCTGGCCAACCGACCAGTCAAAAACTAAAAATGGTCGGTTAGCCAGCTTGGCATCGAATCCCGTAGTCACTGTCCCCATTTTAAAACTCTGGGCAAAAATGGGTTAACCCTTGTTATAGACCTGTAAGCCGCCGAATTGGCCGCCGGCTGGCCGAGAAAAAATTCGGCTTAGCCGCCGATCAGCCGCAGGCTTAGTTGCCGGCAGCATAGGCACGTACGTAAAAGTCGTGATAATGTTTAATGAAGCAAAACTGCAGTCGGAATTTATTATGCGGAATTAATTATACAGCAATATTCAAAACCATCCAATTAGCTTGCCAGAAACCTGATGCGGTTCGTTAACAGGTCTGCGGGGAAGGGGTTCGTTAGGAGTATATGGACGGAAATCCTCACAGTAGTGTTCAGTGCAAAAGCCCCGGTAGGAGGTCTGGGGCACGACGCTGCCAATCTTCTGCAAATTATGTTACAATGATGTACTCCAAAAAGATGCAAAGCAATATAATAAAAAATACGTCAGTGGGGACAGCATGACCTCTATCCACACATGCCGATCTTACGTCCACACGCCGCGCGATATTCCACAAACGGCACATCTCTAGCTTGACGTCTACGTCGGCGCATTTCTGCGCTAATGTTTACATGCGGGTGGGTGTGGCCCGCGCGCTCGCCGATTCGTCCGATTTTGGGCTGCTGGGGAAGCAAAGTTCACAAAATGGGAGATTCCTTGCCTTGGACGCCGATGACCGCCGTGCAAAATTTGACACCGCTAGCTTTATTCTCAGCGAAAAAATCCGTAACCGTACAAACGAACACACACAAAAAAACAGACAAAGCGTAACCGATATATCCACGTGTGGATAATAACTATAATAATGATAACCAAATGATATTTATGGTGCTGTCATCATGGCAAAGCCATTGCGAGAGTTCAACCTGTTCATTTGATGAATGCAGACTCGCGGTGAGATTCGAACCTGGATCGTCTCACGCCGCAGTCAAGCATGTTAAAGTAAAAAAAAGTAAAGTAAACAGTCTATAGCAGTTAGCAACAAACTTAGCCTCACCGCTATGGAAATCTCACATGCCATATGGAAACAATGTTACCTGCCACCCGGCAGAGGTAAAAATCCGGCCTTTACCTCCAGCCGAAACAGGTACTCGATTTATCGACCCCGGAAAGATGCAAGGCTGGGTTGACCTACGACGTATGTTACGTGAAAGCGGACCGGCTAGGAATTGAACCCGCGCGACCTGTCAATCGCTAGTCCAACGCCCTACCGCAGCGCCACCATGCAACACTAGACTACTGCAACCTGCAACACAGTGCGAAATTCTACACAGCGGTGGATCCACGGGAGGGGCGAAAGGGGCGATCGCTCCCTAGACAGCTGCTGGCTAAAAAATCGAGACGCCAGGCCGATCAAAAGTAGGTTTTATCAGTACCAGAATGCACCAAAACTCGCCTTTTTGAGCTCAGAAATCGAAAACTTTTCTGGGAGGGGGAACAGCCCTCTCCCTAGACCCCTGTGGGGAAAGGGAACATCCCCTCCCCACACACAGCCCCCTCTGCCTCGATGCTCGCGCCTACGGCGCTCGACTCGACTAGCGCCTTCGGCGCTCGACCTGAAGGCCTACGGCGCCTCGGCCCTAGGCGCATCTATTCGCCCCCTAGCCACTCCTTTTGGATCCGCCCCTGATTCTATACTAATCATTTGACCAAAGGGAGGCACGAGGCAGTTAGTGCGAACCCGAAGAACCCAACTGGAGCCTCCAATGAACTAGACTGAACTGACAGTTCAGTTCGGTTTGGCGATGTCAGGGCTGACTTGCAGGGTTAAGATATTTCGCGTTATCACGCAACCGATCGACTGCAGCCAGATTCCGAATCGTGCATCGTCGCCTCGTAAATGCGCCATTACATCTGCGTAAATCCCGGCATCAAGACGCTACTGCAGCTGCTGCTTGTTGTTCCGTATAAAAGCGATTTTAAGAAGTGCATCAATACTACTGGACAACCGCTAGTCTGTTACGGTTGCATACATCGACTACTCTAAAGCATTTGATATGGTCTCTCGAAGTAAACTGCCTCACAAACTGAGTTGTTCAGGAATCTGTGGTAACTTACTTAGATGGATAGATAAATTCTTAAGCGCAGCCACACCAGCAACAATGTCGTCGTGTCTCAAAAGAATTTAGTCACGTTGACCATGTTGTCCATCCACTACAGTTGCCCCTAAATCCAGATCGGCATCAGCAAAAACGCTGAAATAATGTCTGTAGCTGTTTGGTTGTCAGTTGAAGTATTATTGCATACCAAACTGAGAAACTTTGATGTGTATAGTTGGACATAAGATGCTGGTTTAATTCACTTCTAGAATTGCACAAACTTCCTTGTAGAACTGCACATGCACAAATCCATTTAGAACTGACGTTTTTACCGCGCGACGCTATGCTAGCGCGGCATATGCTGTCGTCATTGTGGCTGTCTGTCCGTCTGTCTGTCACTAGCCGACACTGTACCAAAACGGCTAAATGCAGGATCACGCACAGAACGCCATACGATAGCCCAGGGACTTTTGTTTCCTGGCGCCAAAAATCTCTGCGAAACTCTATTTGGCGCCTCCGTTGGAGGTGATCACGTTAGAGGTTGCGTAGATTCAAACGGCTATTTTCGATCAATATCTCACTATATCTCAGAAACGGTGCAAGATAGGGACATAGTTACTATGGAACGCTAATAGCAACTCGTATTTGCTCTATAGATTGGTGCTATTTCCAGTGATCTTGAGTGACCCTAATTACTAAAAACCACCCCATTTTGACATTTTGTATCGTCTCTCATATCTTTGTAGTGAGTGGAGATAAAGGTTTCAAATTTGGTAGGTAGGTCGACGGTAGCAAGTGTTAGCCCACGGATGGCAAACCGTCCCTTAAAGGGGCGTGGTTAGGTCACGTGACCCATTTAAATTTTGGTGGGCAACCATACCCCGGAACGGCTGATCGTCTCAGGTGCTGTAAACTTAGGTGGCCGGTCAGTGTGCTAAACTAATGACGGTCGTGGGTGACTAGTTTATTACACTGACCGTCGACATCTGTGTACAACACGATGGGCCTAAGGCACTGCGTCGCGCGGGTCTGTCAGCGGAATCGGAGAGTTGTTGTGCAGAGCTGCACACTAAAAAAGCACTGGGGCACAACCCAAAAGGGAACGAAAATGGACCCCTTCACATATAAATTGCTTCTGACGCCCCGGGTCCGGGGTTATTATAAATAGCAGTTAGTAATCACAAACTAGTAACTACTAATTTGGTTTAATAAATGATGTTTATATTTATTTACCATATTTATAATAATTAGTCAAAAAATTAACACATGCATTTCGAAACATATAAAAATCAAAAACGTAATTGATAAAATCACACACCTGCACGGTAGTGCGATAGTGCTGTAAGGACGACAACCAAAGCCAATGGGGAAGGGCAAAATTTGACCACCAGCCACCCCAAACCCCTTAATGGTCCATTAAATTTGCGTAGGCGATGTTCGGGATACCTACCATCTGCAAAATTTTATCCAAATTGGGTAAGAGATTTTGTTTACGCGCATGCACAACTTCGCTCAGCGATTTTTTTAATCGGCTATTTTTTCGTTTTTTGGGGGGGCGGGTTTTTATATGCATGTAAATGTGCATGTAGCAAACACTAATAACACGCCGCCCACCTCTCAGAGACGGAAGTTCAAGTACTCGAAGACCCATGTTTCCGTCTGGGTCGTAGTTTCCCGCTACGTAGAGACTGAACGCTTCACCGCGGGAATGTGGATCGAATTGGACGAGACCTCGAATGACTCGCAGACTGGGCAGCGATATGCGACTGACGTAGTTGGACGCCACCAGAACGTACCCATACACCTCGCGGATGTTGTCCAAGAACGACAGGTCAATCTCCGACCCGGATGTCGGGCGGATATGCACGAGCTCCAGATTCGATGTCACCGTCGTACAGTTCTCGTACATATTCCTGTAGAACAGAATCCTCCTATGCGGCTGACTGGTGTATTGATCCTGAACACCGAGCTCCGTTCCCAAACACTCTACACAGACAAAAGTCGCCAATTTTAACTAAGCCGTGAACCATAAAGATGCAGTTGTGTTGATCGCTTATTCCCTTATTAACCGGCAACTCTCAATATCTTCTACACGATCTGCTGCCTCCTCTACGCGAACAATACTACTCTCTCCGTGAACGTTCTCACAATATCACCTGCCAGATCACCCTTCAACCCTCATGGACAAAAACGTTGTCATTACAATGCTGTATAAAGATTTAGGCTGCAGTCAAAGCTGTTGAACTTAATTTACACTAAATTTCTTATCTACCGACTCTATCAGCCGTGTCTGCGTATTATGCTCGTATGTAAAGCGGTTTTTTTATGCTCTTATACGTTTACAGTTTTACATTTGTTTTTTAACCATCGTGTATATCTCTATTGTTTGGTAGCGGTTTGTCAACCTTTTATTAAACTCATGATTGATTGATTGATTGATTGATTGATTAATTTTGCCGTCAGACTTTGTCTTTTTTCATATACAGTTCTTCAATATTTTATGTTGTCGTATACCGCGTGTGTGTGTTTTTCATATTTTGATTCTACCTTTTATGGGTTTAAATGTGTTTACATG
>Ga0209363_1000753_pt1 | contig 13803 bp, 17 predicted proteins | sample WorMetexBAHAMAS3_FD_187385 | JGI IMG/M metagenome (GOLD analysis project Ga0209363, IMG submission 187385) | Marine gutless worms symbiont microbial communities from Max Planck institute for Marine Microbiology, Germany - Inanidrilus exumae... | ecosystem: Host-associated > Annelida > Digestive... | reverse complement strand
TGAAATATTAAATATGTGAATATGTTCCGAAATCTACAACTGTGATTGTAAACAAAAACAACGTCTGGAATTTCGCATGAAGTGATTGATGTTTTGGAGATTTATCAGCATTTGTGGCGACTTCTGGCTATGTTTTTATGGCACATGCGCATAAGGATTTATTTAGGCGGTTGCGGTAAAAAAATTCTCACATCGGCGTTTGATTTCTTGACCCCGATTTCCTTGCAAATGGCGAAATTTCGTCGATTTGAGGGCGCTTTCAGTTGATTTTTCGTCGAACTAGAAACACATTCTGTGGAACGTGATATCTGCCTCGTAGCAACTGTACAACGGCCAAATTGTTCCTATAACAAGGGTTATATTGCGTATTTTTGCGTATTTTTTTACTGCACATGCACAAAACGGTCATATTTCCACTTCCAGTCTAAAATCTGTCGTGTTCCTCGACCCCGATTTTCTCAAAGACGCGGGAATTTCGGCGATTCCGCCACAAATAAGCGTAATATAGCATAATTTGTACTGCGCATGCGCGAAACGGCCATATCGTACTGCGCATGCGCAAAACGGCCATATTTCCACTTCCGGTCTAAAATCTGACGTCACCATCGTGTTCCTTGTCCCCGAGTTCCTATACTGTGACGTTTGGCCTTCCATGGCTTTTCATAGTGTAGGATGGACGTCGACGCAGTGAGGCATGACGAGCGGCAGGTGGTCGCCAGTCTGCTAGCGACCAGGCCGGACGTGTTGAGTTTATTACGAGTTGTCCTGAATTGATGTATATATGTATAATAAAGATGTATATATAAAAATGGTCGTTATTGCAAGTGAGTTATGCATGGACTTGTCACATAATTTGGTGCCAGAAGTGGGATTTATATCTCAGGATTATAAGGGATATTATTTGATCAAGATGAGGATCAATGTTATTGTGATGAGTTCGTGCTAACTTTGCTGCTGATGGAAGCTATGGTGACACATATTTCTGGATTCCTGAATGATGTTTATCGACATCGTTGTGTCCTGCTTTGGCGCATTACAACGACCTGGAGACGATTGTTATGCTAGTGGAAATAAATCAACTGGTGGAGTCAGTCACTTGATGGACAACTACGAGTGAAAATGTCGCTTTAAACGGTGGTTTTCCTCTGTGCTGACCGGTTGTTTGGTATAATTTTCTGAGCTCAGTTAGTCGTTGTTTTACTCGTTGAGTTGACTTGTTGTTAAGTTTTTTGCTGTTTTACAGCGTTGTATCTTGACTTAGCATTGTGTTTTGACGTAACATTGTCATGGAGCGCTTAGACTCAGCTCAGGTCCAAGCCATTAAAAAGCTTAGTACCGCTCGCTTGGTAGGCAAACTGATTCGCGTTGGTTATAGCGAAGAGGCACTGTAGGCCATGGATAGGGATGCCATGCTGGCGGCATGGGCTGTTTGTGTTGCAGACGGTAAGGACAAGCCAGAGCAAGGGACTCAAGCACCTGTGATTGGTTATGACGTAGAGCTAGAACGTATAAGACTTGAGATTGAAGAGCGAAAATTTAAACTAAAAGAGGAAAAACTAGCTGCTGAACGTGCAGAAAAAGTTTCTGTTGTAAACCTAGCTAAACGCTATGGTGATGCAATGAAAGCTTCTGTAAAAACTATTGGTCCTGAAATGCTTGATGTTGTGTTGTTCTTCAGATATATTGAGTCTATTTTCAAACGTTTTGATGTGCCTGCTAAATTGCAAGCTGCTTTGATTCAACCATATCTCAATGATAAAGCTCGCAGTGTTGTTTCTAGAATGGATCCCAGTCAGTGTGATGACTATAAAATAGTACGTGATGTTACTTTGAAGGAGCATAAGCTGACACCTTGTGCATATCTTGATCTTTTGAACAAGTTAACACTACAGTTGGTGAAACAACAGTTATGTACTGTGCAAAGCTGAAATCATTGTTATCAATGTACGTTGAATCTCGTATGGTTAATAGTTTTGACGGTTTGATATCTCTTATAGTCTGCAACCGTATAAAATCAACTCTATCAGAGAGCTGTCTAAGGCATGTTTTGTCTGTTGAGGCTGGCACGACAAAAGGTTGGCTAGAGGCACAGGCTTTAGCTGAATGTGTTGACCAGTTCCATGCTAATCATTTCGAAAATGACAAGCCCAGAGCTAGTGCAATTGGTGACACCAGGAAAGCTAATGGTACTGGAAGTGGGGGCGGAGGCAACCCCATGAGGTCAGGTCAGGCCAGGCCCGTAATATAGGTGCAACAGCTGGACAGCTGGTAACAGGGCAGTCAGTTGCTACTCAGTGGCATTAGCCGGGGCAGCGGCTGACTCTAACCCCAGCTCCAAGTTAACGTGCTACAAGTGCAAACAACCTGGGCATACTCGTAGGTACTGTCCTAACCCACCAGCTATGTGGTGTTCTTTGAAATGTACAATAACCACACTTTCTGTCATGCCTCAGGGAAATGCGGGAGCCATGGCAACTGCTGAGCCACAGTGTTCGACGGCCAGTATTGTGCCGTGTCAACCTGTTTTTGGTTGTATGGATGCCGAACATTTTGATAATGTGAAAGCGTTCGGTGATGACTGTATGTATGTCATAGATGAGTCAAATACTTGTCAGTCAAATGACAACTGTAATGCAGTCGTGAATCATGATAATCATGATAATGATAAAAGCTGTTTCTCCAGTTATGAGTCTTATCGTGACTTTGTAACTTTACAGTACGTTATTGTCTCGATAGATGAGATTCAGGAGGCCGGGAAAATCAGTAATGATAGGCCTGTTACTTGCATTAAAGCTCTAGAGGATAGTGGCAGCGAACTTTGCATAGTCAAGTCTAGTTTAGTTGAGTCTTTTGTTTTGCCTAGAGTTGGGACTGTACGTCTCCGCTTTATTGTTATGGCAGATTTAGTGAAATTGCATATTTCACTAGTTAACGACTCAACTGTTTGTAAGACTAGTTTGCCAGTAACTTGCGCAGTTTGTCCTCATTTGAATGAAGACATGATCTTGACTACTGCATTTGTGAATCGGTTACGGTGTGTAACTGGAATTAATTCTGTCTGTGCAACACAGAGTGATGGTGTCTGTGGTAATACTAATAGTTCAGACAGTGTTGACAGTGTTACTGACACTGTTGTTAGCAGCACAGATTTTGGTGTCATTAAGACTGTGGAGTCGGACGCTGATTGTGTAGACCTGGTTGATAATAAAACTAGTATTACTACCCAGGCTTTTCTAAAAGAGCAACAGTGTAACGAGACACTTAAGCCTTGTTGGGATAAAGCAAAGTAAGGTAAAGATGGATTTGAGGTACGTAATGGGCTGCTATATCATGTTGAAAATGTGGCCTGCATAGACGAAAGGTGCATACAACTTTGTTTGCCTGCGTCACGTCGTAAAGTGGTCCTTGATTTAGCTTATTGCTTGCTAGGCTGTCATCAAGCATGCCGTCTTACTCGTGATCGCATCTGTCTGTCATTCTTTTGGCCGACTCTGACCAAGGATGTTTGTGATTTCTGTAATGCATGTAAAGTGTGTCAAAAATCTTTACGTCAAACTGTGTGGGACCGAACACCGATTACAGCTGTCCCTCGTGCTCAGTATGCATTTCAGGAATTCTACATAGACTGCGTTGGACCTTTATTTCCAAACCAAAAGACATCTGCGTATAATTACTTTATTGTTTTGGTTGATTCAGCCACATCGTTTCCCTTTGTTTATCCTTTAATGGCGCTGACGACCAAAAACATTGCAGATGCTTTGATTAAGACGTGGTCACTCACAGGGGTTGCTGAAGCTGTAATTTGGTACAATGCCAGTCAACATCTCAGCGAGCTTATGGGTGAGTTAATGAGGCGACTCGGTTGCATCCCGCGTTTTTCCACACCATTTCACCCCCAAAGTCATGCTATGGTCGAAAGAATGGTTTCTACGGTTAAGACGATGATTGGTAAAGCTGCTGCAGACAAGCCTAACTGGGCCATAAGAGAAAGTGTAAACAAGAGCCTTGGGGTGGCGTCACGAACACTTGTGTTCTCTAGATTGCCTGGTGGTCCACTCTCAATTCTCAAGGAAACTTGGGAAGGGGTTATGGATCCCCCTATAAATCTGGGGAAGAACACAGTGGAATTTTTGCGTGATTTGCAAGACAAATTACACACTGTGCATTCCTATGCACAGGAACATGATGCTGTTGCACAACAACGACGTCGAGCGTTATAACAAGCGTGCTCGCGACAAACACTTCGTCATAGGTGACCCGGTTCTTCTACTTAGTCCTGAGTCGACAAGCTCTAGTACTTTTCGTAAGTGGCGTGGGCTGGGACGTATTGTGGAAGTGTGTTCACCACACAGTTATATTGTTGAACTTGATGGGTCAAAGCAGCATGTGCATGCCAATCGGCTAAAACGATACATTGTCTCGTCAGACTGCGTAATAATGCAACCTGATTTTGAGACTCTGTTGTTGTAACAACAATACTGATGACTTGCTGTTGTGTAACGGTTGTGCTGTGATTACTGACTGTGACAGTTATTTTGGTGATATTCACACGTTTGAACTATGTGAGGGAAAATCCGTATCATTGCCTAGTCAGAGAATCGATCCACAGCAAATTACACATTTGAGACCCAATGAACAGCATGATTTGCTGAGTGTTTTGGATAAGTATGCTGAATGTTTCTCTGATGATCCTGGCTTATGTACTTTGGTGCAGCATGAGATTAATTTGCTACCTGGTTTCACCCCAAAACGTCTTAAAGTGTATCGCGTGTTCCTGAGCGCTTAAAACCACAGGTTAGCAAGGAAATTCAGCATTTAATTGAGCTAGGCGTTATCCGGCCTTCAAACAGTGACATGGTGAGCCCTCTTGTGGTGGTCTTAAAGGGACCAGGGGGATGCGATGGGATCCGCTTAGCTGTGGACTATTCGTATCTGAATAAATTCACACGCAATGATCCATATCCGGTCCCGGATATTGATGGGATCATAAATCGTATTGCAGATGCCAAAATGCCGTCATGTTTTGATATGTCTCAGGGCTATTTTCAGACCAGAATAAGACCTGGTGATGAGCCTCTAACAGCATTTGTGTGTGATGACGGAATTTTTGAATTTGGTGGTAAAGCGTGCAGTTCATCCTTCATAAGATGAGTACAAAAGGTCATTGAGCCAATTCGGGGTTTCACTGAGTCTTTTGTGGATGACCTGATTGTTCACTCACGCGTAAAGAACGGAGAAAAACCATTTACTGTCCATCTGCAGCATGTTGAGCGATTTCTCCAAAGAATCAAGGAAGTAGGTATGACCTTGAAACTGCAGAAATGTAAATTTTGCCAGCGTGAAGTTAAATTCTGTGGCAAAATTGTGGGAAACAATGGTCAGCGACCAGACCCAGGAAAGGTTGCAGCAATCCAGAACCTGAAACCTGCTAAAACAAAGACTGAGGTCAGGCGACTTCTAGGATTGTTTGGATATTTTCGTTACCATATCCCAAATTATGCCTCAATTGCTCGACCTATTACGGATTTGACTGCAAAGAAAGTGCCAAATAAGGTACCATGGTCGGATATTCATGCGTCGGCTCTAAATCAATTAAAGCAAGCATTTTGTCAGGCCACTGATCGACGTTTTTCAGTTGCTAGTTTTGACAAGCCATTCCACATTTGGGTGGATGCAAATGATGATACTGTGGCCGGTTATCTGAGTCAGTATGATGAAGATGTAGAATGCCCTCTAGCATTCTTTAGTCTCAAATTGAATGGAACCCAAAAGACATGGGCAGCTGTTCATAAGGAGGCTTATGCAGTGATAGCGGCATTAAAGAAGTTTCGGAACTGGGTGTTCTCAGCAGAAATTCACGTCCATTCGGATCATAATCCGCTCACATTTCTGACTAAGTCCGCACCCAAAAATGCCAAACTGATGCGGTGGAGCCTGGCTCTACAAGAGTTTAATATTCATTTTCATTATGTTAGAGGGAAGCACAATATTGCTCCCGATTCTCTGACTAGATTAGACTCACGAGAGTAAACTTCATATTATTTTACTACTGAGCTAGCTTTTCTTGTTGGTCAGCCAGGGACCCGCGGTATATTTTGTTTAGCATGGTATGTTATCGATACTATCATATTTACATATATCTGAATGTTCAGAGTGATGATGACGTCGTGCAAGAAAGTACCATTTACTTTCTGTTAGTCTGATGTAGACTGTTTTCATGGTATATTATGTTACATTTACCTGATGACTCGCCGCTTAGACTTCGTCTGGCGTTGATCCAGCGGTTGGAGGAATGTGACGTTTGGCCTTACATGGCTTTCCATAGTATAGGATGGACGTCGACGCAGTGAGGCGTGACGAGCGGCAGGTGGTCGCCAGTCTGCCACCGACCAGGCCGGACGTGTTGAGTTTATCACGAGTTGTGCTGAATTGATGTATATATGTATAATAAAGATGTATATATAAAGATGGTCGTTACTGCAAGCGAGTTATGCATGGACTTGTCACATATACGAATACGATGCGGGAATTTCGGCGATTCTGCCACAAATAAGCGTAATATAGCGTATTTTGTACTGTGCATGCGCGAAACGGCCATATTTCCACTTCCAGTCTGAAATCTGACGTCACCATCGTGTTCCTCGACCCCGATTTCCTATTTAGACGCGGGAATTTCGGCGATTCCGCCATAAATGAGGGTTATATTGCGTATTTTTTACTGCGCATGCTCGAAAAGGCCATATTTCCGCTTCCGATTTGAGGACGTTTTCAGTTGTTTTTTCTTCTGAAAAACAAAAAGTCCGCCATATTTCTACTTCCGTTTTATTTGGCCTACTGACCTAGAAAGCGTGCCACGTGTTGAGCCACCCACGTTGATTATTTCCGCCAAGTTTGAAGTTGATACGACTATTCATCGCCGAGTTACAGCGTTGTTGGTGCGGATACGTTACGTGACCTTGTGACCTTGACCTTTTAACCTTGGACAGTGGTCAAACATGGCAGGTCACGTGGGCAACCCCTCCACCAAGTTTGAAGATTTTACGCCTATCCGTGCTTGACTTATGAGTTATGATGTCCGCCATAGGCCACCGTTAACAATGCGTTTTGAGCCACTGCGCATGCGCCGTATCACGTGACCTGTGCGTAGGGGGCAAATTTTTCCCAAATATTCGAAATCCCTGACCCCGATTTGTATATTCACTATGCAACCCCCACGGCTCTCAAGATAAATTGAGTTATCTGCCAAAATAGTGTACGGCCCTGTGTTAAAGGCGAATGCAATGTCTGCGCGTGCGCCAAAATCACGTGACCTGTAATTAGGGGGTCAAAAACAATTACATTCTTGGAAACTGACCTCGATATGCCTATTCACTATACAACTTTTATGTGGCTACGATGACGATTAACGGTCGTTTACTTAGTACATTACATGTCCACTGTTAAAGGCGTTTTCGAGCGAAAATTGTCCCATCGAAAAGGGCCTCAAAATGGCGGTTTTTTGGGGCAAAAAGGAGTGAAAGCTCAACTTTTGGTTTTGCGACCCCCAAAAGGCACATCCTTGCACGGAACCGCGTCTTTTGACGTATTTTGCGTTAAAATCCGTGCTGGCGTCTTGGCTGTAGACGATCTGAAGAACCCCCAAAAAACGAACAAATAGCCGATTAAACAATTTGATGCGCAAAATCACGCATGCGCAGAAACGAAACTCCTTATCCGATCTGGATGAAATTTTGCAGGATAGTAGTTATACACGACGTAATCACGTAGGTAAATTTTGGTGATGATTGGTTAAGGTTTAGGGGTGGCGGGAGGTCAAATTTTGGCCTTTCCCATTGACTTTGATCGTCGTCCTTACAACACTGTCGCAATACCGTGCGAGTGTGTGATAGTGATGGGCAGTTTTCAGGAAACCGCTTAGAAGGACCGCCGAGAACACTGTAAAACACTGAGATGATTGTGTTGGTTTAGTGGTAGCCAACCACCACGATGGCGGTGAAAGTTTTGTGGGGCTGTAACAACACTAGGTGCATGCACTAAGTGAGACCGTCGCGACGGTCTCACTAAAACAGTCTAGACTGTTAATGTGTCAGCGTTGCATTCTAATTCTGGTAAACAACTAAACATCGGACATCGGAATATTTTCGCCTTGATATCGGAACGTCGGACATTGGCCATTTCTACCCGAATCGGCCGTTCTCTAGCAAAAAAACGGAGTTGACGCGTTTGGCTATTACTGCGCCGAAAGTGAACGGATTTGGTTGAAATCTGGAGCACTGTGAGAACATCGTTGCGGGCTGGCCCTGTCAGATTTTGGGCACGATTTGCGCAGTAGCGACAGTTTGAGAGGCAGGCGAAAGTTTGTTTTTTTTTGTCCGGTAAATAAAGCACGATTTTGCTGATGTTTCATCGGTTAGATTTTACGACATTTGGACACAACAACGTCGATTGATGAGGTGGTGAAAACTTCGGAACAGAACTTTGAAAATTTTACTGTCAGGGTGTCATGTTTCCGAAAAACGTAAAAATTTCCAGGTCTTGCGACTTCAGGCCGTCATAACTCCACAATGATTACAGATCGCCGAAAATACACTACCAAACTTACCCTCTACAGGATGTTTAGTTTCCATTTTTACCGTTAGTGTAACAAGGTGCATTTAAACTACGTTAAATGTATAGTGTAATTTACACTAGAATTGTATATGCTAGATAAGTGCTGGCTTGCCTAGTATAGGAAATATTGTTAGCGGCCTTATACTCTGGCATCGTATGGCCTATAGCCTTACTTATTTATTGCTAGAGTGACGGTTGAGAGTTAAGAGTTGAACGCTAATGGCGACGGAGTTAGCGAATTTAAAACGTTGATGTTGAGAAAGAGTTTGAAGTCATCTGGGACTTCGTGAAACTTTGGACACTTCCATATTGAAGTTATCTTCGGCCTACAGAGGCGAAGATAGTGGAGTTTGCTGCAGAGGACTCGTGGAGAGGCACGTCAAATAACTTGAAGGTTATCGTCCCAGCGGTGCTGAGTCACGTCTGTAGAAACTTGAGGTGGTCGTGAGAGTCGGCAACGAAGCAACTGCACAACAACGTTGGTGTAATGGTCCGATTGTGGAGAGTGGAGACCTTCTTGAGGTGAAGTCCGGAACGACAGCAATTGCTGGAGGCGTTGTGTCGTCGATTGAACTGTTTCCGTACGCTGAACACCAGTCCGAGAGTCGTCGGAGGTCAACGGACGTCTGCGAATCGCGACAAGTTGTTTGACAGCAGGCCTGCCGTCCTTTCCCCTTTTATAGTGCGTGCGTAGATTAAATGGTGCCAGCACTTGTATTATTGTGTATATTGTTGTGGTTTGATATTCATCGATTTGTGTTCATTTATTAAACTGTCATTTCTATATTTCCTCATTATACCACAGGTTGTTCACTCACTACAAGGCAACCACACCGTAGCTGTGAGACTAGTTTTTGCAGACTAAAAAGGTAAATAGTTGCAGTTAGCATCAATTCAAAGTTAGTCTTTCCTCTGTGCTGTACGCTACCGACATTTTTGGCACTGTTTGATGTTTGATGTTGCGTATTAAAACCAATAGTACACCACAGTGCTGGTGCTGCCTGGCGACTGATATATGGAAGAAAAGCACACTGAATTGGATCAGAAGAGAACTGAGAGATTTGGGAGGATGTGCTATGAGTCGAGATGATTTTAGATGGTTGGTGTGTGGCTGCTGTTGTTTTTACAGACAATCGCTCGCAGGGCAAACTCCTGGCCTTTAATTTAATCAGGGCTCAATTATTACTTGTCATTACAGTAATCAGTGTGAAATTTGTATGGTGGAGTATGCCATCAATTTTTCCATGTTAAATATCGTGTTGATTGGTGCAAAGATGGTGGTATGGAACCCCCGAAATTTATAAACATTTTAAGAATATACACGCCCCATAGTATATTGTTGTGGCTTCTGATAGTTCACCGAACATTCAAAAACTAGACCATATGCCTAACTGTCATGCCGCCAAATGCCACCTCCGCCGACTTTTTACAGATGCTGCAGAATAAACGATCACTGCACTGCCGCCAGTCAAAATCACATGTACCGACGTCATTCTTTCGGCGGCGGCATGCCACCGACACAATGACGTTGGCACAGAGCTGTATCCAATACATTACATGATCTTTTGACCATGGATAGTGGTCGTACATCGAGGGTCATGTTAAATATCAGTGTTAAAAGAGTGTTAAATATCATCCACTAAGTTTGAAGATGCCACACATATCCATCCTTGAATTATGAGTTATGATGTCTGCAATTATTTACCTTTTTAGTCTGCGAAAACTAGTCTCACAGCTACGGTTTGGTTGCCTTGTAGTGAGTCAATAACCTGTGATATAATGAGGAAATATAGAAATGACAGTTTAATAAATGAAAACAAATCGATGTATATAAAACAACAGCAAACTACACAATAATACAAGTGCTGGCACCGTATAGTCTACAAACTATAAAGGGGGGGAAGGACGGCAGGCCTGCTGTCGAACAACTTCTCGCGATTCGCAGACGTTCGTTGACCTCCGACGACTCCCGGACTGGTGTTCAGCGTACGAAAGCAGTTCAATCGACGACACAACGCCTCCAGCGAATGCTGTCGTTCCGGACTTCACCTCAAGAAGGTCTACACAATTGGACCACTTCACCAACGTTGTCGTGCAGTTGCTTTGTTGCCGACTCTCACGACCACCTTGAGTTTCTACAGACGTGACTCAGCGTCGCCGGGACGATAACCTTTAAGTTATTTGACACGCCTCTCCACGAGTCCTCTGCAGCCAACTCCACTATCTTCGCTTCTGTAGGCCCAAGATAACTTCAATATAGATGAGTCCAAAGTTTCACAAAGTCTCAGATGACTTTAAACTTTCTCTCAACATCAACGTTTTAAATTCGCTAACTCCGTCGCCATTAGCGTTCAACTCTTAACTCTCAACCGTCACTCTAGCAATAAATAAGTAAGGCTATAGGCCATACGATGCCAGCCTAGGCCTATAGGGCCGCTAACAATATTTCCTATACTAGGCTAGCCAGCACTGACCTATGTGAATTACACTATACATTTAGCGTAGTTTAAATGCACCTTGTTAGATGTGCCCAACCTAAAAGTCTAGCATAGACTTCCAATATACTGCATTTTAAACTATGAATACAACATACAAACTATTATAACCATTTACCAATCACACCACGTTAATCTGCATAAATACATATACATCAAGTAATCAAATAGTGCACTGTTTTCCACTGTATTACGCAACAACTCGCAGTATATGGTTATTCGTGACATATATTATAACACGTTTCATAGAAACAAACAATCAATACGACAACAGTCTGTCAAATTGAATAGTTGATAACACACACGGAACAATTGAACATATACAATAACATCAAAAACATTGTTCGTTAAAATTGCTGAACAACACATCTGTAATAAAATGTGTCTAACAGAATGTCTATTCTGTGTCCGCAGCACAACCACGACTAAGAGAGTCGGCACAGAAGTTATCTTCACCCCGGATATATCTAATGTTAAAATGATAAGGCTGTAGAGCTAAGCTCCAACGCATCAATCTTGGGCTCTTTGAGTGGGCAGAAAATACTGCAGAGGGCGATGATCAGTTTCTAAGACGAAATGCTGACCGTATAAAAACCGATGCATTTTCTGAACTGCCAAAACAATGGCCAACGCATCACTCTCACCAACCGGGTAATTACGTTCTCGCCCGAGTAACCTTTTACTGGCGTAGAGGACGAGGTGTTTAACCCCTTTATGCTGCTGTAATAAGCAGGCTCCGATCCCGACATCAGAAGCGTCCGTCTGGAGAATGAACTCCTTGTCCCGGTCTGGCAACTTCAAGATTGGTTCTTTTGATAAGACTTCCTTCACGTTCGTGAAAGCTGCTTCCTGCTTGTCTCCACACTCGTTGATAATACTTCAACATGTTGATATGAAAGGTCTTAACCTTTCCCGATGCCATTTCGAGTTTGTAGTCAACGTTACCAACTTTGCCGACCACAGTAAATGGACCTCGCCAAGACAGCGTAAGCTTATTTTGTTCTGTTGTAACAACAGTAGTACTAGGTCTCCTTGCTGTAATTTTCTGTTTCTGGCTCGACGATTGTAATATTTCTGATTCTTCTTCTGGGTCTCAGCCAACTGTTCTTTCGCAAGAGCACAGGTCTCTTCAATCCATTCTCTCAGGTCAGTAACGTTGAAACATTCTCTGGGTCTTCAACTTCCCCTGTCCATAGTTTTTTGAGGATGGTCATTGGCGTTCACACACTTCTCCCGTATAATAATTCAAATGGAGTAAATCCAGTACTGTCTTGTGGTGTATCTCGAACTGTGAACATAAGTGGTGACAAATATCGATGCCAATCCTTAGGTCTTTCGGCAGCGACCTTTTTCAACATATTCTTTATCGTCTTGTTGAAGTTCTCGACAAGTCCGTTGCCCATGGCATGATACGGACTAGTAGTCGACTGTTGAATAGAAAGTAGTCTCTCACTTCTAACATCATTTCTGATGTGAACTGACTACCACGATCACTGTGGATTCTTCGCGGGATCCCAACGCGGCTGAAAATTCCTATCAACGCCTCTGCAAGCGTACTGGTGTGAATGTCTTTCAGTGGCACTGCATTTGGAAATCGCGTACAGATATCTATCACTGTCAAAATAAATCGGTGTCTTTCAGATGGCGGTGACAATGGTCCTACCAAATCAACACATACCATGTAATACGGTGTCTCCACAAGTGGCATCGGTCCTAAGTGTGCACGACCCACAATTCTCTTTGAGACATTTCTCTGACACACGTCACACGACCAGCAATATCGTCGAATATCATCATGGATTCCTGGCCAGTAAAACTCACTAGTCACCCGATGCTGTGTTTTTGCCACTCCTCTATGACCGCCTAGGAGTGTATCGTGCGCCATTGATAAAATGCGCTGTCTCAATTTCTCAGGCACTACTTGCTGTAGTCTACTCTCGCATCTGCGTTTGTCACAGTAGGACCGGTATAGGATCCCTTTCTTCTCAATGAATGACACCGTTTTGTTAATGTTACTGGGCTGCTTTGACAATTCCCAACATTTCTCTATTGTTTGTCTGCTTTCTGTAATTCAATTAGCTCTTCAGTTGTCACTTCTGTTCGTGGAACGTGAACTACTTTGACTTCCTTCTTTTTCTGGTTCATTTCTTCTGACTTTCCTCTAGTCTGTATGGCTGCTCCATATTCACATTTTCCATCAATCTGGCTTATATCTGCACTGGTATATTCTGCCCCACCTATGACTTTATTCTCGCTCTTATGTGATTCTTCTCCAGTAACTCTGTCAGTGTTTGGAGTTTCAATATCTGGTACAATAGTCATTGATGTGCTAGATTTACAATTCAGTTGTGGGTCTTTCGCTCCTGGTACATTTTCTATGATGACGTCATGCACTGGATCGTCTATGCATAGTGCATGTACTCGACCACTGCGATATGGTGTGTCTAGTTCAACGATCGCAACGATCTTTGACAGTTCCGTTGATTAACATGCACAAAGACATTGTGCCTGTCTTCTGCGTTTCATGAACCAAATCCGTACGGACCACACACGATGCTGAACCGCTATCCGTCATCACGTCTACGTCTACGTCGTTGATTCTGCCACGACAAATTGGAGCCATGCCCTGGTGCGTAAACTGGACATTATTGCCAACTGTGTGCGCCCCAGCTGCCACTGGCATGATGCAACCGCAAGC
>Ga0209363_1000752_pt1 | contig 13826 bp, 12 predicted proteins | sample WorMetexBAHAMAS3_FD_187385 | JGI IMG/M metagenome (GOLD analysis project Ga0209363, IMG submission 187385) | Marine gutless worms symbiont microbial communities from Max Planck institute for Marine Microbiology, Germany - Inanidrilus exumae... | ecosystem: Host-associated > Annelida > Digestive... | reverse complement strand
ATCTGACGTAATTCAGCAACACTAAGACGAAAAGATATAGGCCTAGCGACAGCATCAATTAACCGGCGACAGCCTTCAAAGTGGACGGGAGACGATGCTTAATCAAACATCCACCGCCGACTGACCCACACCGGGCAATTATTTATTGGCAGTGGTACGTCCGGCCGCTTCAGTTGAATGCATCCGCCAGCCTTGTAATGTGTGACACTAATTACCCCGCCGGGCGGCGCCGATCGCTCACTCTTTGTTGGTGCCGCCGAGTGCGTGGCCTATTATATACGGACAACGCACCTTAGTGGAGTAGTGCAAAATATCGAATCGTTTCAGAGGGAATTATAGCGATATTAGATACGATGCGATACGCCGTCAATATCGCGATATTCGATACGATACGATGTATCGTGCCATGCCATCACTAAAATGAAATAAACACGTCTAAAAACTTAATTTGTTAAACTGAAGAAAAATATATAATGCACGTACAAAGAACTACACTAAATCAGCACAATAAAACCAAAACCTACCTTTCATAAATGTCACACTCGATGTCAGAACATCATGTGGACTAATACAGTACTTGTCAGCCAAAGCAAGAATGCTCTCTTTACTACACTTCGCTAACATATTTAGAACCACATTCTCACTCAATAACATCTTTCTCCAAAATAACACTATTCTCATAATGGACACCAGAAGACGAGCTGTAAAACTGCAATGGCTTAACACTCTCATACCAGTGAGAAGTTGATGGAAAGTACTCTGAGAGAGTACAAATATCCCCGCGAAAGCTGTTGCAGATTGCCACCACGATGGGGGTGCACGGTTAATGGAACAGCCATCGGCGCAGTGTTGATCGACCAATCACATTCAGCCCACGGCCTATGGCAGCCGCGACTGCCGCACGGCCAGCGAGGCTGAAAAGCTCTTCCTTTTGCCACCCTCTACCTTGTTTGACCAAGCTTAAACTCACTGGTCTCCGCATGTCATAATTCTCTCTGACCATTGCTTCCACATCCCTGTACCGATCGTAACGAAACACGAACTTGGTCTTTCTTTTCCCCCTAGGAACCTTCGCATAAAATTTGGTGCAAATTCGTCCACAATTTTTTTAGTTATCGTGGTCACAGACAGACACACACACAAACACACACACACACACACACGTACACAAACCAACGCCGGTGAAAACATATTCCCTCGCTTTTGCGGGATAATTAAGTATCTTGCGAAAAGCACTATTCCATGCGGCATCAATGCGTTTCCATCATGTTCTCTCAAACCGCAAATCTCAACTGTATGTGAGGGAAGGAAGACAGTAAGGGCCATGTTTTCCACCACAAATTAATCTCCCATCAATGTTAATGGGAGATTAATTTGCAGTGGAAACACCAACCCCGAGTTTCAGTTAAATGCGGTGTCGATATTTCATGTCGACTAGCGGGATCAACCTCACATTCTTCACATTTAAAGTAACAACCAAGGTACTTGATCTGCACAGACCAACATAGAGTAGCTGCTCCTAGAGTGACAGGGTTAGCAGTAGGGTTGTTTCCGACAAAACAGGGAAGTTGGCTGTTCCTGGGATTAAATCTGATGTCCCACTGCATACCATGCTTGACACAGCTATTAATGAGCTGCTAAAGACCAAAACAACTACAGGCCAGAAGTGCAGTATCATCAGCATACAAAATAGAACCCATGAATACGGAACCCATATGCAATCTGTAGCCCGAGTTCATTATTAGATCATCTACATAAGTTGCAAATAATAGAGGGGGTAAGACTCCACCCTGAAGCACTTTACAGTAAACATGATATGGAGTCCCAGAGAGTTCCATACCACTGAGCATGTAAGTCACTGAACCAGTACGTACAAGAGGTATAGGCAGATTTCTTTTAGTTAGTTTTGCCAAAAGACCATTTATTAATACTTTATCAAACGCTTTGCTGGCATCTAGAAAGGCACAGTAAATCTTGTTACCTTATTTATTATAGTAATAATAATACAATTTCTATAGCGCCACGAGGTCACTGGAGAGCTACAGAGGTGCTCTGCTGCATTAAATTAGGGTGACATAAAGGCATGGCTAAAAAATGGGTCTTTAAATGTTTCTTGAATGTTGGAACAGTTTTACTGAGTCGAATGTTGTCTTAGTACTTGCCGGCCTCTGTAGAACCAAACAGGGCGTGGCTACAACCCCTGTTTTTTGAAAACCAAACTGGAGGAGATTACTGCAGAATGAATTTTCATATATAACTATGAGCACTGCATCAAACAACTTAGAAATAACTGGTGTGAGAGTGATGCCTCTATACATGTCAAGGCTGGTTTGATTTATGCCATTGCAACCTATTTTTCTGCAGCGTGGTAATTCTGTCATCTGTTCCAAGTCTGTCTTCCAGCTCATTACACACAAACTTATGTGTTACTTTAACATTACACATCTATCTAATCATTTTCATCTCAGATTTGCTGAGATGAGAATGATAGGACTGGAAAATGAGGGTTCACAATCCATATAGATAACTGGAAAGGTGATTTAATTAAGCTTTTGCTGTCCGTGCCACTTTTTATAGATTGTTCCCAAATGCACCAAACGGTTATGATGACGTCATTCACTCGTCATTTTATCAAATTCTGCAGAATTCCACAGAACCGTTGAAATTCTGCAGTAAAGGGCAAATTTCGTGGCTCAGCTCGCAACTCTGCAGCACACATAAAATGTGGACCCTGTTCATAAGTATAAATTTGTAAGATAAATTATAACCCTGTACGTGTGAATAGTGTTGAGAGCACCGTTAAAATCCAGCCAACTTTATGGTGTGAATATTGATACTGTTACAACTGTGTACATTTGTTGGCATGTTTTGTAGGACTCATATGCCTGGCTGACTGATCTGATAAACCGAGTATGTTCATTTGTTTGTACTGTGGATATTTTTATAGTTGCATTGTTTGGTTGTGGTGGTTTATTTTTACTTGCTGTAGCTACAGTAAGTTATAGCTGTCACTGACATATGACAGCATCATAGACTGTAATTTTTTTTCTCGGAAGCAGATGGTGGAATCTCAGTGGAGCACATAAAATCACTTATTTGCACATGTTTGTGAGTCTGTCATTGTGAGCCCATTAGTATTAATGTGATTTGATTATGGGATATATTTTAAACATATCAAGGTGCTGTATTGTGCCATATTTTTTAAGTAGATAGTTTTGTGCTGGCTGTGATGTTGCAGTTTGCAGAGAAAGACGGTTTCAACTGTATCAAGGAGCGCCTGTCTGCAGGTGGACTAGACGCTCCGGTTAGTGGATGAAGTCGATCTACATTAGATGTCTGTTGTATATAAGTATGTTGTTTAATAGATGTACTTTAACACTGAACATTGCTTTCAATGGATTCAGTGACTAACTATGTTGAGTCGTGACTGTCGTATCATGCAGGCCACCTGTCAATTCTATGAGGTTTTGTTTTAATGGTCAATTTCAACGTGAATTTGGATTTTCTGATTCTTGCATCAGTTTCCTTCCTACACTTGTTCTGGAAGAGATTCTATGAGTATAAGTGGCACAGGTATTTGCAGGCTAAATGCATTTCCCATCACCCGATCAATACTGTTGTACGTTCATTCGTTATTACGGGCAGAGATCTAGTCTGTTGTAGACCTCAGCACTGAGACCTCATAGTGGTCCGATGCAAGTGTTTAAGTGGCTCCAAGGAGAGGAGGGATAGGTGAGTACTTGTGTGCTTTGTGTGTGCGAGGGTGTAGGGTGAAGGGAGGAAAAGTAGGCAGTGAGCAGCTTGTAGGGTATTTATAGCGTGCTTCCTCTAGTCATGGCGTACTGCCTGGCTAGACCTGACTGATGCTGTGTAGTGACACCAATCCATGGCCAGCCACGCCTTTTAGCTTCGGCCCATCCTGGTGCGGCTAACAACCTTGACGCTGCTACTCAAGGTGTCGTCAACGGTCACAGGTTATAGAGAACACCATCGAACCCTCTTTTTTTTCTGCCCGGGATTATGTCCGTGTTCATCATGTGCATCGGAATTAATATAAATCTTTAGTGGAGAGCGAACGCACCCGGACTGAGCTTTAAACCCGACATCTAAGGTACGTCATGTTGCAATGCGCATAGCGAAAGAGTGCATTATCCACTGAGCTTCGTGGGCAGGTAAATTAGTAGTGTTAGCACTGAAGAAAACTCACCGCATTGATCCCCAACCAGGTAAGTCACTAACTGGCTTTATCGTTTTCTTTACCATGTGACGCTCTGCGAGCGCAGTATGTGCTGTAGCCCTGTGTCTGTTTATCTATCTGTCTGCCTATTGCAAGTTGGGAGTTCTCTACCGAGATGGCTAAACATGGCGAGGGACTCTAGTTTTCTGATTCCAAAGACATTGACAAAATTTTGATGAGGTCATCCTAATGGGGGTCCCGAATATGGGTGGGATAGGTGAAAATCTCTGTCTTTGACCAAACGAAACAGGCAGGATGGGGACATAGTTACAGTGACATTGCCAATGACCTCGAGTAACCCCACTCATCCCAAATAAACCTATTTTAAAGTTTTGGGTCTTTGTTCATATCTTTGGAACAGTTGAAGCTAAAGTCTTCTAATTTTGTACTAAGATAGGCCATATCAACTATTAGCCTGTGGGTGACAATTCTAAAATGGGTGTGATCAGAATCACATGGGTGCCCCAATCATATCTGGCTATAGTCATGAAATTTTTTGCCAGTGTAGGCTTCGTCAAGTGTTGATGGTTTGGCATGGAGATGATGGCGTTGGGAGTTGGAAGTTACTCTACTGTTAGTTCTGGAATGGGTGACCATCTTCAGGTGGGCATACCACGTCGGTTTGTAACTAACCAGCCACCCAGGCCAACTCAACCTCCTACCCTCTATGTGACAGGAAATAGTGCGCACCAAAGTGCATTGATGCTCTGCGGCTTCCGGAGTTAAAGCAGGATGGCTCATTCCATTTGTGGATAAACATGTGGTTGGCAGTTAATAGTGTGTGATCCCTTGTTAACAGTTGTCATGAGCACTTTAAGAGGTGAGTAGTGCACTCATCTTAAGGCACTGTTCAAGTTGTTGCGTTTACTTTACTTACTTCGCTTAGCCTTTGAATGACAAACTATCCCCCAATGGTTTTGGTCAGGGTCACATGACCCATTTTAAGATTTTATAGCGCCAATCATATCTTTTGAATGAGTGAAGCTAGGCACTTGTTAAAATACAATTCTTGTGATGTTTGAGTTGTTGAATTTGTACTGTATTTAACTGTGAACTAGGCAATGGCCGCATTGCTGGCTCCATTTGGTAATTGTGTTGACGTGCTGAATCCGGCTGTGTTTCAACCACTGCTTGTTGACGGCTTAAAGATGACGTTCAACTATGCCAAGAATCTGGATAACTCAGACTTCAAGGACAAGGTGTGCATTGCTGAGATTAGCTTGTTATGTTACTATTGAGTTATTCATAGTTGACTATTGTAAAGCATTCCTGGACCTTGCATAGAGTAGCGCCCTACAAATCACATGTCGAAGTTGAACTATATGTTATTGCACAGCTGTGTCCCAAGTCACCCCTCGACATTTTTAAAAACTGCTGCTTGGTTATTATCCACGCATGCCAATAGGCAAGGTGTGGATATGTCGTTTACTGTTTGTTTTAAGGTCGACCTAATAAAGTGGGTCTCAAATGTTCGTCTGTATGTCCATGAAAAGTTTCTTTGATTTCATTGGAATTTGGTATGTAGGTAGAGGTCGATGAGTGATGCATGACGGTATGCAGTATGACCCGATCCAAGGTCCACGAGCCCTTGAAAGTCGGAAATTCGGCCATTTTCAAACGCTATCTCCTGGCAAATAACCACGGATTCTTAAATTATGGCACAATACCTAAAGCTTATGTGTTTGTTGTACAGTTACAGATTTTTCCGCCGAGGATAAAGCTAGCGGCTTCACATTTTGCTCAGTGGTTAATGGGCGCCCAAGGCATGGAATCACAAATTTTGGTGAACTTTGCTCCCCCAGAAGCCCAAAATCTGACGAATCGGCCAGCGCACAGGCCACGCCCACCGGGATGTAAACATTACTGTAGAGATGTGCTGGCGTGAAGGTCACGCTAGAGATGCGCGCGGCGTGTGGACGTAGGATCGGCATGTGTGGATATATGCCAGTCCCACTGACGTACTTTTCGACCTTTTCTCTGATTTTATTAGCAAACCTTTTCGCAGTATTTGTTGTTATCATTATGACTGCTGTTAGACCACACCACTTACATAGCATAGATGTGTACTATTGCAACAGATGTCATGCATAGTGTGGTCTGTGTGTCTGCATGTGTGTCTGTGTGTTCGTCACACGGATGTACTGTACAGAAACGACTGAACCAATTGAGATGCCATTTAGTGGGCTGACTCATGTTGGCCCAAGGCACCATATATTAGATGGGGTCAAGATCGGACGAATCCCTTCGCAGCCACATGGGGTGACAAGTCGGCGATGCAGTGTGTTGCAAAATTATTTTGGACATTTGTTACCCATGTCAGCTGTATAGTTGCCGTCATGGGTAGGTTGTTCAGTCGCATCTGTAATCTGTATGTTTGTTTGTTTGTTTGTTTGTCCGCACTCTAAAATGAAAACGGCTTGAGCTATCAGCACCAATCGTGGTACACATATACTCTATAGCAGTCGCTTAGCATGCATTGAACCACAGGTCAAAAGGTCAAAGGTCAAGGTCATACGATTACAAAAACTGTCATGGTCGCACGGTTGCTGGTGACATGTGCTGGTACAGCTATTTGCTGCTGCTGCCGGCGAGGGTCTGCATGTGGATATGACTGCCTATGTTTTCTAGTTATTATTATTATTATTATACAAGATCTAAGAGTGGAGCCGTTTGGCACATTGTGCTGATGATACATATGCAGAAGGCTGCCAGTGTTGGTGACATGTTGGCAACAATGAAGCTCATCTGTCTGCGGCTATCTCCTGACGATGTCCAGCAAATCGACAATCTTCGGTTTAATGTCATACTGCGCATGTTAAAGTCGGAACACTTTAATGCTCGCATGAATGCTCTGAAAGAGGTCGGCAGTAGCCATCATTTTTAATGAATATTTTAATTATTTTAAACTAAACATTCTAAAGAAACTGCAACCGACAAGCTTTGTGGCATTTTTTGATACTTGGAAAATCCGACAAAACAGTTCTCCTTTTTTACCGTATGATGCTGTGCTAGTGTGGTGTATACTGTCTGTCTATCTATCCATGTGTCACAAGCTGGTATTGTACCAAATGGCTAAATATAGGATAACAAAAACAGCACCTACGATAGCCCAAGGACTCTAGTTTTTTAAGCCCTGATTCTTCTAAAGACCTTGGCGCTATATTAGCCATGTACTTACTTACTTACTTACTTAAGATCTCGGTGAAACTCCAATAAGGTTACCTTCAGTTGGGGCACCAAATACAGGCGAGGTGAGTCGACCATCAGTCCTGTACAGGTCTAATTTATATTGCATTGCAACTTGTTGCTATAAGACAAAGTCTGTACACAATCATGGCTGTTGTTAGTGTGTATAAATCTACACAGTAGCTAAAACATTAGAGTGAATAGCGTAAGTAGCAGCAGTAGCTGTTATGTGACAGGCAATTAAACACATTAACACAGTTGTACAGGTTATCATGTGTAACTAGTGATGGTGTAATATTGGCGTGACAAATCTCATCTTGCTTTGACAGCACTGCTAGATTTTGAGACAGACGACGGCGATTGACGGCGTTTCTGAGAACGTTACATTAGTGACGGCTAGAATAGTTAAGATCGCCCAATAATTGTGACTAGTTAGCCATGCGTAAAAAGACCTTTAAACGCTGGTCTGTTGTATGTGTTGTGTCACGTGGTTCTCTGTGGTATGTCTGTTCTCCTGTTTGTTACATAGCTGCAAAGTAATGTTACTTCATGCTGTGCATCTGTCTGACGTTAGTTACATGTGTCTCAGGTTACGAGACTGATCGAGGAAACGAAGGCACCCAAAGCTTCAAAATCAGCAATTTGTGAAGATCGCATTCTTGATTGGCTGGTCAATGAAAAGGTTCTTTCCATTGCTCTTGAAGGTTTGTAGCAAGTCCTTTTAGGCCATATTGCCTGCATGCAGTGTATAGGATGCAGTCTGTTGCTACAGATATTACATGTAGCGTGGTCTTTGTGTGTGTCGGACAAACAGGTGAGTGGTGCAAAAAATACGGCTGAACCGATCGAGATGTAATTTGGGGGCTTGTGCATTTGGGTCCAAGGGATGATGTGTTAGATGGAGTCAGAACCGGATGTTCAAAAATGGCCATATGTCCGGCCAACCAGAACCAGATGTCCGGTGCATCCTAAGTTGTTTTTCAGTTTGCTTTCTTTTTAGTACTCCAGGTTGGTGCTTGTTCATTTAAAGGAGAATTGTTGTGGATAATTGGAGCAAGTTAGTTTGTTATTGTGGGCAGAGGTCTAGCCTGCTCTGGACCTTAGCGCTGAGACCTTGTAGTGGGCCCAGGGAGAGGAGGGGAAATGGTAGGTGTATGCTAGTGTATGCGTGACGTGTAGGGTGGAGGAGGGGTACGTAGGAAGTGAACAGCTTGTCGGTATTTGTAGCATTTCCCCTGTAGATGTGGCCTACTGTCTGGCTTAACTCTGACTGATGCTGTGTGCTGCACCAACCAGTGGCCAGTCACGCCTTTCAGCTTCAGCCACACCGGCGCGGCTAACAACCTTGACGTTGCTACTCAAGGTATCAAGGTCACATATTATGGAGGACACCATCGAACGCTGTTTTTTCTGCCCGGGATTATCTCCTTATTCATCATTTGGTAGGAATTCTTTGGTGGAAGGTGGACGTGCCCGGACTGAGCCATGAACCCGGCTCCTGAGGCGCATCACACTCCACTGCACATGGCACCCAAGTGCGTTGACAACTGAGCTTTGTGGGCAATTACTGAAGCAGGTTTTTAGAACAATTTAACATTGCAAGCAAACAAATACCAGATACCAGCTATCATCCACTTCACACACACATAACCATTTTGCAGTCACTATACAGGTCAGCCTGTATTGGCCGTCATCCCCAGTTAAGAACTGAAGGATTTTGTTGGAGCAGTTTTACTGTCCACATGTCCTTGCTGAAGGCAACTAGCATATTTGTTATGGTATTCGAATTAGGCAGAAGGTACTAAAGTTTTCTTTAACGGTGTTACCTGAGTCGTCTCCATACCATAGCACTTTTATTTTACAGTACATCCAAAGTTACTTTTACTAGGAATTCTTTGAAACTTACAGAACTGTAGATTTGCTTGTCATCGTCATTGTACTGTGATGAAATGGGAGTTCATGATCTGTTGACTTGACAGTTGCTCACTGTAGGTAACATTGATCAAGTGCAGTACTGTGATAAGATCAAGAACATTGTTGACTTTCTCGGCACTCGTTTGTCTGATGAAGAACTGATGAAGATCTGGAAGATGCAGGTACGTCAAACATGTTTTTTGTGATTTTGCTTCACAGCTGCTGATGCTGACAGTGGTGAATGGCATTTTGCTTGCTCAATGCTGCATAAATTTAACACAAACTAGGCTTATTAAATGGTAATTGAAGAGTTAATTATGGATTTTTTTGTTTTCTTTGTCACTTTTTGCTATACAATTCTTGAAGTTCAACAGTCGGCTGTACACTATTTGAAAATAAAAGTAGTTGATCGTTTATTTGCCATTGCTATGCTCATCCTCTGATGAGACGTGCACTGTTGCATTCACTGCCACTCATGAACTGCCTGTTGACGTTAGATGGGTGGCCATTTTTCAATGTCGTGAATCACAATCAAATGGGCCGAATGCGGGTGAGAGGGAGGCCAAACATCAATTATCAATGAGTTCCATCGCAATTTGCGATTTGTTATGCAAACACTGCATTTATTTATTTTGTGCACATAAGAGCCACCTAAATTATATATGGCTGGTGTAAAACTGACATCATCCGTTGGTGTTGTGTGTAATATAATTTGTCACAGTTAGTTTGAAGGCAAAGCATGAGTGTACACGGTGGCACATTAAATGCAGTGATTACTGTAGGTTGATGCTGTTAGTATTGGTGTGATCGTCAGCTTAGTGAGTAGTGTAGTGTCAGTGAAACTTGATGTATATTCTTCACCACTGCCATCACCAATATCTTGGGTCGACATGATCTTTATAGAGCTCACTACATATAAATTATTATCTTGATGAACGTTTAATGAGAAAACAACTTATTGATTTTGTGGTTTGTAATTATTTGTGTTGAAATAATGGGCAGCATGTGCTGTACATTGTAGACTGGTGAAACAACTGTAGTCATTGACAACATTCACAGCATCATCTCTGCTGCAGCTGTTAAGTTTAACCTTGTGCAGATTGAGTCTCTTGTCACCCTTATCAAAGAGGTATGTTTTTATCTGTCTCATACCTGTAGCCTGTAGCATGGGACAGATTATGAGACCAGTTTGCCTCTGTCCATATGTCCGTCTGCATGCATCCGTGTGTCTGTCTGCGCGCACTCTCATGCTCGCATTTCTTTATGGATTTTCACCAAAATTGGCACAGACGTAAAAAAACTCAAGTAAAAATGAGTTTGTTGGGGGTAAACATTGCGCCACCCCTTACCCAATTTTTTCACTAAAACCCTCCATTTTAGGCGATTAGGTCCTCAGAATACATTAACAACCCTATAACTGCATTAAATGTACGCGAATCGCTGAAATTTCTGCGTCCTATAGGAAGTCTGGGTTGAGGAACATGATGGTGACATTAGATTTTAGACCGGAAGTAGAAATACGGACTTTTCACACATGCGCAGTGAAAAATATGCAATATGATCCTTATCATATATAAAGAAACAGTTCGGTCATTGTGGACTTGCTAAGGGGCAGATACCACATTCCACAGAACTTAATTCTAGTTAAAAGTTAGATTTATTCATACGCTTATTTGATATTTGATTTGTTGTTGCTGATTTCAATAATTATTTGTTACTGGCCGCGTAATGGGCCAGTATTGTTTTTTCTGTTGGCATCTGTCGGCTGGCCACCGGGCACGTGGGTGGTCTGGTGACCGACACTGCATGGCGGGCCAGTACAGTTACGTCCCACTAGGGCGAACCCTTGCTTTTAGTAGCATTTACTTATACCATTTATTTAGAAGTGATGAAGAAATGAGTTTGTGTCATCCTGACATTGTTGACAGACATGGAATGAGAAGAATGACTTAATGCGTGAAAAACTGTTGCACTGCATTGGCTCAATTGGTCGAGAGTCAAAGAACTTCAAGACATCACATCGGGTATGATTGGCTAGTGTTGTTAACTGTGATGTAACAATTTTAAATTTCTTTATTTTAGACATTTTATAATGCTGCGTTGTAGTAGTAATATGTCAGCGTGTTTTTGAAATGTGCAAACCGTGCCGACTGATTTTACTGATCGTGTCACAAAGACACAAGAATTTAACTGTAAAGCTTTGCTACAGAATTTTTTGGAAAGTCTCACAAGTTTATTTATGGAACTGATGTTGGGTTTGTGGTGTTGATACTGGTATTAGTATACCTGTATCAGTAGTGATCGAGGTGCTGCTGTGGTTTGATTTGTGTCAGCTGCTTGAGTTGCTCTGGGAGTTGGCACATTTGCCGATGCTGAAGACGTCACTGGTTGAGCTGGCATTAGAAGAGCATTTGGCCGTGCTCAGCGATCCGTTTGCTGTCAAGGAGCAGATCAAGAAGCAGTATGTGATAAAGTGTGTTGAAGATATCCGAGAGGTACTTGCTTTTGTTGTTGTTAGGTGCTTTGTACCCTACAAGGTTTAATATTCTATAACTGGAGTTAGCGTGGCCCGTTTAAACTGTCGCCAATCGCCAACAAATCCTGTAAAGTCTCTTCTTCATCCATTCTAAATGTTTGCTGTGGTTACGTGGTGTGATTGTTGAAAACTAGGCTTGTTAAAGAGTCTTAGTTGTACTATGTGCTGTGTGATGGTTTAGAATGTAATCAGTACTTGATGTTGATGCCGTCATCTAATGCTGTTATTATTATAATAACAACAACGGCTGTTTTGTGGTCATCATGGTTTTTTATAATATGTGATAATGAGATCTCTAGCACCTTCTCACTAATCTAAGTATGCTAGTTATTGTCAGCAAGAGCATGCAGGCAGTAAACCTTCATTCCAACAAAATCCTCCAGTTCTTAACTGGCAGTGCCGTCCAACACGTTGAGCTGTATGATGGCAGTAAAATGGTTGTAGGTTATGTGTGTGGTTGTTACCCCCGACGACCGGTGTTTTGTTTTGTGTTGTGTTTTGTGGCTGCTGCACCACATTTGTGGAACATGCTGCCAGTCTATCTACGGCTGTGTGACAGTCTCGGACAGTTTAAACAGTTGCTGAAGACCCATCTGTTTGGTGTTTGGGACCGTGGCACTTTGTGATGCTTTATTTAACAGCACCATGTATAAATCATCTTACTTACTTACTTTCTTACTTATGCAGCATAGCAGCCATCGTGGGTAGGGCGTTCAGTTGTGTCTGTGTGTTTGTCTGTCTCTTTGTCCGCGCTCTAAAAGGAAAATGGCTTGAGCTGTCAAAACCAAACTTGGTACACGTATATTCCATAGCAGTCGCTCGGCATTCACTTACCCGTAGGTCAAAAGGTCAAAGGTAAAAGTCACACAGTTACGAAAACCGTCATGGCGCACGGTTGCTAGTGACTATAGCTGGCAGCCTGGTATCCCGTAACTCTGTTCTGTGCTACCTGCGGCCGTTGCTAGCATTGGTCTGCATGTCGTTACAACTGCCTATGTTTTCTAGTTATAATATTGTACTTAGTGTCACTTGTGACTCAACAGCCAAATAGTTAGTTGGTAATCTAAAATCATAATTTGCTAGAACAGCCAGCATACTATCAGTTCAGTGTTCAGTACCATGTATGTGGCTTTTGTGTGTTTGTGTGTGATTGTTACGTTTTAATGCAAGTCATGAACTGTATTGAAATTGCAACGGCTTGTACTGGTTTTGCAGGGAAAGTGGGTGTTGCCGGCACTAAAGCAGCTGCTGCAGATTGCAAAAGTCATAGCAAAGAATAGTTGCCACAAGGCAGAGAAGGTAAATGAACATTTGTTTATTCAGGTTCTCGTGTATACAATTTCACCAGTGGCTTTCAGTGTGTGATCTTGTGCAGAATTTTATCATTTGATAGTATAGATTTACATTGAGAGATTGCGGTGCTGCAGTTTCGTTGGTGCATGTTTTCACAAGGAATTGTATGTTGTGTTTGCAGAGCATTCTGCAAGATCTGAATAAGAACTATGACATCATAAAGCAGGTGACAAACAGCCTCATGAAGTTCCATCAGATGACATGTTTATCGTCATTGACAACTGCTGACGGTAGCATTGGATCGATTGACAGCCGTTATTCTCACCAAGATGTATGCGTGCTTGTTTCACAGTTCTTTGCTGTTACTTGTCCACAAAGCTTCATACTGTCATATTTGAACTTGCACCCTCCCGCCTGTGGTGCTCGGTTACTCCTTAGTTACGCCTCGCACCTATGACGCTCAATTCTTACAGCTGTAGTGTTGTTACGGTGGCAGGAATTTGCAACTCGGTCGGTGGCGGTGCCGGTGGCTGTGGCAAGTATCGGTCAGTGTCAAGGCTAGGGTTGTTAATTGGAAACAGGTGGAAGTCGCGGTTGGTTGTCCTGGAATGGAGCACTTATTGCTCACTGCACGCGACGGTGGAGGGTGCACTAAGTACA
>Ga0209363_1000751_pt1 | contig 13853 bp, 9 predicted proteins | sample WorMetexBAHAMAS3_FD_187385 | JGI IMG/M metagenome (GOLD analysis project Ga0209363, IMG submission 187385) | Marine gutless worms symbiont microbial communities from Max Planck institute for Marine Microbiology, Germany - Inanidrilus exumae... | ecosystem: Host-associated > Annelida > Digestive... | reverse complement strand
TTCCAGGGCCACGACGGCGGATTCCCGGAGGGGCGGTTCGACGCCGTCGTGGCCCTGGAAGTGCTCGAATACCTGCACGACGCCGCCGGTATCCTGCGCGCCGCCCGGAGCGCCAGCAACATCCTGCTGGTCAGCTACCGCTCCACCGACGCCCTGCCCGTTGCCCACCGGCGGCAGCAGGGCATGGTCAATGACCATGCTGCGGACGAGATGGAAGCGATGCTCGCCGCCGCCGGTTGGGCGGTAGCGCAGCGCGTGGACGGCGCGGCGCACTGCGGATGTCGAGCGTGCAGCCGGCGACGTCCTGCACGGTATCCAGCACCTCGCGCACCGAGAAGCCGTGGCCGTAGCCACAGTTGAGCACCAGGCTCTCGCCGTCCCTGGCCAGATGGGCCAGCGCGTCCACGTGCGCGGCGACCAGATCGCTGACGTGGATGTAGTCGCGGATGCAGGTGCCGTCGGGCGTGTCGTAGTCCTCACCGAAGATGGCGAGATGATCGCGGGTGCCGACCGCGGCCTCGCAGGCGACCTTGATCAGGTGGGTGGCGTTGGGCGTCGACTGCCCGGTGCGGCCTTCCGGGTCGGCCCCGGCGACGTTGAAGTAACGCAACGCCACGTAGGAGAAGTCGTGCGCGGCGGCGGTATCGCGAAGGATCCACTCGGTCATCAGCTTCGACATGCTGTAGGGATTGATGGGCTCCGTCGCTGTGTTTCGGCGACCCGCGTGATCGCCGGCAATCCGTAGACCGCGGCCGTGGAGGAAAAGATGAAGCGGCCGACCCCCGACGCCACGCACGCCTCGATCAGCGTGCGGCTGGCGGCCGTGTTGTTGCGGTAGTACTTCAGCGGATCGGCGACCGACTCAGGCACCACGATGCTGCCGGCGAAATGGACCACGGCGGAGACACCATGCTCCCGCAGCACCCGGCCAACCAAGGCGCGGTCGCCCACATCGCCGTGAATAAACGGCACACCCGCCGGTACCGCCTCGCGCCGCCCGGTGGACAGATCGTCGATGACGACGACCCGGTATCCGGCCTCGCGAAACGCCAGCACCGCGTGGCTGCCGATGTACTCCGCGCCACCGGTCACCAGGACCACATCAGCTTCCCGTTCGTTCGCCGTCATTGTTCTTCCTCCGCCGTCGTCGGCCTAGTGGTGCGGCCGAAACGGATGGTGCCCATCTGTTTCGGCGGAAGTACCACTAAATCCATGGATGCTGTGGTTCGATTCACGTGACGCTCGGGCACCAAGCGTCACGATCGAACCACTAGCGGCCTGCTATTGGCCCTGTCGCCCGGCAGTTTCGTCCCGGGGCGGTTAACAACCGGCGAAGATGAACGATACGCCACCAAACCCGCTGCGTTGGCCGCTACCCTGTCGAAACCATCGCCGTACGGGTTAGGCACCCGCGCACGACCGCCAGCAGTTCGTCCTCAGAGAACGGTTTGGCGAGCACCTCATCGGCGCCGAACTCCCGCGCCACGTTCAGGTAGTCCAGATTCCGGGTCCGCCCTCCGCCCGACATGGCCACAACCTTGAGATCGGGTCGAAGACGTTTCAGGTCGATCACCGTCTCGATGCCCTCCTTATTTGGCATGATGATGTCGGTGATCACCAGATCGAAGGATTGCGCCTCGACCGCTTTCAGGCCCTGGTCGCCGTCACCGGCCTCGGTCACGTCGAAACCGGCGCCTTCGAGCACCCGCTTGAGGGAATAGCGGACCAACTCTTCGTCGTCGATGACAAGGATGCGGGACATTGCGCGTGCTCCGTGGTCAGGGATGCGAGGTCAGGGCGTCGATGTGGATCCGTCGGCCGGAAACAGCAGCTCCACCTTAGTGCCAACTCCGGGGGCACTGTCGATGCGGGCGGCGCCGTCGTGGGCCATCATCGTGCGTTGGACGATGGACAGCCCCAAACCGGTTCCGCGGCCCGGTTCTTTGGTGGTGAAGAACGGGTCGAAGATCCGCGACAGTGTCTGCTGGTCGATACCGGGACCGCTGTCGGTCACGCGGACCCGCACGTAACGGCCCGCCGCCAGATTGCCGAACGCGGCGGCGTCGGTCGGGCTCAGATCGGTCGGACGGGCCTCGAGTCCGACCTTTCCGCCCGTGTCGCCCATCGCATCCACGGCGTTCGTCACCAGGTTCATCAGCGCGTTGTGAATCAGCGTTGCGTCCACCGAGACGGCCCCCGCATGCGGATCGAGGTCCACGTCCATGGCGATGTGCCGCGGGACCAGCGTGCGCAGGAGCGGCATTGATCGGCCGATTAGCTCACCGATCTCCAGCACCTCGCGCCGCGGTTGTTCCAGGCGGGCGAAGTCGAGCACGCGGGACACGGTGTCCTTGGCTCGGGTCATGGTGTCGACCACCTTCTCCAGATCCTGGTGGCCGCGGCTTTCGGTCGGTAGATCCTTAAGGGTGCTCTGGGTCAGCAGCATCATCGGCACCAGCATGTTGTTGAGGTCGTGGGCGATGCCGCCGGCGAGACAACCGAGTGCCTGCATCTTTTCCGCCTGGCGAAGCCATTGCTCGGCCTCGCGGCGCTGCGTGATGTCCTCCTGAATACCGACGAAGTGGGTAATCCGGTCGCTGTCGTCCTTAATCGGCGAGATCACCGCCAAGACCCAGATGAGGCGGCCATCCTGGCACCGGTTGCGAAACTCACCGCGCCATTCGCGGCCCTCTTCGATCGTCCGCCACAGCTCCTGATAGTAGGCGTCCGGGTGTTCGCCGGACTTGAGAAGGCACGGATTCTCGCCGAGGACGCTCCGTTCCGTATATCCCGTCACCTCGCAGAACCGGGGATTGACGTATTCGATACGCCCGTCACGGTCGGTGATGATGACCATCGTCGGACTCTGCTCAACGACGCGGCTGAGCTTGCGGACGGTGTCTTCCGCTTGGCGAACGCCGGTCAGGTCCCGACTCACGGCAAGGACGTGGGCCTCGCCGCCAAGTTGCATGATCTTCGCCGAGACAAGCGTCGAACGCACGGCGCCATCCTTGCGGCGGATCAAGGCATCGGCGTTGGCGACCTCGCCGGTACGACCGAGCCTCAAGGCCAGGCGACGTCGCTGTTCGGGTCGATACCAGAGACCGAGATCGGCGGCCGAGGAACCGATGGCTTCCTCACGGTTGTAGCCCGTCAACGCCGCGAAGCCGGCGTTCACTTCCACATAGACACCGTCCTTAAGGCGACTGATCCCGATGGCATCCGGGCTCAACTCGAAGGCGAGGCGCGCTCGTTCTGTCGCCTCGCGGGTTCTGGCCTCGGCGACCTTGCGGTCGGTGACGTCGGTTCGCACCACCGCCGTGCCGCCATCCCGCGTCCGGTATTCGTTCACTTCCACCCATCGGTGGGATGCCGTCTTGTACGTCCGCGAGCATCCGGGCAAGCGGTGGCGCATCATCGCGTCTTCCAGCCACGCTTCCGTGCTCCCGTCCGGCGGAATGACGTCGCCTCGGTCCACCAAAGCCCGGAGCAGATCCTCGAAACGGGTTCCCGGCACCAGCAGCGGGGCCACACCTGTCAACGCACGCCGGAAGTGATCGTTCACCAGCACCAGGCGGTCATCCGCGTCGAACAGCGCGAAGCCCGCGGAAAAGCTGTCGACGACGTCCACCAGCCGTGCGTGTTGCCGCCGGGCTTCTTCCTCGGCGTTGACCTCGGCGGTGATATCGCGACAGGCGCCGCGATAGCCCAAAAACGAGCCGTCAGCGGCGTAGTACGGGACACCGCTAACGCTGACGATCATGCCTTGGCCGTCGGCCGTCGGTGATCGGTAGCGGAAGTCGCGGAAGGAACGCCTCGCCTCGAGGTCCGCCAAATGGCGTTCCCAAACGCGGTCGCCCGACTGCGGATTGTAGAGATCGCGTCGGGACCGCCCGATCACATGCTCGGGCCCGAATCCGCTGGTCCGGTAGTAGACATCGGATGCCCAGGTAAAGCAGAGGTCCGGTCCGGTTTCCCAGTACCAGTCGGACGCCGCGTCGGCAAAGTCGCGGAACCGCGCCTCGCTGGCACCCAGTGCCTGCTCGGCGCTGACCTGCTCGCTCACCTCTCTGACCATGAGCGCGTAGCCGCCGTCGCTCATTGGTTCGCCGCGCAGCTCGGCCGTGGTTCCCCATGTCGTCGTCAACCGATGACGGCACTGCACCCCGCCGGCGACCTGCGCAACCACGTCTCCGAGGGCCTTGCGGGTCTCGTCCTCGATGTTCGTGGACACGAGGTTCAGCACTGCGCCCGTGCCCGTGGCGGCTATTGCGGCATCCTCGGGAATGCGGAACACGTCGAGAAAGCACCGGTTGTAAAACACTAGGCGGCCGGCGTTGTCGAATACGACGATGCCTTCGCCGGCCTCCCGCGGCGCCCCGTTGGCATCGGCACCCTTCGTATGGGCCGTGAACAGATTTATGGTACGTTCTGCCCACCGGCCGCCCGAGCGGCCGCGGTCGTTCGGGAACGCCCGAGACACGCTTGGCACCGTGGCTCGCGGTCCGATGGATGTCCGTTTGGCCGTCCCATGCGTTTATCGAAAGCCTTGAAGTAGCATATCGACATGCACCCACTGATTGTGGAGCATGCGTTTCTACCCTTAACGAAGGGTTTAAGGTTTGGCTTTCAACCCGCTTCGTCCCTACATTTCCCGCAGATGGCGACTGGCGTCAGCGCGTGCACGGTGCGAGCAGTGAGGCCGGAACCGACGCCGGGCTCGCACTCAGACCCTTTCGAATGACTCAGGCGAATGGGTCGGATGTGCACAAGAAACAACGGCTTGCGTGCAACTACGGTGCATTCCTCGAATGCACCGCCGCACTTAGTTCCAGGCGGACGCCTGAGATAACGAGCGAACAAGGGGGGAGCGAGATGCCCGAGACGACATCGTCCATTCCCGGTGGCGGACACCGTGAGGCCGGCATCCAGGTGCAAGGCGCTTTAGAGGCGGGTTTCGAAGAGATCCTCACCCCACAGGCGCTCGAGTTCGCGGCGTCTTTGGAACGGCAGTTCGGTGATACCCGGCGCCGCCTGTTGGAGGCGCGTGACGAACGCCAGGCGCGGATCGATCGCGGCGAGCGCCCCGACTTCCTGCCCGAGACCGATCAGATCCGTCGCGGCAACTGGCGCGTGCCACCTGCGCCGGCGGACCTGCGCGACCGTCGGGTCGAGATCACCGGCCCGGTGGATCGCAAGATGGTGATCAACGCGTTGAACTCCGGCGCCAACGTGTTCATGGCCGATTTCGAGGATTCCCTGGCGCCCACGTGGCACAACCTGATCGACGGGCAGATCAACCTGCGCGATGCGGCGCGCCGAACCATCTCCTTCTCCGATCCCGATACGGGAAAGGACTATCGGCTGGTGGATGACCCGGCCACCCTGGTAGTACGCCCGCGTGGCTGGCACCTAGCCGAGGCTCATGTCCTGGTGGACGGACAGCCCATGTCCGGCGCCCTGTTCGACTTTGGCCTGTTCATGTTCCACAACGCCAAGGCGCTTCTGGAGCGCGGCAGCGGGCCGTACTTCTACCTGCCGAAGATGGAAAGCCACCTGGAGGCTCGGTTGTGGGCCGAGGTGTTCGCAGCCGCCGAGAGCAGCCTGGGTGTGCCGGCGGGATCCATCCGCGCCACAGTGCTGATCGAGACCATCCTCGCCGCGTTCGAGATGGAGGAGATACTCTACGAGCTCCGGGACTACGCCTCCGGGCTCAACTGCGGACGGTGGGACTACATCTTCTCGATCATCAAGAAGTTCAGGAACCGGCCGGAGTTCGTGATGCCGGACCGTGATCAAGTGACGATGACCGTCACGGCCCTGCGCTCCTACAGCCTGCTGCTGATCCAGACCTGCCATCGGCGCGGCGCCTACGCCATGGGCGGCATGGCGGCGTTCATTCCGGTCCGCTCCGACCCGGAGGTCAACGAGGCGGCGATGGCGAAAGTGCGCGCCGACAAGGAGCGCGAAGCCTCCGACGGGCACGATGGCACGTGGATCGCGCACCCCGGCCTGCTGCCGGTGGCCAAGGAGGTGTTCGATCGGCTGATGCCCGGGGAGGCCCAGTTGGACCGGGCGCGGACCGACGTCTCCGTCACCGCCGACGACCTGCTCGCGGTGCCGACCGGCACCATTACGGTGAACGGACTGCGTAACAACATCCGGGTGGGCGTGCAGTACATCGAGGCGTGGCTCGGCGGCAACGGCTGCGTGCCGCTGTACAACCTGATGGAAGATGCCGCCACGGCGGAGATATCCCGCGCCCAGGTGTGGCAATGGCTACGCCACGGCGCGCGGCTGGATGACGGCAGCCGGGTGGACGAATCCCTTGTTCGCCGGCTGGTGGACGAGGAAATGGCCGCCCTGCGCGAGTCGCTGGGCGCCGATCGCTTCGACGGCGGCCATTTCGCCGAGGCGATCAAGGTTTTCCTCGACGTCTGCGTCCCACCGGAATTCGAGGAGTTCCTTACACTTCCGGCCTATCGGCGGATCACCAGGGTAACCGCCTGACGACGTACTGTCAGGCTGACCGACAGGTCACCGGGGGGCCGCAAGACGGCCTCGCCGGGGTCAGGGTTTTGCCCTGTCCATGCCTGAATCGATAGGGAAAAACGGCCCTTACGCCGGTTCGGACGGCACCGCCTAACGCGGCCGACCGGCCGTTCGGCAGCGGCGCTACGCTGTCGGTCCACTTGACGGTCGCCATCCATCGATAGCGGTCTTCATGCCTTAACTCATTCAATACTCTCGTTTTCTTCGGTCTGGCTTGGGGCTTGCATGACCCCACCCGAAGGCCGTCAGAAACTGCGAGAGTAGGTCAGGCATGAGACATTCGGTGTTCGTTGCTGTTCTGAGTACGGTGCTGATCGTCCCTTCGGTGATCATGGTCACCGCCCCCCAGGCGAAGGTTGCCACCGAGGCCGAAGCTCTCACCGCCAGGAACCTGCCGGGCGCGCCGTCGCTGCGCGCCGGCGTCATTCGCCGCAACGAACAGGGCCGGCTGGTGCTGATGCCGCTGAAGCCCGGTGAAACCGCTTCCTATCGCCCGCACCACGAACGCACCGAACAGAAGAACCAGGCGCTGCGCATTGCCGCCGGTAGCTGCCCGCTGGCTTCGGGCTCCGGTAAGGTGTCGTTCCGTCCGCCGCGCGCCATCGCCGACGTGGTCCGGCGCCTGGCGCCGGAGCACGGCGTGGACCCCCGCCTGGTGCTGGCCGTCATGGCAGTGGAGTCGTCGTTCCGGGTGAACGCCCGGTCCCACCGCAACGCCCAGGGCCTGATGCAGTTGATCCCGGCCACGGCGAAGCGGTTCGGCGTCCGCGATGCCTTCGACCCCGAGCAGAATATTCGCAGCGGCATCCGCTATCTGTCCTGGCTGATCGACCGCTTCGACGGCAACCTGGATAACGTGCTGGCCGCGTACAATGCCGGCGAGCGGAACGTCCACCGGTATCGCGGTATCCCGCCGTTCCCGGAGACGCAGCGCTACGTGGTGAAGGTGCAGCGGATCTATCGGTGCGCCGAACAGATCGCCCTGCGCAAGGTCGAGCCGACCAACGGCTGATACCAACCCGGATCACTTCTGAGACATTCCTGGCGCCGGCGTCTTGATCGACGACCGGCGCCACTCATGTTCGGGTGTGCGGTATGCTCCCCGACGGCCCGGGTTGCCGACCGCGTACCATCATCGGCCACGTTGCCAGGGAAAAAACCAGGGGGTATTCGAACATGGACGTTGACTTCAGCAGCTTCCACGACCGTTCGCTGCCGGACGTGGTGATGCCGGCCTGCCCGATCGAGAAGAAGCTGAAGGGCCAGAAGGCCATCGTCACCGGCGCCAGTTCCGGCATCGGCAAGGGGATCGCCATCGGCCTGGGTCACGCCGGTGCCGATGTGGTGGTCAACTACTACGGCAAGCCGGAGGAAGCCGAGGCCGTGGTGGAGGAAGTGAGCCGCTGCGGCGCCAGGGCTTTCGCTCACAAGTGCGACGTGTCCAAGGAGGACCAGGTGAAGGACATGTTCGCGGCCGCCATCGATGCCTTCGGCACGGTGGACATCCTGGTCAACAACGCCGGCATCCAGATCGACGCGCCCTTCGACGAGTTGACCCTGCCCCAGTGGCAGAAGGTCATCGACGTCAACCTGACCGGCCAGTTCCTGTGTGCCCGCGAGGCCATCATCGAGTTCAAGCGTCGCGGCGTGGTGTCCGAGGTGTCCTGCGCCGCCGGCAAGATCATCTGCGTCAGCTCCGTCCATGACGTGATCCCCTGGGCAGGCCACGTGAACTACGCTGCCTCCAAGGGCGGTGTGTCGCTGATGATGAAGAGCATCGCCCAGGAAGTGGCACCGCACCGGATCCGGGTGAACGCCATTTCCCCCGGCGCCATCCGCACGCCCATCAATACGGAGGCGTGGAATACGCCCGAGGCGTACGCGGAGCTGATGAAGCTGGTGCCGTACAAGCGGATCGGCGAAACCGAGGACATCGCCCGCGCCGCCGTGTGGCTGGCATCGGACGATTCCGACTATGTGACCGGGTTGAGCCTCTACGTGGACGGCGGCATGACGCTCTATCCCGGGTTCGAGACCGGCGGCTGAACCGCGATCGGGCGCCGGCGGCGTGCTCGCGTCGCCGTCGAACGGGTACCAAGTGTCAGTTTTGATCCACTAATCTCCGGCGATGTGATAGCTGTCACGTTGGCCACAGGCACCGGGGCGCGAGTACCGACAATGAGCGAAACAGAAGCGTCGAACCCCGAACGAGACCGCCTCGAAAATCAGCATCGGGGCAAGGAGGATTGGAGCCTGTGGGGCCCGTACCTGGCCGAACGGGCGTGGGGCACGGTCCGCGAGGACTACAGCCCCGGCGGCGACGCCTGGGACTTCTTCCCCCACGATCATGCCCGCTCCCGCGTCTACCGGTGGAACGAGGACGGTCTGGCCGGCATCTGCGACGAGAACCAGATCCTGTGCTTCGCCATCGCCTTGTGGAACGGACGCGACCCGTACCTCAAGGCACGGGCCTTCGGCCTGACCGGTAATCAGGGCAACCGCGGCGAGGACGTGAAGGAACATTATTTCTACGTCGATGCAACGCCTTCACACAGTTTCCTCAAGTATCGCTACAAATACCCACAGGCCCGCTTCCCTTACGAGGCGCTGGTGGAGGAGAACGCCCGCCGCGACCGCGATTCGCCGCCGTTCAATCTGATGGACGCGGGCGTGTTCGATGACCATCGCTACTTCGACGTGGACGTTGTCTACTCCAAAGCGGCCCCGGGCGAGATCCACGTGCGCATCTCCGCCTTCAATCGCGGGCCCGACGAGGCGACGCTGGATCTACTGCCGACGCTGTGGTTCCGCAATACGTGGTCGTGGGGCAACGGAGTGGACCGGCCGACGATCCACTGGCAGGAACCGCCGACGGGGGCCGCATGGGCGGTTCGCACCGATCATCCGGGCCTGGGCTCCTACCATCTCTATGGCCGGCTACCGGCCGAGCCGCTGTTCACCGACAACGAGACCAACGTGGAGCGGCTATACGGCCAGCCCAACGCAAAACCGTACGTGAAAGATAGCTTCCATCGCTTTGTGATTAATGGCGAAAAAGACGCGATTAATGCCGATCGTGAGGGGACCAAGTTCGCCGCCTGGCACCGCCAAACGATCCCTGCGAGCCAGCACGCCCGCATCGACCTGGTGCTGTCGGAGACGGCGTTGGACGATCCCTTCGGCCGCAGCGAGGTGACTTTTGCCTCGCGCCAGTCGGAAGCCAACGTGTTCTACGACGAGCTGTTGCCCGAGGCGAGCCCGGAGGATCACTGGATCATGCGCCAGGCCCTAGCCGGCATGATCTGGAGCAAGCAGTTCTTTCACTACGACGTGGAACGCTGGCTGAACGGCGACGTGCTGGAGCCGCCATCCAGCCGCCGTCGTGGCCGTAACGCCCAGTGGAAGCACCTGAAGGCCGCCGACGTGTTTCCATGCCGGACACCTGGGAGTACCCCTGGTTCGCCGCCTGGGACCTAGCCTTTCATTGCGGCGCCCTGGCGCTGGTGGACGTGGACTTCGCCAAGAGCCAGATCGAACTGATGCTGCGGGAATCGTACCTGCACGCCAATGGTCAGATCCCCGCTTACGAATGGAACTTCAGCGACGTCAATCCACCGGTCCATGCCATGGGCGCGTTGAAGGTGTTTCGCGCCGAGCGGGTCCAACGCGGCCGTGGCGACCTGCACTTCCTTCACTGGGTGTTCCACAAGCTGCTGCTGAACTACGCGTGGTGGATCAATCGCAAGGACGCCGACGGCCACAACGTGTTCGAGGGCGGCTTCCTCGGCCTCGACAACATCTCCGTGTTCGACCGCTCCCACCCACTGCCCGGCGGCTACAGCCTCAAACAGGCGGACGCCACAGGCTGGATGGCCATGTTTGCCCTCAACATGACGGTGATGGCGCTGGAACTGGCGACCGCCGATCCGGACTTCGAGGACATTGCCGTCCAGGCGTATGAACAGTTCCTGTCCATCGCCGATGCGATCGGCGGCCATACGGACGGCGGCGTATCGCTGTGGGATCCGGACTCCGGCTTCTTCAAGGACATCATCGTCGCGCCGGACGGCAGCCACCATCGCATCGACGTGTACTCCATGGTCGGCCTGATCCCGCTGTTCGCCACCGAGATCGTCGACGAGCGGCTGCTGGCCCGGGTACCGCGCTTCCGCAGCAAGCTGATCGAGCACGGCGGCGGCCTGTTCCGCGGCAACGCGGTGTGCGCCTGCCCCGATGGGGTGAACGAACGCGGCGAGCATCTGCTGGCGCTGGTGGACCACACCATGCTGACGCCGATCTTGACGCGGCTGCTTGACGAGGCCCAGTTCCTCTCCGCCTTCGGCGTGCGCAGCGTCAGCCGCATCCACCAGGATCGACGCGACCTGGGGGTCCTGCCCGGCGTCGGACAGGCGGTGATCGAGTACGTCCCCGGGGAGTCCAACTCCCCCATGTTCGGCGGCAACTCCAATTGGCGTGGGCCCATCTGGCTGCCGGTGAACTACGCTCTCATTCAGGCGATCGAGAAGTATCACCGGTTCCTTGGCGACGGTTTCCGGGTTCCCGTGCCCTGTCTCGGCGACGAGGAACTCACGCTGAACGGCATCGCCACACTGATCGCCGAACGCATCGTCGACCTCTACCGCCGCGGCCCCGACGGCAGCCCGCCGGCGCTAAACGGACGCTATCCGTTCGTCGGTGACGACCACTGGAAGGACTTGCTGCAGTTCTACGAGTACTTCCACGCCGAAACCGGCCAGGGGCTGGGTGCGGCCCACCAGACAGGCTGGACCGGCCTCATCGCCAACTTGGTGATGCGCCGCTACCGCAAAGACATTCCGGCCTATTGGACCCGACGATCAAATCCGGCAAGACGGCGGCCTGAGGGAATGAGCGACCACGCTTCTGCCGCCCCGGTGGCCCGGCCCGCGGTTCTGATCGTCTACGCCGTGGCGCTCGCCCAGGGCACGGTGCTGGTCAGCTTTCCTGCCCTCAGCGCCGTGCTGAAGCAGGATCTGGGCTTCACCGATGCCCAGTACGGCGCGATCTTTCTCCCGCAGTTGACGTTCGCCGTGATCGGCGCCATCGGCGGCGGCGTATTGGCCCGGCGGCTGGGACTGAAGGCCCTGCTGATCGGATCACTGGTGGCGTCGGCCATATCACAGGGCCTGCTGGCGGCCAGCGGCTGGCTGCCGCCGGACGCCAGGGTCGCGGGCGTAATGACCGGAACCGGCGCCCTCGGGCTCGCCTTCGGCCTGATCGGTGCGCCCATCAACGCCTATCCGGCGCTGCTCTTTCCGAACCAAAAGCATGGGTCGGTGGTCGCTGCCCACGCACTGATCGGCCTCGGCCTCGCGGCCGGCCCCCTGTTGGCCAGCGCCTTCGTCGGCGCCGGCGCGTGGACCGGCCTCCCCTTGTTCCTTGCGGTGCTGGTCCTGCTGCTGGCCGCATCGGCGGCGGTCGTGACCCTGCCGGAGGACACCGGCGCGACCACCGCGGACGAGGATGGCGGCGAACGACCGATCGGTTCGCCCACGTTCTGGGTGTTTTTGGCCATTGCCGTGCTGTACGCCTTCGCCGAAGGGACCTTTGCCAACTGGGCGGTGCTGTACCTCACTGAGGTCAAGTCCCTGGGAGACAGCGTTGCCAACTACGGCCTGTCGGCGTTCTGGGGCGCGCTGGTGGCGGGCCGGCTGCTGATCTCGGCATTGGTCGCCGTGGTGGCGCCGGCCATCGTCTGGACCGCCTTGCCGGTGATGATGGTCGCCGCCTTCTTGCTCGTTCCGACGATTGGCGGTCCCCTCAGCGGCATTGGGCTGTTCGCGTTCGCCGGTCTGGCGTGTTCGGCGTTCTTTCCGTTGTCGGTCACGCTGGCCTCGGAACGGTTCCCCCGCCACGTGGCGTGGGTATCGTCGATGCTGATCGCGGCGCTGATGGTAGGCGTGGGCCTCGGCTCCTACGTCATCGGCTCGTTGCGCGAGATGCTGGACCTAAGCATGTTGTACCGGTTTTCTGCCGGCTATCCCGTGGCGGTGCTGATCCTGGCGCTCCCGGTGCTCGCTTCGGTCAGGCGCCGCGCCGCGCCGGCGCGATCCGGCTCCTGAGACATGGAGGCCCGTCGGGCGACGCAACCGATGCGTTCCAATGCCCAGATATTTTCGACGCCCGGCGTTCAATTACGTTTGCAGGGCCCCGGCAAACATTGTATGCGAATGGCTCGCAACAAGGTGAGGCGGCCCTCATGAGTAGCGCAGCGCGCGTAGCGACCGCCCAGGCGAGCGAGCCGGACTCACCGCCGATTCCAGACTATTTGGCCAAGACGTACACCTGGGCCTACCTGCGCCCGGCGTCCGTGGCATTGCTCGACAACACCTTCGTGGTGTCGGCGATCCTGTGGGGCAATTTCCGCCGCCTGGTGAGCGCTGCGTGCGGGGAATTCCGACCCGGACAGCGGATCCTGCAGTCGGCCAGCGTCTACGGCAACCTGTCGGCGCGCCTGGCGGACGTGGTGGGCCCCGACGGGAGGCTGGAGGTGATCGACATCGCCCCCCTGCAGGTGGAGCACTGCCGGCGCAAGCTGGATGGCGTATCGCATGCGCTGGTCCGGCACGCAGACGCCGCCGCGCCGGGCGGCGATCCCTACGACGCCGTGTGCTGTTTCTTCCTCCTCCACGAGGTCCCGGACGACTACAAGCACTCCGTGGTGGACGGCCTGTTGGCCTCGGTCCGGCCGGGCGGGAAGGTGGTCTTCGTCGACTACCACAAACCGGCCCGCCTGCATCCGCTACGCGGCATTATGTCGATGGTCTTCCGGCTGCTGGAGCCGTTCGCGTTCGGCTTGGTGGATAGGGAGATCACCGACTTCGCGGCCCGCCACCGGGAATTCACGTGGAGCAAAACCACCTACTTCGGCGGTCTCTACCAGAAGGTGGTTGCCGAATGCCGCAGCCAGCCGGTGCTGGCACCCGTCGCCGAGTAATACCAACCTGCGTTTTTGCGACTACTCCGTTAGCCGTGAACAAAAGTCCTTCGCTTCGCTCAGTGTACTTTTGTTCAGTTGCGACAAGGAGAAATGAGGGCTTGGGGCGGCCCGGCGCCCCCATTTCCGGTGTCGCCAAATCGAAGCTTTCGGACCGATCCGGCCGCAAGCTTGCGATGTGAGACTCGGTCTGATCCGGCCTGCGTGCCGGATCAGACGGGAAGCAGCTTCAAATCCGCCCGCCGAGCCGCCTCAAGGGCGGATTTGGCAACACAGCACCGGGAAAAAGTACACCGAGCCAAAGGCGAGGGACTTTTTCACGATC
>Ga0209363_1000750_pt1 | contig 13855 bp, 11 predicted proteins | sample WorMetexBAHAMAS3_FD_187385 | JGI IMG/M metagenome (GOLD analysis project Ga0209363, IMG submission 187385) | Marine gutless worms symbiont microbial communities from Max Planck institute for Marine Microbiology, Germany - Inanidrilus exumae... | ecosystem: Host-associated > Annelida > Digestive... | reverse complement strand
TCTCTGTTCTAAAAGACATTTTATTGTTTAGAGATAAACCAGAACTTTGTGCCGAAATGTTCAGTATGGACGATATCTCGTGTTTTATTACGGCTTTGTGCACCGGCTGATTACGTGATTCGTCTTTTGGATTTATTTCTGATTCTTCTTTTTTATGTGTGTGTCGGTATTTTTGTGTCTTTTTTGTGTCTGTATTTGTTTTCTTTTTACTTGTACTGATCTGTGTACGATTTTTTTAAATAATAAATAAAACACACAGTATGGTAAACGTAAACAAACAGACAAAAACGAAATCTAATGCCAAAGCAACATGCAACTTTAAGATCTATTCACAAGTGATTGTGCACAAATCTCGTACACAATACATCACAGAACAGTTCCGATTATTTTCCCTCACGACGTCCAGACTATCGTCACAGCTCAGATGCTGTCTATTGGAGATTTACTGGAAGCGAAGGTAACGGACAGTTGCCCCTCGGACATTTTCCCCCATAGGCCTACTCTGCTCGGTTAGGGTTAGAGTTAGGAATGGGTTAGTAAGGTTAGAGTTAGGGTTAGGTTTATGGTTTGGGTTAGGGGGAAATGTCCGGTAGGGGAAATATCCAGTGGGAAATGCGCGACACTCGGAGGGGAGACGATCGAAAGGGCGAAGTATTGCGATCAGCTGTTTCTGTCTGTTTGTTTGTTTGTCTGTCTGTCCGCTGGCGTATGTCAGAAACCACACGTCCAGATTTACACCAAATGTCTTGTAGGCCTATCTGTGGCCGTGGCTCGGTCCTCCTCTGACGACAACGCAACATGTAATATGTACTTCCAGATTTGTGGTGACGTCATTTTTACATTATGGAGCGAATGGGCCAAAATCAAAGACGACGCGTATGTTTCATCCAGTTCGCCAGTTGGCGACACCGAAACGAATGATGTCGTCTGCAACTTGGCAACTGCACATCGTCACTGCCACTTAACAACGATGAACTAACAAAAAATCGTCGTTAGTTCCACGGCCAATAATTCAGTTTAGAAATCCAGACACGGAATACATATATTTAAATATTTACGAAGCCTTCAGTGGTTTTCTGGTGGCCGACTGTAAATGACAAAACGCATGCAGTATTTCCGTTATTGTGATTCATTACTTTGTACGTTTATGCTATTCTTTGAACGTTCGTTGAATGTTGATATGGCTAGGCCCGGAGCACTATAGCAAAGGATAATAATTAAAAGGTTGCTGGTGGTTTCGAAAGAAGCGCTGAGTTTCTGCAGCTAACTTGCTCTTTGACCATATCTGCAGGTATATTTGCCACCCTTCGGCGTGGAACCTCAACGGATGACCAAAATTGGGGCATCTGCGCTGGGAAACGCGGAATCTAGACTTTAAATTCTTACACTTTGAACGTCGAAGTGTAATATGTGTTTGAAGTACTGCGGAAGACATGACATCAGCGTATAGAAACCCCAGTTGAAGCTAACGTGCGCCACGGTTAGTGCATACAGCGGAAGACTCTTCGCAAATGACATCCACGGAGCGCGTTGGGAACCCTGAAAGAACACACAATCATCGACATACAGTACTTGACGGTGTAAAGAATTATTGAACTGAAATAGTTCTGATGTGAGTCTCTCTAGGGTGCATACCCCACCAGCATATCCCGGATTTGTTCCTTTGTGGAACAGTACCTCAGAAATGGTACAAAATTGGTACTTATTTGGGATACTATGACAGCACAGGCAGTGAGTAGCGCGATGTAAACTGGCATATTATATCGAAAGTAAAACACCGATTCGAACCAAATTTTGCACAAAGATAAAGACCGCAAAGTACTCTTCGTAGATGGTCCTAATACACGGAAACAAATCCAAGACGGCGAATGTCCGCCATTTTGAAAAAGTCGATAAACTGCTTTACCCAAACAACGGCCACGAAATGGGACATGACGGCGCATACTCATCTTTTGCGCCCAAAATGCGAATTTTTGGAAATACAGATGACGAATGGCCGCCATGTTGAAAACTGTTAAATCGCCATATCTCAGCAACACTTGACGTGATCGGAATCGGTTCGCCGGGCGGCGAAGCACTTCCGGTTGGTCCACGACGACGGTTCAAATCGTCGTCGGTAAACTGAGCACGAGCGGTCAATGTCGTAGGCGTGAAACGTCGAAGTATCGCACAATGTTGCATGTTGCGGCGCACTGCGAGGCATTTTAGGCCATTTTTGCACTTTCATAATTACTTCCGGTTTCACAAGTCAATGTCCGGTTCGACTCCAGGCAATCGAAGGAAAACTCACGTCTACGCTCTCGTACAACGAGTAGTCACTCTAGCTTTTCAACGACGTGTATCGGCATTTTCACGTTATTTCGCACCTTCTGAGTCCAAAATGGCGGTTAAAACCACTTCCTGTTCCAGTTGTGGCAATCCATTTCGACGTTTTGCATGTAGTTTCCTATTATGGTGCACTTCACGGCATTTCGAGCCCATTTCTGTAATTTTACAAGCACTTCCGGTTTTCCAATTCTACTTCCGGTTTGACACCTAAGACGGAAATGAATCGCACTTTTACGTGGTCCTACATGGACTAGTGATTTCGGCCATCTAACGACAGTTACGGACACTTTAAGTCAGTTCGCGTTTTCTGAGTCCATAACTATAATTCCGGTTCGGTTTTGACCAAATATTTGGACTTTTCGCACCAGGTTTCCTATTAGAAAGTGAATTTGTAGACGCCCATCTGCAGAGGTTAGGGCACTTCACTGTTTAGCGGTCCCATTAATTATAACACCACTTCTTACCTGGATAAGTTTATCCACTGAGCTTTTAAGGCCATTTGAAATTTTATATCCGAATGAAAACAATGGGATGGAAAATTCAAAATGGCGTAGAATGTTTTTGCGGACAGACATCATAAATCTGTACACCAAAAAGTTGCGTCTTCCGGCCGTCTACCAAAGCCAAATTTCAGCAAAATTGGTTCATCCCTCGTCACTTTACGCCATTTCAATTTTCCAGTCCCATGTATTTCAATTGGACAAAAAACATACAAAATGGTGCAGATTTTTCTGTTGGGGACAGATATCAAAAATCCATCTTCAGGAACGTTGCGCATTACCGCCATCTACTGACGTGGCAAATGTCGTTACGATAGGATGACGTTTTAGGAGTCTTGTCGTAAACCCTTTGAAAATCGCGTCCCCCTCATACAGAAGCGCTAAAACTCGCCATTTTTAGTGGGCTACTACGGAGTCGGTAAAGACAACTGCTCCACAGTTTGACTTATCGACACGCAATTTAGCAAGGCGATAACTGTGACCCTCTGAACCCTATGAAAAAAGGCTTTCTATATTCGTTACCAAGCGTTGGGCCCGGAGCTGATCCCGGTCTACAGGCAGTCAGCCCGCAGGTGACTATAAGTCAGTCACCCGGCAGTAGGCTGTCATTACTTTCCGCCAGGCATGCGGTTACATTCCGAGCCGCAGAGCATCACCGCCCATGGCTGGTACCAAGTTATACTGCTTGGCGATACAGAGGCACATAGGCGTGAACAACTTGCCCAAGGTTGTTACGCAGCATTTGCCGCGAGTAGGATTTGAAACCACGATCTGTTGATCGCAAGTCCAACGCTCTACCCGTTGAGCCACCACGCCCTGCACCCTAGGCCGCTACAACTTCGAATTTTTAAAAATCCAAGATCGTGAACGGCATCAAATTCATTAGCGTTTTCTATAGTAATAAACGCAAAGCTAACAGAAACAATACAGCCAGAGTATAGGCACGTTATGACCTTTTGTTTAGCCTTCTTGTTCAACGCCTTCTCGATATACTGCCGCTCTTGAACGCTAATGCGAGGATGTGTAGCTGGTGAACTGTACACCAGGAAGTAAAACATAATAGCCCAGATAACTCCAGCAGCACCTACAATTAACCATACATAACATAACATAACATAACATGTCATATTCGCTATTACAGGTTGACATACCGGTACGCAACCATACAATAGCATAGCAAATAGTGGAACGATAATGAAATATAAAATAGAAATGTGGACACAGTAAGTGCACGATGTTAGCAATGACTGTCAAAGTCTGGAGAAGTCTATACAATAACTCACTGATATACAGGGTGGCGGAACTAAAGTGGTACAACTGACTTTTTTGCTTGTAACTTTTGAATGCTTTGACGTAATTCGATGATTTTTGCTCAGTGCAACAACAGTTTACTCACGCACGTTGCGAAGCATAACAGTTTAATATTGTTCGTCGGAGGGCGCCAAGAAGCAGAAAAGTTCGAGATCGTTGAAAAATTGAAGCAGGCGATTGTGCTGGAGTGGTGCGCTCTGTCGCAGCGGTTCATTGATGACAGTATCGACCAGTGGAGGCGTCGGCTGTAGTATGTCGTACAAGAGAGTGATGGACATACTGAACACAAATTTAAGTAGCCTGGACGTCTTTACTGTATCACTGTTGTTTAGTTACAGACGTTAAGAGTTTAACTATTTGCAGGCGTGCAACACATGACTTTTTCCAAGTTATTTGTCTGTGACAGTCGTGTTGATCATATGTGGCGCTTTTTCGTGTGTTAAGTGCTTAATACGATACAAAATTGCATAAAATATGCATCATACTACTTGTTGTTTTATGCAGTTTACATATGCCAAAATTGTCAAGTTATGTCAAGGCATTCAAATGTTACAAGCAAAAACGTCAGTTGGTACCACTTTAGTTGGGCCACCCTGGCACCCTGTACACCGTGTTCAGAAAAAAGTGATATATTTGTTTTTACACGTGTTTCTCACAGTTCTTGGACAAATTTTTATGAAACATTCAGTGAATATACGTAACTGTGATCCACAACATTAACTACGAGCCACTTAAATATACCGTATAGGAAAAATAGCCTCACCAAAGAGGTAAAATGGAGACTGCCATCCTAAATATTGGCACATAATGCCGGACACAGCCGTTCCAACGACCGATCCGATTTGTAAACCTGCAAATCAGATAAACACGTCAACTTCTCGTTGCTAACAGCTCTAACGTCTGTTAATCTCTATATCTGGGTATCATTATCTGTACACAAAATATCTACAACCCAAAGCTCGAAAATATTACAATAGTTCAGATGCATATCGACCGGCGAAAACGAACGTTCCCATCCTGCTCCGCTCCAGTGGAGGCGCCCACTCCGATAGCAACGTCGATACTGACGGAGGAATAAAACCCTGCACAACAGAGCTGATGTTCACTTTATCAGGCTTGTCGAACACAAGGAAGTGTGGCAGTGGAGATAGCACAACCAAAAGTACTTTATACGTCTTATACAGGTCTCCGCTGCCGCTGACAGACCCGCGCGACGCGGACGTGCCTCACGCCCACCGTATTGTACACAGCTGTAGACGGTCAGTGTGATAAACTGGTGACCAATGACCGTGTTGCGTGGTGGCTTAGTGGTCGGGCGTTGGACTTGCGATTTACATGTCGCGGGTTTAATTCCAGGCCGGTTCGCTTTCACGTAACGTAGGTCAACTCAGCCTTGCATCCCTCCCAGGGTCGCTAAATCGAGTATCTGCTTCGGCTGGAGGTAAAGGCGGGATTCTCACCACTGCGGGGTGGCAGATAAAACTCAGATCCTATATGGCATATGAGTTTTCCGTAGCGGTTAAAGCTAAGTTGATACTAACTGCTATACACTGTTTACTCTTTTAACAGTTTACCACAATGACCGTCCACCTAAGTGGACAACACCTGAGACGATCGACGTGACAATTCTACCTGCAGCCGTTTCGAAGATAATGGATGATGCCCACCAAATTTTAAATGATTCACGTGACCTTACGACGCCCATTTCAGGGTACTTTTGCCATTTATGTGCTAGCACTTGCTATCGTCAATATACCTACAAAATTTGAAGTCTCTTTATTCACTACGAAGATATAAAAGGCGATAGAAAATGTTCAAAACTGGGTGGTTTGGGTACCTAGGGTCACTCAAGGTCATTGGAAATAGCACCGTTCGACAGAGCACATACACGTTCCTATTAGCCTTCCATATATTGACTATCTTGCACCGTTTCTGAGATATAGCGAGATAGGCCTATAGGCGAAAATCGCTGATTTTAACGTACGCCACCTCTATTTGACGCCACCTTTGGGAGTGACCCCGTTGAAATTTCGCCAAGGTCATGGGTATCAGAAAACTAAGACTCCTAGCTGTGCTATTGTAGGTGTTGTTTGCGTTATCATAGGTATAGGCATCTTGGTAGAACTCTGAATTGTCACAGACGGACGGACAGACACAAGATGACAGCATACACCGCGCTAGCATAGCTCGTTACACGGTAAGAATGAACAAGAAATGCACTTGAACATAATACAGGAAAGCAAAATGTTTTTCTTAGTTAAAGGTTAACAAGATTTCAACAGACAGCGCGTTGCGCGGTCACTGAGCTTACTGTTAACGACATGTCAGTGATATCATCACAGAAGAGATTATATAAACGACAATATAAATGCATTGTATACACACGAAACCAAAATGAGCACAAGAGAAAGCAATACGAAATAACGGAAAATACCAAGAGAACAACACACAAAAAGTGAAGTAAAGCACATTTTCCGTCGCTGGATAATTACAGCAGCGTACCCGGAAACATTTTGGTATATTTGCAATTGGACTATATATGCAAGTTGGACTACTATTATAATTCTGACTGTGGTCCATCGGGTTTCCTTAAATATATTGCTTTATTGCAAGGCGATGAATGCATCTTTGCTTGTACCATGCTGAAAGTAAACACTGCAGGAGACACGCAGTCCTTTCAACTGGAGTTTCTCAACTTCGGTATATTTGCAGTTGTTATTCTATGCTACGCAAACGCACCATTCATCGCTGCTTCACTTGTAAAGATCGCGGCATGCTGGTTAAAGCTTTTAAGGTTTACGTCCGCCCAATTTTACAGTACAACAGTCCGGTCTGGTCACCCAGTTTTGTGAAGGACATTCTTTTTATAGAATCTGTTCAGAGAAAATTTACTAAAAGAATTCCTGGCATGGCAGGTTTAACCTACCACTCACGGCTTACTAGGTTAGGGCTGGCAAGCCTAGAGGTGAGAAGACTTCGCTCTGACATATTGCTGGTATACAAAATCTTATTCGGCATGGTGCGGGTTAACAGCAATGAATTTTTCACGTTACGAAATCAACCACATCTGCGCGGCCACAAGTATGTTATAAGCAAACAACGAAGTTTTAGCATGAGAAGAGTTAACTATTTTAGCAACAGAATCGTTAATTTATGGAACAACTTACCATTAAGTACCACAGATTTTACCAATTTACGCGGGTTCGATAAGTCGGTCAGTAATGACTATCTTTTAGTGTATTGCAAATTAAATTTTACTTATAGGCCTACTTGAAAAAATGTTCTCAGCACCTGTGTTGCGATAACGTGTGTATATGCAAATATGTATATTATATGTGTGATGTGTACACGCAAGTATGAATGTATGCACTATATTTTGTCGCGACTTGTAAGAGGCCTTTTGGTCCTTTGTTGCTGAATAAAATGGAATTGTACATTGTTTTGCCCTTGTCGATTGACTAATTAGCATATGTAACACGACGCCGGGCTAAACAGTCTCAGCAACGAATGTTAGACTGTTTGACATACCTCGCAGATTCCCTCGAGTAATCGGATGGTAAATATTGCTCCAAAGCCTCCGAAGGTGGTTAATACCGGAGTCAGCAGCGTCAATACTGCGGGGCCGAAACCGCCAATCAACATCGGCAGCTTTCCACCAATCTTCTGAGCAATCATTCCGCCTATGATCTGAGTCGTCATGTAGCCGTAGTAGAACGCTCCGAGAATTAGACCTTGAGTCTTCGTGTCCCAGTTGAAGATTCCATCAGACTAAAATTAAAGCATATGGCATATACGCTCACGATATCCACTAATCTACACTACATTAGTACAGTCTTGGTCTGTGCTTGTTGACGTTATACTGCATTGATGCATTACTTTTATATGTGTTCAAGTTGCGTCCTGACAGCTTTCTTAATAAAATAATATTGTATTGTATTGTATTGCATTATTCCCTTTATAGCGTCGGATTTCCTTGTTAGTTATGGCTCGATATCAACTGGTTTATACTAGAATATATTATAAATTGTATTGAGAAATGGTTGCAAATTTTGACCTGCTTAGTTAAGTTGTTTGCACTTCTTTCACTTTTTATTGTTTTTGTGTTATTTTTTTAACGTCAATTAGCACTGCAAATACTAATGGCAGAAACCATAAACAACGCCCTCGGAGATATTGAAAGTTACCAACAAAATAGACATGTTGCCCCTAATCATAGGCATTAGCCTTTTGAGGTATAGGCGGCGATTTCGACTAATCCGTCAACTAGCTGTCAGTATTTCCATAATACTGCTAGAATTACAAAAATCGGGGAGCCACTGTTTTTGGCTTAGATATAGTTAACTGTTTCTTTTAATAACAAGACAAACGAAACTTACTTATAATGATGCGATGTGACTGGAATTCAACGTATTGAAAATTAACATGGGAATCGCCAACATGTGAAACACCTCAAACGTGCTTGGTATGCTAACAGAAAAAGAAAAGAGGGTCTTAAGATGACAGTGAACGGTTGAAAGAGAAAGATTTATGTTTTATAGATCATTTGGTAGTGTGTTCCATATTGTTGGACAGGCGTAGGCGAACGCCTGTCCCAAGTGGATACCCGAATAGTCCAATTCGCGGCGAACGGCCGAGCGCAGGTGTCGACGACCAGGAACGATCGACACGGAATAACAGAAAAGACGACTTAGTATCCGAGCACCAAGTGGCATGTTGTGCAGGCACTCAAACACCTGGACGCAGACCCTATAAACTGGACCCGGTCGACCACGTCCAACCAATGAAGCTGACATCGCCGTAGCTGACGTAGCCCTCGATCTTGCTTGTGATGGGAGTTGGCGACGATTCGGGCCGCGGCGTTCAGGACACGCTGCAGCTTGACAGTCGTCTTCTTCCCGTTTCTTGCAGCCACCCACACACAGGTCCGACGTTGCTCCCACAGCAACCGCTGAGGTTCCCAACAAGGTTCCTAAGGTGCTCTCGTCGCCGCTCGACGTGCTACCGACTTCCTTACCGCAGTCGTGCACAACCACCTTTGAGCCGGTATTCGCTCACATGACGAACCTGTCGTTCGTCGACGGCTGCCTTCAAGCCGGCACAAGTGTTGCCTTTGCTGAAGAAGCGCGAGCTCCAGAATTTTATGATCACTTTTGGCCTCTATTCGTGTTCACAGAGCATATCGGGCACAAATTTTGCAACATCGAGTTAACGACTATGTGCAACATTGATTTACGTAAGCTATAAAACGCTGAATGATTTAGTTGAATATACGCGCAACACTGCATGCGTATACACTGTTGCTGGCAACGTTCGACGCGTTGTGACCCGTGGCACACAAGTCGTCAGACTCAACAGCCGAGCTGGTTGCGTCAGTTGAGTTCAAGAGTTCGGCGGTGGCCGCAGCGGCTTCCAGGTCGCGTAGATACGTCGTGTTGACCATCTCCACGATCGCTACGTTGAGAACCATACGAAACGTGTGGGTGTTGACAAATGCGAAGAAGCCCATCACTGCCAGTATGAGACGACACGACGGAAACCCTGCAGCACGCACGTCGTTCAGTTGTCAGCGGATTGACTTGAGTCCTTACCCGCGCGGCGCTAGCGATGCGCGGGTATTAGCCGTCGTCGTGTGTCTGTTTGTCTGTCTGTCTATCACACGCCGGTATTGTATCAAAACTGCTAAACTTAGGATCACACAAACAACGCCACGTGATAGCCCAGGGACTCTAGTTTTCTGACGCCAATAGTCATCGGTGGGCGACCCCCAATCCCCTGAAATTTGTGCTCAAAGTGACCCAACCCCTTTCGAAAACCACGATTTCAACCAATATCCGCTCATAGCGCATCAACCGTAAGAGCTGGCCTGCTGGGGGAGGAGTGCAGTTAGGTATGACTCTACGATTAGAAAAAATTAATTTTTTTTTAGTTTTGCCTAGATAGTAATTATGCTATTATGTTTAGCCCAGACCTGTATATGGTTAAATTCCATTGTCATAATCTCTGGTCTCCTTTACCGCATTGTCTAATTTAGCACCACACAGATAAACGGGATGCTAATACACTGACGTATGTGTGAAGATGCTGCAGCGTCTGTTGACACTTCAGTGTTGATGTCTTCAAAGTCCATTGGTTCCTTCTTTTGCTCGTTTGCCGCTTGATCGCCAGGCCCTATACAAACCACGGCGTTCACATTGTACTGCATCTTTATCAACAACGTGTTTAGGCTATTTCGAATGCAAGATTAACGGCGTTGTGGTCTCATACAAAGGAGTTGAAAGGACCACCTGTGCATATAATTTTCTGTACAGGTTGTCCGTTGCTTAGCATTATAGTGCTAAATTCGTATGTGTATGTAGCAGGTGGGTGAAGTATTGCAATCTGCGTGTATGTGTGTCGTTTTGTATATTACCTTGTCATGAATGTTAGGCCTTGGTCTCGGCCTTAAGACCCAAGCTTTTTGGCCGTGGCTTTGAAGGTCGTGGCCTTGGCCTTGGCCTTGGTCTTGCGAAGTAGCGACTCTGGCCATTTACAGTTTGTCGCCGTTTAGGCATGTCGCCGTTTTGACTTTCGCCGTTTTGGTTTGTTGCCGTTTTGACCATACTCCAACGTCATCAGGCTAGCTACGTCCACTTAGACCGTCAACGTTATGACATGGCATGTTATGTCACTCGTGTACGGTTGTCGGCCGTCGCAGAGAACTTGGGGAGGTTTCTTGTACGCAGCGTACAGGTCAGGAGAATGACTTTGAATTTGATTCCAACGGTAACAAGTAGCTCAGCTGTCGCTGACAAACCCGCGCGACACGCTGCATCACGACTAACGGCAAAATTTTAAAACAGTCACGTGACCATAATAACGCCCCTTTTGCTGGTTATATGTCATCCTGTTGTTAGAATTGACATAGCCTACTCGTGTACAAAATTTGACAACTTTAGATTCAGCCATTCCAGTAATATGATTGGAGCCCCCAAAATTTTGTAATGGTCACATGACCTGACCACGCCCCTATCAGGGACAGTTTTTCGTCCGTAGGCTGTGACTTGCACATTCAACATTTACATCAAATTTGTAGTCTTTGTGATCACCAATTACGAAGATGCATAAGGTAATGCAAAATGTAGAAGTTGAGGTGGTTTAACGTGCTTCGGGGTCACCCAAGGTCATCGGCAACATAACCATTCGATAGAACGCATACGACCTGTTCAAATTAACAGAATCCATGAGGCTATCTCGTACCGTTTTCGAGATATCACCGCTTATTTTTGAAAAAATAAGGAGGTCACGTGACAGTGACCACGCCCCTTTTAGGGACAATTTGTTGTCCGAATGATGGGACTTGCTATGATCAACATGCACACCAAATTTGAAGCCTCTAGCTTAAGCCGTTCCAGAGATATCTTAGGGGACTAAAAATTAAAAATGGGTGACGTGACGTGACTACGGCACTTTCATGGACAATTTATCGTCCGTTAGCTGGGACTTGCTACGTTCAAACCATATACCAAATTTAAAGTGTCTACGATTACCTGCAACGAAGAAGTGAAAGACAACGCCAAATGTAAAAAAAATCTCATTTTGAGCCACCCTTGGGGACTTAAGGGTAATGCTCGAGGTTCCTCTGTGGCTCGATGGAAAGCGCATTGTCGACTTTCTATTAGCGATTCAACTTCTCTCGCTAGTTCTCACGGCTGCGGCACAATTAAGAGAAATCTGTCGAAATCGGCGTTTTCTGAAGGGGTGGGTCACTTTGAGCGCAATTTCTGGTAGATGGGGACGTCGCCCGCAATTTATCTATGGACCGTTAGATCGAGGAATGATGTAGCTACAACTCTGCCGCTGGATGTTTTTACACAAAGAAACTGTGACAGAAATTTTTCGACCGAAGTTGAATTTTACTGAAAAAAAACAGCAAAATCGGGTTTTGTGCCACCCTTTGGTATTATTAGTGCTAATTGAACTTTTTTGGCCATATCTCGCCGTTGAGGTGCTATGAGCAAATATTGTCGAAAATGTGGTTTTTGAAAGGGGGTTGGTCACTTTGAGCGCAAATTTCAGGGGGAAGGGGATCATCCACAGACGACTTTTGGCGTAAGAAAACTATAGAGTCCCTGTCAGAAAACTAGAGTCCCTACGCTATCACGTGGCGTTGTTTGCGTGATCCTACGTTTAGCCGTTTTGATAAAATACCGGCATGTAACAGACAGACAGACGGACACACGGTGACGACTAATGACCGCGCAGAGCTAGCGCCGCGCGGGTAAAAATGTAAACTAGACATCGCGTAGAAAGTTATTTTGGTAGTGAATTTCCATTTATCTGCAATCACTGCGGCGTTATGGCGGCTTGAGGTCGCAAGACGTTAAAAATCTTCGATAAATTGCTAGCTTTTTTTGGAAAAACGACCCATACGGTAAAACGTTCAAAATTTTGTTCCGAAAGTTGTCGTCGCGACAAAGATCGACGTGTTGTGTTCAAATTTCGTGAAATTTGACCGACGGGAAATTGGTGAATTCTGACAAAAGGCCATGGCCTGACATGTATATAGCCGAACCTCTTGTTAAACTTATAATCTAAACTAACCATCTTCTCCGATTCACCAGCCTTACTGCAGCAAAGACATTAAAATATATACGACCTGTTATTGTGGAGATGTTTATTTCCTCCGTCATCGTGGACGATATGCCAACCTCGTCTCTTGCTATTTGACCTAGAGATAGCAAGAGACGAGGTTGTTAGAACAGATGTGAATCATAATCTGCATTCCATGGCTGAGTTGAATGCGAGCTGGGGGTGATCAGCATTCAACAAGCCGAGACCGCTCGCAGTAAACACCGCAAACAACCGAACAACGTCTCGTTCCGCTTGCCAACATCGGCCAGAAAATGTCTCGTCAGTAGCGTCAATGTAGCGGCTGATGATTGATGATGCTTACCTCATTAAATACACAGTATTTCACAACTAACATCATTTGCACGGAAACACCACGTGTTTGGGGCGTCTCAGTTAAGGGCGAATGATTGAAATCTCACCAAGATCTTGGTGCGACAAAACTTGTATTCTTCAGTTACCCTAAATTGGTTGGTTTGGTCGTTTTGATACAATGAGAGTGACAGACAGACAGACGGACAAATTCGTTTGATCGAAGCTTTCATGGTGAAACTGGCAGCATTTGATGATAGGGTTAAAGAGAAGTGTGACGTGGTCATTGTAAACCAAATCGACGCGAGGCTTAAAACTCTGGAAACTCAAATTGCAAAGCAGGAGTCCGATGTGGATAAGAAATTTGCACAGTTAGATTCAGAGCTGCTGAAGAGATTTACCACACAAGACAATGAAATCTCTAAGGTTACGCAGCTAGAAGACAGCATTGCCAGAGGTGATTCTGCATTGGACGCCAGACTCAACTCGTTGGAGAATCAGATGAAGGGGAATGGCTCGTCGTCTGTCTTGGACAGGGAGAATGTATTATCCGATAAAGAGTTAATTAAGCATGTAGTGCAAGAAGAAGTGAACAGGAAAACAACTGAGGAACGTGATCTGGAAAACAGGAAAAGGAAAAGAAGATGGACAACGTCATTGATAGGAAAATTAGTGACATGACATATGTTAAAGATATGTTAGATGGAGTCTTCAATATAAAAGTTGAGGAACACGACATCGACAAGGTGTATCGACTTGGACGTTGGGCAGAGGACAAAGCTCGCCCACTGTTGGTA
>Ga0209363_1000749_pt1 | contig 13870 bp, 4 predicted proteins | sample WorMetexBAHAMAS3_FD_187385 | JGI IMG/M metagenome (GOLD analysis project Ga0209363, IMG submission 187385) | Marine gutless worms symbiont microbial communities from Max Planck institute for Marine Microbiology, Germany - Inanidrilus exumae... | ecosystem: Host-associated > Annelida > Digestive... | reverse complement strand
TGGAATAGTTTACCTTACACCGTAGTCTCTGCATCATCAATTAACAGTTTTAAAAGGAAACTTCGTGCAGTTAATCTTGACAGATTTTTAACTATTGTGGAATGATTTTATTGCTATGTGCATCTTTTTATTTAGTGTTTTTTACTGTTTTGTATTGTTCATGTTTTTTAGTAGCATGTTAGTGGCCTGTTGGCCCTTTGCTACTTATTTTAAATAAAAACAGCGAGCAGGCGTGAAAAAACTGTAGCGCTTCGTTGTTCAGACGTCATCTGTCGAAACACTTTACGCTTCTGTTATCGATACTGACATTTTAAATCGTGAAAAACATTTGCTCGGTAATAACTAGTAATGCTACATGAAAATATTTCAAAGTGACAATGATGGATGTGATTGCGAATAGTGGTGTTTTGATGTACGTTACGGGTTACATTTAAAATTTAAAATTAAATCGAGTTAAGTTATATTAAACTGGTTTTAAGCTTATTTTTTAGCTTGCTCAGCCCTTCGAGTCGACTTAACTGCGCAGACAGCCTACTGCGCCGCTCATACGAGCTCTAGGGAACTTTGCCCATGTTCTTGTCCCATCTGGCATCGCGCCTGATTGTTGACGTATTATGTCGCTGCAGATCAGAGTATGATGTCGAAGAACATGTGCTTCAAGCACCGCGATGAGCTATCGGCAACAGACACGGCGGCCGCAGCGCACGCTCGCACCACGACGTCAACGCCCCACGTCGCAGGTGTCACCGTCGCACACGACCAGCAATCACTCGCACCTGCCCAGGTAAGCTGTCGTCATGGCACTGACTACTTATGTAACTAGAAAAACTGTCCTCGGTCGAGGATCGATGTCTGACCGACCGCGTTTCTGCGTTACCACGCCCACACGCGCTGGACATTGACCTTTAACCTTGACCTTGAGTTTTAATCCCAGGCGAGCTACGGTCATGACCCCACATATAAAAACTCAATTTCAAATGTCAGTCGGTTCAAAACATAGACTGGAAACAAACGGACGGACAGACAGACGGAGAGATGGACAGACGGACGTTAGCGATAGCTTAACCTTCCCGGCTAACGCGGTCGGTAACAAAAAAGCTGCCAAAAACTTTCGCCGAAGGCAGCATCGACTTCAAATAATGGCTCAGTAAGTCTTCTTGTGTGTACATAATCAAATTCAGCACTACACTCAAGCAATGTTGGACGGTGACGTCGTTCGTTCAACTCCCGGTCGGCGATTGGTTGTGTAACTGCGCTATAGGCAGTTCATACTCATGTGCCCCCTGTAACCAAGCAGTATAATTTCGTACTGATCAAAGGTTGGTGATGCTGTGCGGCTGGGGAGGAAGCCGTAGGTCTAGCATCTCACTGGCGATGTGTTACAGACTCAATGTTGTAAGCATCTACTACTGGCTCAATGCCTAAGGAAGGAGATGAGTAACCCGCATGTGCTCTTGTAAACGGAGTAACGCACCTTTACCTTTGCGTTTTGTCCACTTCAAATTTACAGCTGCATTTGAACTACATTTGCATTTTTGCTGCATTCAGGCAATAACCTAACAATGTGTGATGTTCGTTTTAATAGTACACTCTACTGCCAACGGTAAATAATGTGTGTATTATGCAAACACCATTGCAGCAAATAAAGCACTGTACCCGTAATGCACAGTTGTTTTCCATCATACTTTCGACACGTACTGAAAACATTTCTATTTTGGAGTTGGGTGACCACAGGTCATTGTCACTGCCATTCACTGCTTGCTTATTCGCGCCTTAAAATAGTCTTATTAACTGACTGACTAACTGTTGTACATATATTTTAAGTATTTGTAATTAACTCCATTTAACTCTTTGTTAGTTGCAACCACAGACAGAATCTTGTTGCTTTTTATTTCAGAGCAACGGTGTGATTACGTCGTCCGGACACGTGGACACTCAGCGACACCTGTGAGGCGGGAACGATCAGGACATGTGATTGGTCGAGACAGATGGCTGTCTTCTGCGTACAGTAGCTCTGTATAGCTCAGATAACGAAGACTCCATAAGAGTCAACTCCGATCAACACAGGACTTGTCCGTCAGTATTTCACATTAGGGATACTAACGAAGAAACGCTCCAATACTTCATTTTTGTTTTCTTTTATATCTTCAGGATATGCAGTGATAACAGCTTTAATGCTTAACAACGCATCAAAAAGGTTTAGCTGCGGCTTCTCTGAGAGATCGGTCTTTTCGGAGAACGTCCCCAGTGCTGACGACATATTGACGACGCCGAAACATTGGAACACGTAACCAGGATCGTACGCACTTCGGTGACACACCGCAAATGCGAAAGCGTTATGACAAAAACGAACGCTGCTGTTGTAACCGTTATCCTACATGACTCCAGCAACCGGTTCGACGTCTGCGTCTATATTGGCATTGGCATCAAATGTCGAAGCTGTCTGCTAACTAATCGTAGACTGTATAGTATTTTACGCATTCGCCACCCGACACCGTCGGCGAAGGCATTATATTTTTAGGCTATCCCGTTCGTCCGGTCAGATATTGTTACCACGATATCTCACGAACGGCGTGAACAATTTTTATAAAAACTGAACGGGAATATTCAGTAGCCGTCCCATACTAATAATCTGATTAGATTCCGCAGGTCATTTAAAGGTCAAAGGTCAAGGTCACAGCAGTATGTGGTGGTGCGAAGGCATCCACTTCGACGCAGTGGTATCGAAGTCCGTCTTCTGGTTCTGTAAATGGCGAATCTGCGAAGTGACCAGATAATTTCAAATCCACGAACTGTGACAGCAAATGATTTGTATATACCTCGTACAGTTCCATTTCGCTTCTCGATTTCGAATGTATCGTGGCGTATGTGACCGTGATGCAGCGTAGCCTAATTTGTAATTAACGTTTCGCGGCTTCTATACATTAAAAGTGCATAGAAACATCGTCGTAAGCTACGTTAGCTGACGATTTGTATAAAATGGTCGTCTGTTCTGTGTTTTGTAATTTCGTCGACGATATTAAATGTCTTGCCGTAAGCGTACTTAGCTGACGTCGGCGCGCCATCGTGACTCTTGATATGTTACGTGTCGTATCATTATTGTTATTAACATACCACGCTCACGTGTTATTCTACATGCGACTTCTACATTGCTGTCGTCAAAATTACGAGCGTTTGAACGAAACAAAAAAGAAATGAGAACTAGAAAAAGCCAGCACTCACAAGAGTGCAAAGACCCACAAAATAAATGGGTTTCCGGGACTCATCGTGGAACACTGGTGACAGTTTTTGTGACAATGTTTGGTGGTCCTAGCTGCATCGGTTTTTGCGATATCGTACAGAAAAACAGACAGACACACACAGACAAACGGCGATGAAAACTTTACCCCGCGACTGCCGTCGACGTAGGTAATTAAAACGAAAGCCGTAAGATATACGAGCGACGCCGTAACAGCATCCCAACTGCTCACGTTGATATTTTGTCCCTGAATGTAATATTACCATAATTACTACATACACGCAATATAGTTCTTTCTTACACCAAAGCTTGCTATCACGCAGTGTCGTTGTCGTAACGTTATTTGGTTTACCGATTAACGAAAAAACTGACAACCCGATCACATAAACTACCGCAACAACGTTGACGGAATGATAAACGTCGGATAACTGCCACTGCTGTTTTCAGAATAACACAATAATTTATGTCAAACGATGTCAGAACGTTGCCACTATAAACAACGTAGTAAGTAACAGGTGCATAAAACCGTAACAGTTGATGTAAGATGTTGATAACATTGAACGCACCTCTTCTTATGGCCAACGTCACATACGACAACTCTCGACAGTTTCACGGACGATTGATATCAATCGTTATACAACAAGGTGTCGCCATAACGGGACGTAACCGTACTGGCCCGCCGTGCAGTGTCGGCCGCCCGATTCCCACGCGCCCGACGGCCAGCCGGCCCGCCGGTAGCGTTACAGACGACGACAGACGACGACAGACGCAAGCCAGCAAAACAATATTGGCCCATTAGGTGGGCCAGTAACAAGCAAGCATGTCGGTCCTCATTATCTGACCGAAATGTATGCTGGCCGCGTCGCATGCTGCCCCCTGGTGAGTCATGGTGAGTATGCCGACGGGACAGACGGACGGACACCAGGCCGTTACATTACGCTTTCCGCTATAGATGCGACCAACGTAATATTTAACTCAGGAGAATATAACACCGATCGCCACACGGTCTGCGTGCGACCACGCGACTTCTTGTTACATTTTGTACATAAATTCGCCTAAATAGAATTTCTAAGAAGGCACTGATGCAAAAATACGTCACTTTATGATCCATCATAAAACATTCCATAAAACCAACAACAACAGCCGTTTTATGCTGTGACCATAACTCTACCGACAAGCCTCACACATCATAAATGAATAAATGACGTCTAAAGTAAATACTAGCGTCAGATTATTAAAGCAGCTACGAACTCTTGCCGCTATAGCAGCTCGTATACCTGCTGTTCAGTAGCTTCTCTGTTCTACTAATGTGGCGTTCTCACTGACGCCTTCGCTGCGAACGCGTGCGAAGGCATCAGAGACAACGATCTTTAAGTCGCTACGATCTTCGTTCCGTCCACAGATGGAAAAAATCCGTCGTGCTTTGACCGCTTGTGGTAGCCGCGCTTTAGCGTATCTGCTCCATGAAGAATCTCGAATAACCCGCCTGCTGTGACATCACTATACTTATGTCACTCTGTACTTGATCCGCATTTTAAAATCGTTTTTATTTGCCGAATATTTTACTAACAACTGACAGATCACAACCGGCGGCGCCTCAATATGGCCTTCGATAGCGTGGATGACGTTTTTCACGGGTTAGTTTTTAACTTCAGCTTCAACAATGACTGCAGCAGTACACTTTACGGTAATTAACCTGTGCTTATAGGAGAATTTTCAAATGGTACGAAGCGGCTAGCGGCTCATAAATGAATCTGCCTAGTTTTCTGCGCAAGTTAGTTAAGTCATTTCTGACTCTCTTGCATAAATTAAGTCCTTTCTTATCTTTGTCGGTGGTGATCTGCCTCTGCTGCTACCAATATCTTCACTAAAAGACGCAGTGTGTGATGTCGTCATAGTGCAGGACTGGCTTAGTACAGCACAATCATCTGTATGCTTATGTGCTGATGTTGCAACTGAATTCTGTATGTTCAGATGTGACGCTTTTTCTCCTCCTTGTTCATGGGTTTCTGACTCGGTACATTCTGATCCATCAGTTGTGCCCGTTTGTTGTTGAGGTCGCTGGGAATCGGGTTTTTCCGAAGCATTCGTGGTTTCGTCTTTGGTGCCAGCGTCTTTGTCCGACGCTTGGCAATTTTTCTGCGGCTGTACATTCTGCTCGGTGGCACGTGGCGACGGCTGCGAAATGCTGGGTGGTGGTGTGGTGTTCTCACGTTGGTCCGACCGCTGACCACTGTGGCAGTGTTCATCGATTTCTCGATGAATTGAATCACAGCCACCAGCCAGAGGCGCATCTGAGGCAGAATGCAAAGGGTTGGCTGACTGCTCGCTGTTAACGTGACCTGCTGGTGGAGCCGGTGGAAGACTTTCCGTTTCTTCCACTTGCCTGGTGTCTTCATCGGCTGACAATTCTCCGTGTTGCTGAGCACGCATTTGGTCGTCATCACCACTACTTTCACACAGAACCTCGAGAACGCTGTTTGATTCACGTCTGAGCTTTTCCGAGACTTCAAACACTGCATTCAATGTACCTCGGAACTGGTATGCACCTTCCACAAAGAAAATCTCAACATTGCATTCACGCTCAACGTTTGCCAATATTTCACACAGCCTACCATGGTGCATTTCTTTCCAATTCTTGTCTAGCGCTGCACGAACTTCAGAAAACACCTGAAACGCATAGACATTCATAGCACATGCACACTATACATCGTGTTTCAGAGAAAAAAAACAACCCCTTTTTGTTTCTTTTCTGAATAACTCGGTCAAAAATGAACTCTTTTTAATTAGTTTTGGTATACAGAGTTCTGAAGAAATTTGACGTGATTTGAATCTGTCCATCAAATAGTAAAATGTGAAACTTAGAACTCGTTCACTTGATCAAAGTTATATTGTTTCCCGGTGCCGCCACCTGGCGAACTGAACGAAACATACCCGCCATCTTTGATTTTGGTCCATTAGCTCCTATGTGAAAACATGACGTCATCTACAAAAACGAAAGTACATAACGTATTGTATTACTGTCAAAAGAGGATCGAGGCACGGCCACATTTTAACAGAACAGACACGTACAGAAAATTTGGAGAAATTTGGACTAGTTTTTGAGATATAACAGCGGACAAAAAAAACAGACACGTGTATTGTTTTCGTGAGACTGTGTATACTGTGTCTAAAAACGACACTGCTTTGGCTTGCAATAACTTCGACGTACATCAACCAATTTTGATACCTTTTGGCGCAAATGTTGCTAAGAAAGGAAGCAGTCAAATGGTACTTTATTTTCCCACCTCACCTGACTAGTGCGTCTGCACTACCTGGGAAAACAGAAAGCCGAAAATTGCGTGGTTTTCACTTAAATGCTGAATGTTGTTTTGGCAACAGACACACAAAACACACTTATGTTATCACTTGGTCATAGCTGAACTACCCTTCATTTTCATAAGAATCGACCGTGTGCACCAAACAACACCTAGGTATGGCATGCTATCGTCTGTTACCACACACTCATCGTTTACCGAGTATGTCATGATGTCGGTAACTGTGCCAAAAGTGGGAATTGTCGAGCCTCAAGTGAAAAGTCAATGGACTGTATTGGTGGGATATCTTACTATCTCAACAAATGTTAGCTGTTATCAAAAACGTTGTCGATGACAATATTATTTGGCTTTCAGCAACACAGCTCATGCATGCACCAGTGCATAGTGCATGCAACACAGTTCAACAGATGCAGCGCATACAACATTACTGAGTGAAAAGATGCGATCTTCCTGTTTCCGTGATTTGCCAGGTAGTGCAGAAGCATTGGTTAGGTGAGGTGGGAAAGTAAAGTACCATTTGACTTCTTATTTTCTTGGCAACATTCCTGCCAAAAATTAGCGAAATCGATTAATGTACATTGAAGTTATAGGCTAAGCCAAAACAGTGTCGTTTTTTGAGACATTGTGTAGATCTGCATGTGGAGTGCTAATAACTTTTTTTCGAGCTGCCTCCATTTAGTCACGATGGCTGTATTTTCCATCCACAACTAAGTTCAGCTGTGGTTGACCTACTGCCATATTTGGGCAGTAGTTATATGACTAGGTAGCTGTACATTAATGCCTGTTAGTGCCATCGGCCTTGGCGTCTTACTCTCGCGGCTTAGTGTTTAAACGACATTTTCTACGACTGTTTATACTACAATGTTTATATGCACAGAGAATTTTAAATAAATAAATAAATAAACCACAACCGGGACTGGTGAACAGGAGTCACACATTGGTCATTTACTGTGATGTGCCACAGAGGCCACCTACCGCACGTGCCTATCGCAGCTTACTGAGCTTAGGCTAATGTATAGATGTTGGCCTAAGTCATTATCGATAGGTGTTGAATCATATCTTATTACATTTAGCATTAAGACAGTTATTATGAAAGTTTTACTCAAAGAAAATTAAAATAATGCAATGAATTAAACACTGAACTGTTATGTGACAATTATGTAATATTTTCTTATTACTGAAGAATAAACATGATGCAAATTGTTTCAACTAGTACCATGATTTTTAAAGTCTTCATTGACGTCATCTACTTGTAAGAAATTTACCTCATGACTGTCTTCTTCTCCTGCCATGCTCGGCTCATGTACAATTACTGCAAACAAAATGCAGATTATGTAGCAACATCTATGATTTAGATTATTTTTTCAAGTTTACAAAATTACACTAACATAAATAATCAATAAAATGACATATTCACAACAATTAATTAATTAATACTTAGCTGTCTCTTTTTATTGGTACACTGTGGTCTAAAAGTAATGCAAATGTAGGCCTAATGAACTGTAGACGAATAAATGTGCTGATTTTATATACCTAGAAAACCGAATAATCAGTTTCTTATGACGACAAATAAACCAGTAAATGAACTATGCACTATCACAAATAGACAAGTTATCAAATTCAGTAGATTTCAATAACTAATTAGGCTCTAAATAGTTCGAGGAACCCTTATAGCACAGGATAAACCTTTAACGTTATTGTACAATGTTCCGCTAATTTACTGCAATACTGTAGTGAATCGCTAGTCAAAAGAGCCCAAACATAAACCATTAACGAATTGCATAGAAGACCTTAGGCCTATTAGATGCCAGCAACTTAATATTAAGGAGTCTGACGCCACCCGGTGGTCTTCAAACAGGCCTATCTGCACGGGTACAATATGTAATTGTATAATGTAGCCCACAAGCCCAGTCGTTGACTTTAGAGCACGTAAATGCTATGGACAAGATGTAGAAAGTTTTATGTTACCCAGAGTCAGCATTAAAGATCTCTTACATTAAAACGTTGTAACGTTGTGGCAATCGCAGACAGAAATGGAGCACTGAGCGAATATGTACAGTTACTGTCAGGTATACTAAGGCACGATTATGTTTAACGGTAAACACACTTAGACAAAGATTAGTCCAGAGTATAATTGTACAAGTCTTGTTATGCTGTATGCAGCCTTTTTTCTGACTGACAATAACTTCAAAGTACGAAGATCTACAGGTACAACATAGCCTAAAATTGAAAGTAAACAAATTTCCTTTGGGGTTTTCCCCGGGTGGTGCAGAACTACAGAATGAGCTCAATAGGCCTATGTTTCGGCACCTAGGCACTTCGGCACAGACGCAAGTTATTGTGATAAACGGCACGCCCAGTTACACAGCGTAAACATCACCGTCAGTATTCAGTATGATGCAATCAACATTGAGCAGGAAATAACGTTTTAATATACAAAATCCGTTCTATAATAGTTTAACCTTTTTGAATGTACGAGTAGGTGAAGTCAGTTACCCTCACTCTATTACTGGCACTAACAAGTCTTAGCTGTCGCAGACAACCGGTGCGACGCGCCGCGTCACGCCCATCGTGTTGTAAACAAAGGTGGACGCTCAGTGTGATAAACTGGCAATGGTTGTCGATCGAACTACTTGACAACACGTGGCGACGGTCGACGTGCCGTGGCGAATAAAAGCTGAAAATGGCTAAGTTTAGAGTTTGGGACAAAGTTCCTGCGGGAAGTACCCTTTTTGCAGTTATTTGAATTCCCTTCCAAAACAACGCAGGATAAGTTCAGTGTATATTATTTTGTAAGTAAAATTCACTGTAGGCCTATAAATCGTCAGCCGTGGTCTCTCATCCATGGACATAGCCACATAGAGTGGAGTCTCCGGGTCCCCAGACCAACGGATATGTTTTTATCAAGGGTGAAAAAGGAGTTCAGTGTTACACACCGTTACGCATATAGTACTGGACAATTTATGCAGTTGGTAGCAATTAAGTGCAATGTAATTTCAGAAGCTGCAGCAGAAAGTTAAATTTAATCGTGGGCCTGACAGTCGACAACGCATAGGATAGGACACTCTCGATTAAAATCGACAACGGCAACGGCACTGTCCTCGCCGGGAGAGTTGAATAGAAAGGGCATATAAGTAAGTAAGTAAGTAAATATAAGAAGCCGAATCTGAGGCGCAACAAGAAAGACGCTAAGTGTGTTGGAAAGCCTCTGGTAAGAGTGGGTCTTGAAAAGTTGTTAAAAAGTTGCAATTTAGCATAGTGCCGCATCTCGTAAACCACATGAGATGGAGACAAAGGCCTAATATAGCCACACTATCGAGCGTTCGTAGTCGTCTGATCGTAGTCGTCGTCATCGCGTAGTAGGTTGGACCGTTGAGTCACTCCAGAATGACCTCCATGGACAGCGCCTCTCCACAGATCAGCAGGAGGGAGGTTGTTGTCAGAGCAAATCTGATTCAGCCACTTGCTTCCTGATCGACCGGGAGGATGTTTCACAGAACGATCGGGAAGCTGTCTAAGAGAGATGTATATCTGGCTCCGAAGGGTTTGAGAAGGGTTGTCTTTCTCAAGCCTGGCTATATATCACCATGGAAGCCGTTGCGTCTTCTGACGATTACGTCCGTGACGTTATAAAGCCAGAAGCAGCCGTTTCTTCTGAGCTACTCGGTTTTTGATTTTATTTTACCTTATTTTTTTGTTTCTGAGCCGTGCGCTAGATTAAGCTGGCCATCCCGTCAGCTTTTGAGCGCACGTTAATCTACCGTATCGTATCGTTAGCCGGGTACGCTTAGTGATCTCGGTATTTCGGATACGGTCGTGCCACCTGATCCCAATAATCTGCATCTGGCACTTCATGTGAAAGGATTCCAAGCTCCTGGTGTCGGTGCTCGGTGGCACGTACAGTCACGCACGTCTCTGGTGCGTATAACTTCGCAAACGTAGACATGGCATCACTGTTTGCCTGAACACCATCTGGAGTAGGCGCGAAATTACTCAAACAACCATAAATTGGGGTTTAAAATTTAAACTTGAGCAGCTGATTTACTGAATGGATGCTTTTTCTGTTTTCTACATTATTAGCAACAAATATAGGCCTAGTAGCTAGCATTTTTGTGTTGTTTAGAAATAGTGCTGAAGTGTTTAGAAGCTACGGTACAATTCCCGTTTCAAAAGTTATGAAAAATTAACAACGAAACTGATAAATTCGTATACTCAAAACTTAGGTTTATTAAAATGATTTACGAATGAATGATGATCAAGGCTACATGTATGATGAATGACCTATGACATTTGCATTAGCGTCTGAAAGCTATTCTATTATCCGTCAATAATCACCTATTAAAATTCAGCATTAGTCACTACATGAAAATACGACTAGTTGTTAAAATATTTAATTAATTCCACGTTAGATAAGAAAGTAGGAAAGTAGTCTTAACTACTTTATAAATTATTTAGGAGTACTTTAATTAAGCATTTTAGAGCAGTAGTTAAGTAGCAGTTATAACTGTTAGTGACGTTGTTATGCCCATTAACCATGATTGCCCAGTTTGCACCTTTATATTTATCGTAAAGTGCGGGCCTATCTGACGTAGACATAGACGGAAATCTGTTTTTAATATCTAGCTTACAATTCTCGTTCAATCAAGTCATGCAACCTATTGAACATTACTTTCAGATTAGATATGTTCAGACGAGATTGAGTCAGTGACTTCAGACACTGCTTACTCGCCAAGCTAATCACTCTACGTATCAAATCTCGCACAGAAATGTTCAAAAGGCTGCTCCGCAAATTAGATTTTGCCAGTTGAATTATGCAATGTTTTTTTTCACGTGTTTTCTATCGTGTGTCGGCGAGTTGCCGTTGGCAGAGCGATCGATCAGTGGCCGCTGATGTTAGTCTGCAGGCTAGATCGATCGACAGAGCGTTGACTCCGAGCAGCCAACGAGACCAGACACGCTCGACCAGGTGTTCGCAGAGGACAGACTTCATGCTGTCGTGCATGCCGCAGCTGCTATCCACATGACGTAGAGTATGCGCTTTCACGACGGATAAAACGTCCGACTGTCAGTCGTGGAAATTTCTCTCCGCGTTCATTTGATCGTTTTATATCGTGAATTGACGATCTGTAGGCGTGGATTATGGGAGCCGGATCTTCGTGTTCGGAGAGTAGATCGCCGGACAAGAAGTCGACGGACACGCCAGATGTGACGAGTGACAGTGATTCGAGCACTGACGGCGAGAACCGCGAGGTTGCTGCGAGTACGGCTGTTGCTGTTGCAGCTGCAGGTGACAAAAAGACGACGCCAGCACAGGCTCAGCAGCCGCAAAATAAAAGTCAGCAGACTGACGCTGAGAAACAGAAGGAGAAGAAGAGACAGCAGGAGGAGGCGTACCGGGAAATCAATGTTGAAGACGTATGGCTGGAAGCCGAGAACACAGTAAACCCTAATCCACCGTCCTTGCATGATCAAGGAACTCAACGCACCGGATGGCACACAGTCCGCATCTTTGTTTCGTCGACATTCCGCGATTTTCACAGTGAACGTGACCTCCTCGTCAAAAAGGTTTGTCTGCGTTTATAGATATGGTGAAGTGACGTCACAGTGATCTGTGATCACGATAGGATCTCCATGTTGTAGGGCATGATGTCGTACTGTGCGACGTTAAATGAAGCGGTTTTACGACCGACATTCTACACCGCGTAGCCTGAACGTAGGCGATAACGTGTTGGTATTTTTGCCAACTTCGTCAGTAGGCTCTAGGTACCCTTTATAAGGCGGTGGCCAACATTTTGCCACCGAGATACGGTCACTGAAACGGGCAGTGGCAAGTATTTTGCCACCATTTTGTTACATTTTTAATATCTAGCCTTGGGGTTCCTGGGGGCTTCTGCCTTATAAAGGGTTAAGAAAATCTTATTCTTGCAAGCGCTAGATCGGCGATCAGAGTTGTAAGTGCTGCAAAATCTTTACATTTCCTTGCCCTACAACATGACTGTAAGAACAGCTAGCATAGATAAGAATGTCAAAATTACGCCACTGTTACCCTATCTATGTTCCACATGTTTCTAGAATTTTAGTAATGTTTTGGAGAATACTGTAAAACCTAGCTTTGTGTAACGTAATAATAAGCGTCAGTGTTTAGTAAATATATTTAATTTCAAAATAAATAGTTGTAAAGTTGAGGACACTGCAGTCAGTCTAAACTGATTTTAGTTTTTTTTATATCTACGCTACCCGACAGTGTCGGCGAATGAATTATGTTTTCGGGCAGTCCGACCGCCGCGGTCGTTTCTTTCGTTCGTTCGTCCGGACAGATATTGTTACCATGATATCTCATGAACGTCTTGAACAATTCCAGTAAAACTGACGAGGAATATTCATTAGCCCCTACTGATGACTGATTATATTCTGGAGGTCAGAGGTCAAAGGTCAAGTTCAAAGCAGTCCGTCGAGGTGGCGAAGACATCGACGTCGACGCTGGGGCGTCGAAGTCCCATCTTCTAGTTTGAAGACTAGAAGAATATATCTAATAAATACAGAATGCCTCTATGTATGCATTAACTCAACGTTACACGTTTATAACAGTATGAAAAATACGCAATTGCAAACATTGACAGAACGATTGACGTTCTTTCAGGTTTTTCCGCACCTAAGACAATGGTGCGAGTCCGAAGACCGAAAACTTCACCTAATTGACTGCGACCTTCGATGGGTAAGTTGGGGTAACGCATAGTTCTATTTGCTGTGTCAAGGACTCGAAATAAACTCACAGTCGGAATGGAGCTTTGTTTCAGCTTAGCCATTTGCAGTTACTTTCTAGTGCACCTCTGTAGTTACATTTTAGTCTAAAGTAATATATTTTATGTCTTTTTATGTCTCAGAAAATTTTTGGGATACAAAGCGTTAAAATCGTCATAAGAAAACTTTAATATCAAGTATGAAAAGTCGCATCTAAACGATTCGGTTTGATTACTTTTTGTGCTTGAAAGCAAAAGCAGCGTCCGTTTACACGTAGCCTACATGGAAAGAAATGTACTCAATATTTGATAACCGACCATGCCATTGATCGTTCGGCCAATGACATTCTGTTTGAAACGAGGCTAGCGAGATATTGATCGAAAATCGCCGATTTGAACCTACCCCACCTCTAATTGACACCCCCAATTTCGCCGAGATTGTTGGCACCAGAAAACTAGAGTCCACGGGATATCGCATGGCGTTGTTTGCGTGATCCTGCCTTCAGCCGTTTTGGTACGATGCCGGTGTGGCGAAATATGTCCGCCCCCTAAAAGTCCGCCCCAGGGGCGAAGAT
>Ga0209363_1000748_pt1 | contig 13873 bp, 8 predicted proteins | sample WorMetexBAHAMAS3_FD_187385 | JGI IMG/M metagenome (GOLD analysis project Ga0209363, IMG submission 187385) | Marine gutless worms symbiont microbial communities from Max Planck institute for Marine Microbiology, Germany - Inanidrilus exumae... | ecosystem: Host-associated > Annelida > Digestive... | reverse complement strand
CCCAGAAGCTGAAGACAATGCATTCTGAATGATTTTAAAAGCGTTTTCACGAATACCAATTGAAAAACTCTTTTTACATTTGTTATGAGCGCACATTTAAACAAAACTCACGTGTTCAGTAGGATTTTTGGACCAAATCCTACTGCACACGACATCTTTTCAGAAATTACTGCACATTTTGAAATTCCTACTACACATTTTGTACTCCAAAACACGTTATTTTGGGCAGTGCTGGGTCACTTCTACTTAAATTATTACTGCGCTTTATATTTTCCCTTACTTACTTAAACTTTTTAGTTAGTAACTGTAGAAAATGTTTTAACTGTACTTTTTCCCATAATTAAACTTTAGATTTAACTAAAAATTAATGTAAATAACAGTTAGCAACTTATTAGCTAACTTTTGCCCATCGTTGTCACTGCCTCCATAATGACTATTTTCCAGTTCTACGTGTCATCAGGTTCCCCTTGGTCACGTACTTCCTCCACCTTTGCGGGAGATAACCTCTTGCAAATGAGTGGTACAGGGTTTTTAGCCTGTCAACAAATCAACTATATTTCTATTGTATTGCAGTATTCATTGTATTTTTTATTGTATTAGCATTATTCACCGTAATTTACTTTTATATGTATCTTTATTTGTATTGATTTTCGCGCATGTTTAGGCCTATAGCTTGTATATATAGCCTTTATTCAGCAATTCAGCTGCAAATATGTTACAATAAAGTTGTGTCAAAGCACTGAAAAAACAAGCACTGACCCGAGCTAGGGAAAAATTTTGGCCTCAAACTTTCCCCATCTACCAGACTCTTGAGGGATGTTGATGAAGCCTTTACGACAGCTCTCTGACGCCAGTATATACCCTGCACCATAGCTGTAGAAACAGATTCTGGAATATGTTGAAAGTTATTAAAGATACTGACGTACAAAATGCGGTCACTAAGTATTTTAAATGTCAGTAAGAATACTAGATCTTTAACAATTTTCAACATGTTAAAGTCTGCTGTAAATATTTATCGCAAAGAACAATGGATGAAATGATGTCAGATTATTGGAAAATTATAAGTGCAAATGCAATGCTAATGTTGCACTTCAAAACACAATTCAAAACCGACACAACACAAGAAGCCTAAAACAACATAGACGCCATCTCAGTAAATACAATATTAACACAGTGCAAGGTGTTTTAAAGATATAAATAAAAATTAGCACACACGATATGGATAGCCATCAACATATCAAAAACAAGCAAGCATCTGTTTACCATGGCAATTAATCTTAGTATTAGACAACCTGTGACATCTTATGTGAAAATAGAACCAGTAACCACATAATATTAGTCGATATGTACCAGTATACATGTCAACCTTGTCCATTTCACACGAATGTAATCAGTTTTGTTCGATTCATTTATCAAAAGCGGAGGTTAATGGTTATTAACTATGGGAAATTACTCCCTTGGGGAACAGGAGAATAATCTGGGGTAGGAGAGTTTTCTCACTAAACTAACAGTAACATCATCCACCAGCAGAAACTGAACAACTGGGTATGCTGAGTAGTATAGTCCGGTGAAGAGGTACATGGGAGAATCTACTGGGTATTTGGACAGGCGAAGAGGTTAAGAAGTCTTGATATCTTGTAACTACGTATTCAATGGCAAACGACACCAGCCGACTTAAATGCAGTTGAGTAATAGGACGGAAACTGGCAGCTGATAGCCAACATAACTTCACTGACGTCCATTTCGCAGGAGTCAAGTTGTGGTCGAGTTAAGAATGTGGTGCGCCGAGTCTGATGAGGGCTGGTGTGTATGTGTAAGTAACGGCTATATGATGGTAAGCAAACAATCAACCTCAAAATTCATATTAACATAATGGTCACACGTCAATACAGCAGATGTTGTTACGGCCCATTGTGTTCACGATGTTCCAACATATGTTTACACATATGTTGCATTACGTTCCTAAACTTAACATTATGGAAGGTGGACACAATGCAGTGTGATTACTCTCCAGGCACTAAAAAATTTCCAGACGGCACTCCTACTCATTTCACATAACCCACATTCATGCATATGCAATAGTGTTAGTGCTACAAATGTAACTGTATATTCCACAACCATAAGATGGACTTCGACGCCCCGCATTCACCACCAAATATTTAGGCCTGCTGTGACCTTGACCTCCAGAATCTTATCAGTTGGTTGGGAGATTAACGTCCCTTTCAGTGCAAATCAAAGATAAGTTCTTGTGTGGAGATTAACTTTCGCTAGGTTGAGGATGACCAATGTTAACGACCTCGTTGCCTTTTTGTTCAGCAACGACCCAAAATGGGAAAGGATGAGGGAGGCTCATTTCAGTTATTACAAGACCTATTTATCATTCAATATGATATGTTGTGTAATTGCTGTTCTTCAGTTCCTAAAACAAATCAGTGCGACTCTCGTTGCATAATATCTTTTCTGCACGGGTCTGGCTTGCTTTGGAATGCTTCCCTTAAGTGAAACCCAAAAGAACCATCCGTGGGACCTCCCACCCATGGTACCAGACCTGCCCACTCCACCCCCTCCAGCATCTAATCAGGTCACCATCCGGGGCTGTCAGTTTTATCAAAATTGTTCAAGCCATTCACAAGATATCGTGGTAACAATATCTGAACAAACGAACGAATGGACCAACTTAAGGCATAACGCCTTCGCCGACATAGTCGGTTGGCAAAGGGTATAAAAACATTAACAATAATTCAACAGAATGCTAGATCATTAAAACAGATGATGCAAGGCCCGCAACAGTCCAAAAAACACCGATGTATTGTCAAATTTAGCAATAAAAAGTTTCCCTGACTTTTGGCTAATTCCTTAAATTTCGCTCACAGCAGCCAATTTCCCCGACATTTCCAGGTCTTTCAAACAAGTGTCCACAGTGACAATGGAACGCTGAAGACACAATGGACCATAACTAGAGCTGTTGAGCGATAAATTTTTTAATCGCGTTAATCGCACAATTATTTTAATCGCGGTTTTAACGCACATTGCCTTTGTGTTGTGTTACATGTGTAGCGGTGTACAGGCCCTAGGGAGTAACGAATGACCAGAGATCGCAGTCGCGGTCGGGTGTGGGTCAGCAAGCTTTTCGTATTTCACAAGTCCGCGAATAGACGCGGACGCAAACGTATGTGTAACTGGGTTCGCGGACAACCGGACACTGACGCGTCCTTCTAAAGTAGCATTCTTACTGCAGCAGTACGGTCGTAATGCGTGGCCGTAGACAGCGTTCGACTGTGATTGAATGAGTGCAAAAGCGGGGTACAGTGCCAAAAATCTAACTTGTGCATGCCTTTAATGCCTTCGCCCTCGAAGGCCGTAAACGGCCGTAAAATGCTGCAGAGATCAGGTTACGGCCGCAGTGAGAACGCTACTTAAGGTCATCAATTTCGCGAAATTTGCAGTGCTGCCGCAACGGAAAGGGAAATGCTTGTTCATTAAACAAGTTCGATTATCTTGAGGTTTGTATTGAATCCTGCTACCGATGTGACTAGTTTGGCTGATGTGTTAAAAATTTTAACGGTGTCAATTTTTTTAATCGTGATTAATTCCTTAAAGCGTTAATTTAAGAGCCCTAGCCATAACAGATGTGGTACATTTGCAATTTATATATAACAATAATGACAGTGACTATGCATAGTCTGCACCATCAACCAACAAGTTTTCAAAATAAAAAAATTCCATATATTCTTGCCAATAATGTACGTTAATAAAAACAGTCATAAAATCTTGGGTTCGTGGAAGTTTTGCAAGGTATTAATTATGAGAAGGCAGTAAAGCAACACAAAAAAGCATTGGGACCACGGAGTTGGGCTGCCATGAATGGTAAGAAATTGGAGGGTTAATGGAATGAACAGCAACAATGGCATATGACCACAGTGCAGTTTCTGCTAGCAATAGACAGGGCACCTTCCAGTACATGCATACACGACACAACACATAAGATCCATATTTATGCTTATTACTTAACACAGCAGCTAGTAATGCACAAAATGTCCTGGGGTATTTTCATGTGGAACACAAAATAGCTACAAGTCGGCACTTCTAACCGCACAAATATGCCCAGAACTCATGCCACAATACCAACCACAAGTTGTCACATACTAACTCAACACGTTAGCCCTTTGCTGCATAGGATTAAGTAGTCTTAGAGGCCAGAAAATCCAATAATAAAACCAGCAGTACTCAGTAACTCCAGTGTAGTTGAGTTCTGTGAACTTAATCTCTTCAACTCGGCTATTTGGGACTAAACAAGTCTTGAGAGGAGGCGTGGTTTAGGATGAGGGATAGAAACCTGTTTTGATAAAATGTATGTAAAATTTGTACATACACAAGAATGTCAATTCCCCTGACCATCTACAAAATTTCCTGAACTTTTCATTCCTAACTTTCCAGCAGGCGACAAGTCATCCAACCCAAACTGCAGTAGCTGAGAAAACAATGACAGATAAGCAAAAACTGAAAGCAGTACATTGAAGCAATAGTATATGACATTTGTCTGAATGTTGTTATACAGCATTTACCAAAGCCACCAAATGCCAATAAAATGAATATTAACAACACTAATATATTACTAATACAGTCAACAAAAAACCAGTACAGATTTTGCCATTTACTTTATTTTAGTTCCACGTAAAATTTAAATAAATTACGTGATGGAGTCTCGAGTACTGTAGTCTTTTAAATTCGAAGTAGCACACACGCACACGCACAGTGACTGAATTTAAACAAATGAGCAAAATAATCCGGCGTTAGGGCAGTGAGCACTATTTCTGCACTACGTGCACGAATAATAATTATGTCTACTGTATATTATCAGAGATGTATAAAAAATAAAACACCAATAAAGTCTACTAGAGGGACACATGTATACACACAGACATTACTGAAATGAAGCAGACATCAGTAAAAACTAGATGCAAGACAGCACAGCCGATTTATAAGAATAGCTCCCCCGATTCAAAGGTCATGCATTTGTCTCAGTGTCTGTTATCAGTGTTATCGGATAAACCGGATGTTTTTTAAGAAATATGATTGTGGAATAAAAAAACAATCAATCACTTTTTGCGGGTGATTCGGACGCAGTATCCATCAGTTAACCAATGCCCTTCAGGGTTCCCACCATTACTCCCTCAAGTGCCACTAACTTTCCCATGACTCCAAACTGTATTTTTTGTAACTCGACTACAGTTAACACCATAATGTACGCAAATGCAGATGAGAGCAAATAGTGTGCCGTATTCTAAGTAAGCAACAGTACTGAATGTTTCAACTACATGACGCACGCACAGTGCTACATGAGATTGCCAAATTTTTAAAAAATCTCATTATTTCACTAGTTTTCACGGGCACACCATATAACTTTCAGCACTAAGGAACAAAACGCCAGGACTTTGAAAACTGACCGAAAAAATGCACGCCTTTTAAGGACTTTCCAAGAGTTGTGGGAACCCGGAGGATCAGCCGCCTATAATGACACTCGCTAGTCGAAACACACATCACCATCACAAATGTTCCGATTCAGGCATAAAAGCAATCGTTATTTATCAAATCAAATTTAGCTAGATGGGAACACAGTAATAATCTGGGCAAACGAAGAGGTCGCCAACCCATGGAGAGTGTTTTCTGTTCATTGTTATCAAAATAAATGACGGCGTGCACATGTCCGTATTGGTGACCGTTAAGACTGCGTCACATGATGGTGCACGTCTGCTTCATCTTCAGTCGAGACTTTGGCCGATATCTGGCGAGGTACGCCAACTGCCTTGCATTCACCGCGCCACGTCGCTTCCTGCCAACAACCGCACACAAGTACATCGTCGACTCAACAGCCATTTTCCAGACAAACCGGGACAGTTGGTTTCCACGCTGATCCTAAGAATGACTGGTGCAAAAACTGTCGTGTGACCATTGACTAATCGATCAATATGGATCAATCGCATCAACCGAGTCCTGAAGAGATGGAGGCAGCTCCACTTATGTCAGTAGAGGACTCAGCCCAGCAACCGAAATAAATGAGCGGTCAAAGAATTTTGATGAAAGGCCGCATGCGTCAAGGGGGCAGATTTTTTCATAGGGAAAGTAAATGTGACACCGGCGGCCAGTCGGGAGCAACGCACTCAGCTGCAGCAGTTGCACTGATGGTGTTATTAATTTTTTTGCTGCATACGCCACAGCAGTGATTCACAATGTATTTCAATGGGCCCGGCAACCCCGCAAAATTTGTCTTTCCTTCGAGGATCTGGACTGCATCGAATGCATGGTTCCTTGTGCCAGTCCAAGTCTATTCTACAATCAGTATCTTGATCGGTTCGGCCATTTCTGCGGGGTCCACTATTCACGAACATGACCAACAGAAATACAGGCCATGTTACTACGTCTGTAGCAACAGGCCACATCTAGTTATTGCTGTGATGCAGTCTAGCAACATAGACACCAGCAGTTCTCAGCCCTTCTCCAGACCACACCACAACAAATGGTCTGCCATCCACTAAACTACACAACTCCCAAACAGTCAACCTCTGCAGCCGGACGCCATATTCCACCAACTCAAAGAATCAGTCGCATAACCACGGACTTTGGTAGTCCCAAAACGCATCGATCGGGGATCATGGAGCAGCTGGGGCAAAATGTTCAACAACTTTCGACGTTAGTTAGATGGAGTGTAACGTCCCCTTTCAGCACAAATATGGCTATATCAGAGACAAAAGTTCAAGGGTGGAGAGCCATCTCTACCCAGTGAAGGAAGGCCAGTGATATATTAACCTCAACTCTGGCCGCCTTTTTGTTCACCATCCACACAAATGGGAAAGGGATCGAGAAGCTCAGTTTTTTACGCTAGTGCCTACAACAGGGGAAGACAACTATCACACCACAAGACTATACTAAACCAAATACAACAAAACACCAGAATAAATCTGAACTACGTAAGTAAGTAAGAATAATTGTACATGGCGCAAAAAAGCAACAGTCACTATGCGCTAAGCAATACAGATAACATAATAATAAACAAAACAAACTAAACCCAGGTTCGGTCGCCTCCTACGACCTCCGGCCTGGAAACGGAGTGGGACAATTCTGGTAGAAAGGGATGGGATGGACAATAAAAAAAATAAGTAGAGTGAATGAGAAAAGGAAAAAGTAAAAAGGAAAAAGATGAGGAAGTGAATGGACAAGGGAGGAGCAAAGGTGGAAAAAGGGTACCCCGGCCCCATGCGGAGTAACAACTCTCGAAGACTGCTGTTTTCAAGGACCAATATTACTGTCATAAAATAAACCATCATAAGGCTCACTGCAATAAATCTTTAAAACAACAGAAATGTATGTGAAATAATGGTAATGAAAAACAGCTGACAGATTGACATCATCAAGTTGTTCTGAACAGATGTCCGAAAAATAACACTTGAATAGCATAAACCAAAGTTTGCCGCGAGGAATAAGTAACAGCAAGTGCATTTTACAAGGACTAGGCCTACAGCTTAAAATTCAAGTACTTTAACAGTACTTTCAATAACATTATATGTTTTCAAGTACCTTCAAGGGCATTGAATTTGTAAGACTAAATTCAAGCATTGCCGTGGATTATTCAAACACAGAATGAACCTTGATCGATACCGTGTAATACATCGCACACAGTACTTGCCTAATACTAGAGCTGGAGCTGGTTTCCATTCACTGATGTCCACGAAATCAGACTGCTTCCAATCCTTATTTGTTCGCATTAGCCCCAACCCTCACCACTCCACTGTGGACAAGATTTGTGTGAAGCCCCCCATCTCATCCATGTGATCATCATAAATGGACTGCATTCTGCTCATCATGGACTACATTCATTCTCTTTACTAATTCTGCCGAGAAAATGCCAGCACAGCATATACAAGCTGTTGCAAGTGTAACACTCATACAATAATCTAGAATTTATAATAATAATCTGGTGGCATGCAGTTCAGACGGAGAGAAAATAACAGAAAAACTTAAGTTTTGATCCCGACTCGAAAGTTAGTTACACTTTAAACTTTAACATCGCTTTTCAGCACAAATATCCCTAACCGGTTAAGGAAGGCCAGTGATATAACCCTGGCCACGTTTTTTGTTCAGCAGCCACCCAAAAAGGGAAAGAGATCAAGAGGCTCATTTAAATAATTATGCTAACCCCTACAACAGGCAGAGACAACTATCGCACCACAAAACAAAACTAAATAAAATACGATAAAAACAAGCATGCATCCAAACAAAAACCGGACAGTATCAATTTAACTGCAGCGGTAGCGGCAACTCACTGGCGAATCATGTCAACAGCGTCTTCATACTGCAGTCCGAGCTCGATCAGTGCCAACGCCACCATCACCGGCGCACTGCAACCAGTCGGCAATATAACTGTATTAAGCACGTAGTACACAGTTTGCCTCGACCGAAGTCTGTTGAGGGAATGCATCCCCTTCGATGGTGCTTTGAGCCAGCGAGGGTTGTTAGAACAAAAGATAAGCCAGAATGCACTGGCCATAGGTGGTGCCGTGGCACAACGGGTACAGCGTTGGATTTGCTATCAGCAGGTCGTGGGTTCAAATCCTACTCCGGGCAAAAGCTGCATAAAAACCTTGGGCGAGTTATTCACACCCATGTGCCTCTGTCACCAAGCAGTCTGACGAACGGACGGACATTTGAGACCCACTTTATTATGTCGACTCAGAAAAGTCAACCTAATAATTCTTTGGTAGGTGGACGTGCTTGGGCTGAGGTTTGAACCCCGGCCACTGAGCATGTCATGCTCTGCTGCACATGGCGCCCGAGTGCTTTGACCACTGGGCCACATGGGCAGGTCACACTCCAGATTCTAAGGTAAACATTTTGATTGTCTGACTGATGAAGTCAGTGAGAACTTACCGTCCCAGTCCAGCGACACAGTGCACAGCTATGCAGCATCCCGGCTGCTTGGAGAACCTCTCTCGCAGCAGGTCAAAGAAATGCTCAACAACGTCAGGTGGTGGTGCAGTGCCATCATCAAAAGGGAGGTCCTACACATCATCATCATTTATTTGCTCACATATGCAGTCACACAGACGCAAGTATAAAACAATTAATGAGCAGGACAACAAGGCGCAGAGTAAACTGGCACTTACAGTTGCCCGACAAACAAAAACGAAATAAAAACACTTTACACGACATCCAGTTTCAACGTCTGTACACGAAAATTAACTTTAAATGAACAGCTAGGTGCATTTGTAAGTCGCGATGTGACAACAGTACAATTAGGCCTACAATGGGCAAACAACAGATAAAAATGTGCATACAGTTCAAAAATATAAGAACGTCTTAAAAACACTTTAAAAACTTAGATAAGTCTATAAGCTTGACAGTGCGTTTGAAACTACTCGGTGACTTAAAATCCACACTGGCAAGTAGATTATTCCAGACATTGACGACACATTCACTAAAAAAGATGGATCTGACTCGCATAGTACAACTTTTCTTGTATAATTTAAAGTTATGGCCTGTAGTGTTGTGGTTGGGAGTCCATTCAAAGAGTCGGTTACTTGTATATCAATTAACCCAAACAACATTTTATAACAATAGATGAGGTCTGTATAGAGGCGCCGCAGTTCCAATCTATGTAGATTTACACGTTTCAGACGATCGGGATATGACAAGCTGTTTAAACCAGCTTAGTAAAGCAACGCTGAACAGATTCAACTGCCTCAATGTCATGGACAGTAAGCGCGGACCAAATATGTACATGTGGACAGTTTTCAACACTGCTTTAACATCAGCCAGTCTACATTTGTCTACATTAATCTCAGCCTCCTTTTCACTGCGGAAGTCCATAAAATGTCAGATGTGATCAGCTGTAAAGAATAAAAAATGCACCACAGCCAAAGACCTCATGAGCTCAACTACAATATTTCTTGTGCAGCAAGTTTAGTCGAAAAAGCAATCGCACATTACACACTACAGCAAAGATTGATTACTCTAACATCATTAATTGCCAACTAATCAATTACAGTTATGAAAAGCCAGCAATCCAAAAATTTATAATACACACTTTTTGGGGACTGAAATCTGTGCCACAGGTTGAGTGTCAATAGCATTATACAACAAAGACAGGCAATTCTCAAACTGCCACTGTCAATCTTCCACCATCCTCATTTAAATATTCAATTAATATTCCTCAAGCAAGCTTCAGAGGATGCAGAGGAGTCATTTCAACAAAATAAGTAAACAACGATGTCAGTTCTAACTTATTTTTTCGACAATTAGTTTTTAATGTTTAATCAATTGCAGCCCCAAAAACTTACATTGTGAACATCACTTTTATATGTGACCCTCTTGTGTACACAAGGATCCAGTAGCAGATCTAGTTAAGTGTCTAGACAACTGAGATCGGTTACCAGGACACTGATACCATTCTCCTCCAGCTGTTTCGTTGCGTACGTCGGCTCACAAACTCGCACTATGTCAAACACCTGATGCTTCTTCAGCTCCTGAAAACACAAGCAGCAGCACATCGCCAATATGACCGAATGATGTCATTTTATGTGGCATCCAATCAGTAGATGATTAGCAATAACAAATGAGTGTTAGTTGGTTTCGGATCCACAACAAGCTCAACGGAGATAAAAAACGTCGTGAAAAACTAAATAAAGATAGCAGAATTAATAACTAAACTAACAAACACCATCAACACAGCAGTTTTAAGTGAGAATTTCTGGGTAAACCTGCGCTATCTGACTCTTCCTCAGTCCTCTTACTCTATCTGATCTGGAGAAAGAACCTCTAGGAATAAATAGCACAGATTATTTATGGGCTGAATGCCATTCCTGTCACCTGACCCACAGTGTCAAAGCGCTGACAAAAGCAAAAAACGACCCCCAGTCATGAAAAATCACCCTCTGGCCAAATCATTTCTTCCACCACCATCAGACTCCTTAAGAGAGGGGCAATGTTCCCTTAATACACGCTTTCCAACAACCAAAAAGTAACAAGAAATGAAACAGAATTACTCGCCATTTATCTTTGTGTTTATAACCTGTAGCATACTACATTACTGAGTTTTATTTGCATGGTATTCAACTTAGTCCAGATGCTACTGTAGTGGAATTCAACTCCAGCATCAAGTTCCACAAATTAGAATAACTAGTTAACAACGGTCCATATTTGTAGAATTCAAAGTTAACTGAAACATGACTAATTCTGATCAAAAGCCTCTGACTAATAGATTATAATTCCATTAACTGATATCAACCCTATTACATATCCATCATTAACTGTGATGATACCTCAAACTAACCTGAAAACTGAGTTTCTCTTGCCCTCCTTCAAAAACGTGCCATTCATATCACTCATAACCCTACACGTGGAATGCCGTATTCCTCCATGCTATATTGTGCAAATATTGACTCGTTGCCTTCCCGCAATAGAACTTTCTCGTGATTTTTTCCATAACATTTTGGATCCAGCCTCCTGTCTCCTCCCTCCCCCTAGATCCACGGCTATAACCTCAAGGCTTAGATCTTCTCAAACTTTCCCAAAAGTCCATACCGGTACCCATCGCTACTGTTCCTTCATCCAATATGCTCTCAACCATTATCAGTAAATCTAGTTGCTCTATTATTTTCTCGGCCTTTGCTAGTAATTTTTACATTATCCACAGCACTATGTTCCGTGCACTTTTATTTTTGCATTCTCATTTTTATTTTTAATTTCATCACAGTCTTTATTAGAGTTCTATTCTTTTATTGTTGTCTAGATCTAATTGTGTATATTGTTCCTTTTATCATTGTGTTGTATTTATCTATTCAGCTGCAAAGCTGCCAGTCTGTTTCAATAAACTTACTTACTTATTTACTTACTTACTCCTCTCTGACTACACCGCTTCAAAAACGACTGTCTGGAGGATGAAAAATTCTGTTCTGTTCTTTAGCTGTCCTCGATCTGAGGGTTGGCCACACCATGGATGTACTTTCTCCATTTATCTCTGTCCTCTGTCATTCTGACTGACGCTTCCACAGGTCACCATTGTCGAAGCCCTTGAATGACCTCGTCTTGAAGGTCACTTTTGCTACCTGAAACTTCTCTAAATCCCATAGCGCGTAAAACATAGCACGAACTTACTAACAGAGAGCGTCACACAGTCCCTGTGCGGTAGCTGAGCTTCTTGTCCAAGGCAAACAAAAAACACACTAGCCTTGTGTCGTCTCCGTACCTGGATGTACCTAGTCATGTTGACATCAGTAGGCCGGTCAGTGATAAGGAATCGTCGGCCCTTGTAATCAATCGCAGCTGGCTCGGGTCGCCTCACCGTCATCTTGCCCCGTCTCCCCGTGATTGTATACAGTCAATTGCCTAGTAGCCAGTCTTCAGCTATTGGTCCCTACATGTGAGCAGATCAATCGACAAATATGACTCAGCAGATACTCATTAGTACAAAATACCCTGTGGCTGTGTCTCTGTCTGTATCAAATACAGGGAAGTTAATAATAATAAGAATAACAATAATAATAATCTTTAATCTTTGTTTATTGGAACTGATGTCAAGCCGCGCAATCAACACAGTACAACATCCGCCACGCAGGGCAGCACTATATAGAGAGGGGGTTAAGCCGGCTAAATTGCTGCCACACACGGCACACAGCAGTTGAATCAACCGCACCGGCTTAACCTCGTGAGCATTCACCAGATGGAGCAACTGGCACACATCCAATAAAGTTGCTCACTACTCAATTTATCGACCCCAAAAGAACGAAAGGCTGAGTTGGCCTAGTTGGCTGACCTATAGCGGATGGCTTACCCACATAAGTGGTCACCTGTCAGCTACAGAACGAGCGTGAGTGCATGAGGAAAAGTTCGCTGGTCAGAGACATGTGTTCTGCCACTGTGCAATGCAGCCAATTACTAATCAGCTGAATAAGAATAACTGGAGCTATTATTTTCACGAATATAAATAGAATACGAATAGTTACGGTGATTCAACGTTGCTGTCTTTGTGAGCGATACGTACTGGTTCAAGTTTATCGTCATCTTTAGCACAAACGAAAACTACTCACTTATTAGCTTACACTTCACACCTGCATCAAAATATGAAACAGTGATTTCTACAGTGTGAGAAAGAGATGAAGAATTCTGACTGATTGACTGAGTTAAGGTTTTACGTCCAAAAGACATAAAATAGGTCATTATGGAGACGTTCTTCTCAGCCAATCACTTGGCTTAGTACTGAAAAACTACATCAAACACAATAAAAGCAAAAATGTATCCATAACGCTATTAGCGATGGGCACTAGTTAACTAACTACAAGAAATGCAAGTAATAGTTGAACTAATTTTTTCAGTTACACAAATAGTTTAACTTCTTTTTCATCAACTAGTTCAGTCAATAGTTCCTAACTACTTTTTAGTTAGTTACTAACTGAAAGTTAACATCATTTTGACAAACTATTTCGAGATTACCCGTAGTTACCGAATGTGCCATTCCTTACGTATGAATTCAGTTCACATCATCCACACAAACTAAGAGAGTAGAAACATTACAGACTGGTTGTGTTGAGTTGTTCACTGTGACTGTTGTACTTTCTGATTCAGTGCCTGCCACAGGCTGGCACTGTTTAACAGCAATACACTGATACTTTGGTGGCTTATGAAAGGCTGCATGGGTCAGCGCTTCATTAATGCTGTTGTTTGGATGGTTCATGGTCACTTGTCCGGGGGTTCACTTGTCCGGGGGCTTACATTCTTTTGGTGCTGACACTTTACTACAGCTCCCACATCTTTGACTATCTTACGTCTTACTTTCTTTCTGTTCTGGTTGGCCTCGCTGTAAGCAGCGCAGTGCAGGGAC
>Ga0209363_1000747_pt1 | contig 13874 bp, 6 predicted proteins | sample WorMetexBAHAMAS3_FD_187385 | JGI IMG/M metagenome (GOLD analysis project Ga0209363, IMG submission 187385) | Marine gutless worms symbiont microbial communities from Max Planck institute for Marine Microbiology, Germany - Inanidrilus exumae... | ecosystem: Host-associated > Annelida > Digestive... | reverse complement strand
CGATTTCAATGACATTTGGGATGTAGGTAGAGGTCGACGAGTGATGCATGATGTATGACCCCATCCAAGGTCAAGGTCAAGGTCATGAGCCCCAGAAAGTCGGAAATTCGACCATTTTCAAAAAATATCTTCTCCCCCATTTATAATGGGGGCTGGCAAATGACCACGGATTCTTACATTAGGGCACAATACCTACAGCTTATCGGAACCGGATTCTTTATTTTTGTCCTAGTTTTTATGTCACGTGACTTCGAAGTTGGCAGTAAGGAGTCGACCGTCAGTCCCGTATGGGCCTAATTTTTACCGTTAGAATCAACTCAAAGTCTTTCCCTGAGCTGTACGTTCCGCACAAGATGCCCACCCCCATTTTTTTCGCAAAGTCCGTAACTACGTATCGTTATCGTATCGTATGGATAACGCTTACATTAGTCAGTCGCACGCAGCCAATCATCATCGATTATTGAGTCACGTGACACTATGCTTCATCGAATGCAGTATATAAAACAGCTAGTTTCACATGTGCGGATGCTGAAACAAAACTAAAATAATAAAACATTACTGTCGGCGCAGCGGGTGACTGACATTATGTTTCACTTTTATTACTAACCCGCCTAATGGGCCAGTATTGTTTTGCTCGCTGGCGTCTGTCGTCTGTCGGCGTCGTCTGTAACGCTGCCGGCGGGAGGGCCGGACGCCGAACGCGTGGCCGGTCGAGTGGCCAACACTGCACGGCGGGCCAGTACGTCTGTTACGTACCGTTAGGGCGACACCTTGTTTCAGTAAAAATTTCAGTTGAACTGTAATAGATTGTTATAGCTTTATGCACAGCCTCACACAGGATGCCAAGTTAGCTCAAACGGTAGAGCATTAGAGTCGTAATGCGAGGGTCGCGGGTTCGAAATCCACATCGGGCGCTGTGTTTTTAGTATCTGTTTTTATTTATTATAAATAACTTAAAATAAGTTAATTTAAATTAATTTAAAATAAGCATAAATAAAATAAGACAAACATAGTTAATTTTAGCCTATATTGTATTTACTTTGGGGTGGACGATTAATTGGAAGAATAATACGGAAACAAACTTTTTTGTTGGTGTTAGTATGGCAACGGTGTACGTCGCCGAAATTATATATAACTTTATTTGCAACAACTGTAGAATATAGAAGAAAAAGAAAAAAAATAGAATACAACCAATTACAATTTAGCGTAGTAAACTGTGGTGCTGCTGCTGATGTTAACCTGTGTTCTCTTATTTTGTTATTCTTAAGTGATATTTAATACTTTTTCTTTACTTTCGGTTATCTTGGCTACCACTTGTTGGTAAAAACGTTTATCATTATCAATACAGTATGATAAAACTGTAGAATATGAATGTCCAATAAATTCATGTGAGAATCAACTCTCTATAGACGTATTCACATGTCATGACCACACTGCATTTTGCAATATACATTTCGACGAGTTGGCCTATAATTTCGGATTTATGATAGAGATCTAAGACGTTAGGTTAATTTTGTTTCTAAATTTAGTTTTCCCATTAACTTTCTGATTTTCTTTATTGCGCCGACTCCTGTGCGGGATTGATACGCACTACAGCGACTTCAGAAGGAACGTCCAGTAGTTCCAATCAAGAGATCAAGCGAAGGTAGCACGTCATCGTCGCATCTCAAGCGCGAAGCACCTGCTCGGTGAAGCGGCCGGTGCAGAGCAGATCTGGCAGTGATTGATCGTCGTGGGACAGCATGGCGACGTTGGTGGTCCGGTCAACAGGGCGCACCGGCCAGAAAGCCGGCCGGCAACAAGCTGTCACTAAATTGGCAGCCGGACGCATGACAGAACTACGGCTCGAACGACTTTCACCATCAGCAACCAAAATATCCATCCATCCATCCATCCATCCATCAACACTGGTTGAAAATATTAATGAAACTTGTATAGCGCTTTATGTAATTATGATACTCATATCTAAGGTGCTCATGTATGGCACGTGTTAACGAGGCATCACACAGTTTACCTGAAGTTTAATCCATGAGTTGAATAAGTTACACTTGTTTTTACTTCTCAGTCGCAGAACATCACCGCATCTTGGCCGGTAGTCATATTCCATCTCGCTGAGGGTAGGAGGCTGAGTTGGCTGATTACATCAAGACGGTATAGACAGACCACAATACTCCGTCTGTAGCAGTATGCACTCAGAGCATGCAACGCAGCCTAAAAATGAAATTAATTAGAAAACATAGGCAGTCATATCGACATGCAGACCCACGCTGGCAGCAGCAGCAGCACACGGCCATAGCAGCACGCGTTACTAGCAACCGTGCGACTGTAATAGTTTTCATAACCGTGTGACCTTAACCTTTCACCTTTTGACCTCAGGGTCAATGCATGCCGAGCGACTACTGTAGAGTATAGGACCGATGTGTAAGCCTACCAAGTTTGGTGTTGATAGCTCAAGCCTTTTTCCTATTTAGAGCACGGACAAACAGACAGACAGACGCGACCGCGACTGAACACCCTACCCACGCCTGCGGCTATACAGCCGGCGTGGGTAACAAGAACACCGGAGACGAAACAGCAGAATCTAATATGCAAAATTAACATTATATTCAGACAGATAAATATCATTTACCAGTATGTAAATCAGTCAGTAATTTACAGCTAGGTAGCACTGCGCCAGCAGATGCTCAAAGTACCAAACATTTCAGTATCACTATCACGGATAGCAGTAAAATGTAAAACAAACTGTAAACAACGCGTCAATAACTTCAGGGGGCACAAGCCCGGCCACTAAACGTCTTTGATGAACCACTGAGTCTAAAAACCCTTATTTCTGTGCATCGTGACAATATAAAAAGAGAATGAAGGTTAAATATTGGGGAGAATTTCCCAGTGAGTATAGCCCAGGTAACGTAATGGAGGGACGTGTCCCCCTGATCACCCCGTGGAGTTACAGCAAATCGCAGACACAGAACGATTTAATTTCCGACTAACAGATGGTTCACCCCAAGCAATCAACAATCGAATTTTAAAATATCCCTTACTACTGAATGGTATCAATTAAATAGTGAAGATTAAATAAAGACTAAACAGGATACAGAATATGGGTCCTAACATAAGTTTGTTGTTACTGCTACTCTTGCTAATTTGCTATACTGTTATCATTCACGAAGACCAGACAGTGATTAGTGTTAAGTCGCTATAAACTTTATGCAACACAGCATGCAACTGGTAAGTACACAGTCGACCACAAATAAAATCACTCAAGAAGTATAACTAACAAAGATTCTCTGGCTAAGGAGGGTGGCGTCATCGGAATGGTTACAAAACCACGGAAATGTCCATGATGCATTTTGCACTATGTATCATTCACACAAACGTGAATAGATGTATCTAATTCTCCATTCTATTTACTGACAAAATAATTACAATATGCATAGCTTTGGCTTTGCAGCGTATTGCTCTTTTCTGTCGACATAATAAAACTGTTACACCACTAGTTGTATGTAAATTACTGGTAATTTAAGAAACTCTTTTAGCACTTTTCACATCGTCATGCCACCCTTGTCAGAGACGTGAATTAGATCCTCAGCAACGACACAGAAACAAAACTGCAGGTGCGAATAACACCAGTCCAACAATAGGGCAATAAACAACGGTGATGCAATATGCTGTCTGTTCACGGAAATGTGGCAGAACCGTTGCAAACAAGAAAGAACGAATTCAACAGCTGACGATGCCGGCGACCGACAGAAAACACCAGCAGAGTCTAAATTGCAAGACCAAACACGCTGACGATGCAATACATTGTCTTGTTCTCCCAGCGAACCGTGCAGCTTCCTGACACCAAAACAATGCACCACCAAAAACCAACAATTGGTGGACATCTTATTGGAACAAGTAGTCAAAGAATTTTGACAAGAGGCCGCATCACCAGGGAGAGCGGATTTTTCACGTGGGGAGTTAATGTGACACCAGCCAGTCAGGAGCAATGCAGTCGGCTGCAGCAGTCGCGCTGACGCCGTTATTTTTTGCTGCATACACCGCAGCAGCAAATAACAACGCTTTTGTGGACCGAACAACTCCAAAAACTTGACCCTGCCCTTGGGGATCACGACCCCCCATCTAATACATGGTTCCTAGGGTCCACCTAAGTTAGACCCTCAAACGGCATCTCGATCAATTCAGTCGTTTTTGAAGGATTCAGGAACATAATTAACAGACAGACCACGCTACTTCCAGTCCGTCTGTAGCAAAATGTTGCATTTAGCATTTGGCCTAAAAAGTCAAGCTACGTAGAGAGGCGTTAAAGATCTGAGCCAGACCTGGCCTCAGCACTGTATCATTTTGGCTCAACTCTGTAACTCCGAGGGGCACACGACATATACTATGGCTCAGTAAAGTACATAATCTACACTGGTGCTGGTCTTTGAGAGCCGGCGTCGCTTCCATCAGGAATCTGGCGGTAGTCAAAGAAGGCTTGATGCTGTATTTCCTACTTTGTATTTCCTTCCGTGCTCTGACACTGTTGGTTGGGTGAAAGGAGGGGAATCCGCCTGTAAAAACTGTGCTATTTATCCCCAAAGGTTTTTTTCCGAAATGAGCAGAGGAAGAAAACCTACGGGAACCATCTAACAAAGGCTGACCTGAAAAACCACTGTTAACATGGAGGCATGTAATAGTGAAATACATAATCTGAACTAGAAGAAACCAGCACTCACAAGAGTGCAAAAACCCATGCCGGGATTTTTTGTGGCTTTTGACCTCGACCTTCACCTTAAAATAAATGGGTGTCCAGTACTCATGATGCAACATTTAGACATGTATGTCAAGTTTGGTGATCCTAGCTGCATCGGTTTTTGAGGTACCATGCGAAAAAAAACAGAAAGACAAACGGCGGAAAAAATGAAAACCACGCCCCCGTGACCGATGTCGGCGTGGGTAAATAACTGTCTATAACAATCATCAACACGTTTATTATCCGTAAATGACCACTTGTAGATGTAGATCCCAGAAAACATGAGCTGCTTAGTTTTCATCATTAATTTAATACATTTCACGTCCACTGTCAGCCACAGCTCAGTGGTTAACGACTTGGATATGACTCTCGACTCTCACACTAAGATTACTATCAGTCAATGGTGGCATCTGACAGGCTTCAGCCAAAATTATTTCAGTATTACAGAAGTCTCACTTTACAGGTAACGGTAAAGGCTGCCCTATGCCATAGCAGAGTGTGGGCGTGTGTTAGTATACCACAGACTCTGTGATGCATGGACAGCATGACGGATGATTACTATGGTTACCTTCCCAGCCAAACAGCACTACAACTTCCCCTTGACCCGCACGCATTTCCCATCCTATTGCGGGTAGGAAGCTGAGTTAGCATGCTGGCTGATAGCACTACAAGATGGTATATCCGTGAATGGCAACCTACCTCAATATTAACTGAGCTCAACGTAGAGTAACATTGTTGATGCAGCTACCAGTAAACCAAACTGCCACCTGCTTTATAAGGTGCTCTCAACAAAATTTATTTTTCTTGTCTGCTTTTGCCTCATTATTTCCTGGCTGCAGCCACCTGCTCTTATGACTTCAAAAGTTTCAACACTGCTAGATATCAGTAACAATACCTTACTACAGACTATACCTTTGACCATTGTCCAGTGGAAAAGAAAACCGAGGAGAATCGGCCAACACAGATCAACTGGAAAATGGCGGCTGAAACGGAGGTAATGCTGACATAACGTGGCAAAATCTCAATTGAACATTTCAAGCAGTATAACCATTCTCTTTCTTGTTATATACACACAGGCAAGCACACACACGGACATAGAAAGCACGAACCGTCAGTAGTGTTGTCCCAGAAGCAGGAGCTGGCTGTATGAAGACCTGCACCATTCTTCTGCATAATCACGCATGTCACTGGACACATTCAACAAGCAGTCACATATGTTGGTGGCATATGTCGTGGTCAGGAATGTACTTAATATAGTTTAAAGATGTTCTTGGCAATCAGAAATGCTTGTGTGTCAGTCCTGTGGACACAACATGCATGAGATTCATATAGTATGCTGATTTATTATCATCGTATAGAACTGTGTTGTGCTGACACCTGGGACTTGAGGCACTAACAGACAATACAGTGGAAGACAATAATTAGTGACTAACCACACAAATATAACTAATTACTAACAAGCTGATATCAAAGGCTCACAAACTCTGCCTTGAACTGTGGGTAATATGAAAGTTATAGAGCTGGTCAGTTCTCAACAGCCACTATATCATTAATATATGTATCAAAGTCACTAAATCATTAGGCTTACCTATGTATTTGAATGGCTTTGCAAGCTTAGCTAGCTGATTCAAGCACTGTTCGACAACATTGGACGTCCATGGATTCACCTTATTATGTTGGTATGCACTGCCTCCAATAGCACTTTCAATTGCCTACCACAAATGACATTCGGCCTGTTACATGACCATAAGAAACGAACTCTGGCAACAAATATAAATTTGTATACATTCTGCTTAAAGTATGAAGTCATACCTCAAAGGTTAATGCAACAGACTTTTACCTGAGTGATCAGATTGTCATTATCAGTAAGATCGTATAACTCGTTGAAAAATTGCTTCTCTAGCTAAGGCAAGACCTTACTTGTAAATACATCCCAACGCCTGGAGAGAGTAATGCATCATGTTTAAAGGTGTAATCATTAATGTATCATTAATGTATAAATAAACTAAAAAACACACATGTTTGTAACATACAGCTAATTTGGAGAAGGCATACAATACGATACTATATGGTACATTAACATGCGCTCAAAAGCTGACGAGATGGCCAGCTTACTCTAGCACATGGCCCAGAAACAAAAAATAAGACGTGCTGCATGTCCAATTAACTGAATTACATGCAGCACACCAAAACCTGCCCCCAGCTATTCGCAGCCTCCGTGTAAAGGAAACCATACAAAATATACACCAAAAACGAACAAAATCTGACAATTGTGGTTCGTGCATAGGCGTTATGTCGTATCTGACATGAATTCTTCTGTAAAAGTAATTTATTTATTACACATTTTCGGTGTTTAATGGGTATCTCGTGTTACGGTACAGCTGAGAAAAGCGTCACACTAATCTATCTTCCAAAAAGGTAACAAAATGGCATCTCCTTTGAAGGCAGCACACCAAAACCTGCCTTGTTACTTACTTACCTACTAATAACTATGAAGTCCTCTATTGCCCATTGTTCTAACATTATGGGGTGGCGCAAATACGCCCACTAGCGGATAAAATTTTCTACAGTAATAAGGCTACTATGCATACCTATTCATATACCAAATTTGAGCTTTCTATCTTAATTACTTCCTGACGTATGAGGGGGGGGGGCAAACTCCAAGATGGCGTCGCGGTTGTGCACATGTGCCACCTAGCTGAAAAATTTTCCACTTGAAGCTCCTAATCATATCTATTCACGTACCAAATTTCAGCTTTCTAACTCTATTACTTCATGAGATATGGAGTCCTCTTATTTCCCATTGGTTTAACATTATGGGGCCCCCAGAAATGGGTTTTTGAGAGTTTTAAATATGGTGGGAGTATATATTTCAAATCTAAGTAGCCTATAGCAATCAGCATAAGACGCTCTATTTGCTGATATAATTTTTATGCAAATCGGTTCAGTAGTTTGGGAGGCGTAGTTACACACACATACACATGGAATTTGGTCAATGCAGCTCTTAGTATACGGGTGACGCTCAATACCAAACCTGCCTATGGCAGGTTTTGATAAGGAAAAAATAAAAACAAAAACCGAGTAGCTCAGTAGAAATGGTCCAGGCAATAGTCATATATATCAATTGGTTCACATACGAAATATAAACTTGTTTCATTGCTTTAAACTGGATAACTGATATCAACAGAAAACGTTACCTCTTTAATGATATTGCTCACTTCGTCAACAACAAAAGTTGTCTAAAACAAAAAATCAACACCATTCTATGATCACTAATGACATTTTCACACTAACAAAGACTTCCTAATTAAGTTTTTTCATATGCAAATTCAATGTACGACTGCTATTCAGTATGACAAAAAACAATTCAAATTTTGTGGTATAATTGTTCTACTGTGTTAGAATTTAAAAGAGCTCTGCACCAAAAACCTTCCACATGCATTGACTATATAACAATTTTGGTACATGGTATAGTAAGCAGGTGCAAGTGAAGAAGCAGAACGAGACAGCAAAACCACACTAAAAAAATCACCCATGACGCATGAAGTTTAACGGACACAAAAATAGTTCTTCTAGTTCCTCAATGCTCTTCAAACCTATCTTACATCATTACAAACATGGTTCTATACTAATGGCATGGAGTAAACCCTGACAAGTCTAGTGCTATTCTGCTGGGAAAGGCACTGAGGGCATCCTCATACAGTAGCCTAACATCTGTCGACGTCGCTGGCATGCACACCTGTTCAGTTGGTAAATAACATTAAACTTCTTGGCGTTACTCTTGATACCAATCTTACAATGTGGGAGCATGCAAAGCGTGTCTCGCAGTCATGTTTTTACCATATAGATGCATTTCGCCACATACGTGCTGTCTTAGACAAGTCCACCACAGCAGATATCGCCGCAGCTATGGTTTCCAGTCGACTTGATTATGTCAACTCAGTTCTTTATGGCTTGCTGTCGAGGTGCTTGACACGTTTGCAGCACAATCAAAATTCATTTGCAAGGATTGTATTACAGCAGCCAACACTATCCTCACGGGACACATAAATCTAAAAATTTATAGGGTGGTCTGAGGATAAGGCATTGACCCATCTACAGATAAATAACATTTTTACAAAAAAAACAAACAAACAAGAACTACTTCATGTGCACAATAACATTGCTGTGCGTCTCCGCCGAGTGATGGTTACGTCTAGCACCCATTAATCTTCACCTGTCCCTTTGAGCCCACCAGCACAAAGCTTGCAGCTATTATTATTATTATCATTAGGCCGTGCTACAGTTCAATATAGCGTGTTCTGTGTCCGTACATAACTTATGTGGGCCTAATTAAGGAACCATGTATTAGATGGGGTCGAGAACCCCCACACTGTTGCCTCGCTAGTCATGACTCACGTCCCGTCGTGCAGTGATTGAAATTACACATCGGGTTCCCGACGTGAAGTGAGTCAACTTGCACGTCGGGTTCCCGATGTCTAGACACATTCATAGTAGTTTCTCAGTAGTACGTCAACAACGTCGGAGACTTCACACTGTTGGGAAGTTGTTACAGTCCGGTGCATTCACAGAAACAACAAAAAAGATTGCAAGACAAATAAAACACTCATTAACCTCTTCTCCACTCTGAAAGTCCTCCATACTATTAGCTTTAACAGTTTAGTTCTTCTAGACAAAAATTTCTTCACCGTTCACCGTTGCCAATAACAACAACATAGATAACGTGCAATAGTAATTTCGGTGATGTAACGTAACGTAAGGCGCAGCTTAGCGGACACCAGATTGGCCAGACCACTGACACCAGTGCATTCTGTCCTTTATGTCTGTGTACTGTTCTACAAAACAACATATTGACTAATTTTTGAACACATGTTGGAACAAAATTGGAGAAAACGTAAGCATGTGCCTGTTTTAGTTACGCAATGTGACGTAACGCCAAATATAATAGAACAATACTTGGTAACGCACTAACGCTGCGCTGTGCATCGAGACTACTGTTTTTCGCATTTTGTCGCTCAGTTTGGACAAGAACTCATCAGAAAATGAGATAGTAAAAGTAAACGTTTTACGACGACATCGTACATAAGCCTATGCCCAATAAACTCAGTTCTTAAGTTCTACTATAACTAAGCGTCAATGGCGATCTATGCACAAAATCATCTATGCACCTACGCCCATCAAACCGAGTTATCGGAGTTTGTTTTGCCTAAATAATCGCTGAATAATTGCGCAGATGGTTTTATTATGGTCATAAACTATCGCAATAGTAGATTTTGAAACCGAGGTCAGCCTAACAATTGTTTTACGACGACATCGTACACGAATTTGGTGACCGTGAAATAATGCAAAATAGGGGTCATTGCCGAATTCGGTAAAATAACTCAAAATGAGGGCCATTTCGCCGTTCAAGGTTATTCAAGGTCACCGATTTTGGTACTAATCGAAAGCTCATATACGACTTCTTATCAAGACGATCGGAATAGGCAAGTACTGCACATTAAGTCTTGAATTTATGAATCTGCTAGGAATTTATACCGAGGGCGTCGCGCGGTCCCTCTGCAGACGTTTACTACTAGACATAGTAATCGTAAATTGTCCATAGTTATGGCTTCCGCCCGCATTGTCAACCACTTTTACGCAATACGCCACTGAAATTACCAAATTTGGTAAAAAAAATAATGCAAATAAGGGCCATTTCGCCGTTCGAGGTTATTTAAGGTCACCGATTTTGGTACGAAAGCTCATAATACGACTTCCTATCTTCGTAATAGTGAGTAATACTAACTTACGTCCTATCTTGCACAGTTTCGGAGATACAGCATTCCAAAGGTGAAAAATCGCTCTATTTCGCTGGGTACCCCTCTTACGTTTAAACTCCCCGACGTAATATTGTCCGTGGATGTCAATGGATGGCCAAGGTACCATACGGCGAAGAAAAATTGCCGAAAATTTCAACCGGCTGAGGAGGGCGCACGAACGTTACACACTGACAGACAGAAGGACGACAGACTGAACGGCGATAGCATACAGTGAACGTGAACTTGAGTTCACGTTCGCTAAAATCGATCGCTGGGTCTAAAGTTAGCTGTTTAGACTTTAACCTTTTCCCAGATAGCCAGTACACACGCGCAGATTCAGTATGCCAGTAAGACGTCTTGTTCTGGAACTCTCTCTGTCAGTCCCTAAGAATAATCTAATTTGCATCGCAGTCCAAAGTCACACTGTTAAACAGCCATTTTGGTACTGTCCGACTTTGTAATTTTTGGCATTACTTTATTACTTCATAAAAAGTTTTTATTAAGTATATTTGCTTCACCCTCGGTGACCCGGTAGGGGTGCGAGGCATTGTGATTGGCGTGTCCGTAATGTATGGGCTTATCTGCATGTTTGTCTGTTTGTTTGTCTGTTTGTCCGTCCGCTCGCATCTCAAGAACCGCATGCCCATGCAAACTTTACCAAATTTTCTGTACACGTTACATGTGGCTCTGTCTCGGTCCTGTTCTGATCGCAATGCGTTTTGTGGATGACGTCATGTTTGCACATAATCACAGACGACGCATATTTTTCGTCGAGTTCGCCAGGTGGCAGCACCGGGGCAAAGTCTGCCGTCTCCGACTGCATCTTATTAACGGTTGTATTAGGCCTAGGCCTATTTAGCCGACCCGGCTAGATGTAAGCCTGGCATGTAATGTAATGTAATGCAAATGTAAGGCGAAAGCAGGCATTGAGGGCAGAGGTCAGAAAACGCAACAGGTTCGAAGTCTAATAAAACTCAGCTTCAGCTACATCAGCAGCGACAGCTAGAAGACGACGTCACCCTCGCTACTGTGACTGTGTGACATCGCCTCTTTTTAGGCAGTGTTACAGTGCTGTTTTAATAACTAGAACTAAAACGAGAACTAAAATGATTGCGTTTTATTCAGTAAAATTGAAACTGAAACTAAAAAAATTGTGAACCAAAATAGCTCTGCCATGCTATTTAATGTAAGAACGACTGCGATTTCGTGCAATGATTTATACAGAGGGGTACGAGTACACGCATGATATATTACTTCCAAAAGGAAAATAAGTGATGATATCTCGGAAACGGTGCAAGATAAAGACGTCAATGCAATGGAAGACTACTAGGAAATAGTATGTGGCCTGTCGAATGGCACCATTGACAATGCCCTTGAATGACTTTGAAGGTCACTTTTGATGTTTGAAACCTCCCATACCTCGTGAAACATAGCACAAACTTACTAACATAGCGCGTCGCGCGGTCCCTCTGCGATAGCTAAGCTTCTTGTGAAAATTCTTTCAATGACAGATTTTTGAAAAAGTTTATATGTGCTCATCACATAATATTTTCCACATCACCGCAAAAGCGATACTACGCCACCTTGTTAAACTTGAAAATTATAAAATGCAACTGATTTCAACTTTACTTTGCATGTGAGACCCTAGCTAGCTATTCCAGTGTATATATGATAAAAGTCGCATGAACTTTCGTAACAGTGCTAATGCACTTAAGATTGTCTGGTTTGTTCAGCAATTAACATTCATGTAGCTGCGTACTATTTTATTTCTTTTTTTTTTATTTGCTTTGTGTGATTGTATTCTGCCTTCGTGGTGAATAAACTTCATATATACGCTTGCTACAGAACAATAATAGCCTATGAAACTCCATGCTGGAAGTGGAACCCTACGGTCAGCGTGGCCTTACGCCACAAATTACCCACAATGTTCTTGATGCCTAAAATTACGTCGTCAAAATTCGAAGAAACCAAAAACAGCAAGATAGGCATCGCCTAATCACCAGAAATGTCCAAAATGGCCATCGTGGGGTATATCGTTTCGCGACAATCAGGGCGATATCGCTTGTTTTTGACTCACGGTGTACGTCAGTGACTGCCAACTTGAGTTTCAGATTTGCATGATCCACGACTCACGATCGAGGTTTGATCTCTCATCTGCAAATGTTTGCTTCCTAGATAACGTGGCTTCAGTTTCACTAAAGTTGTCATTTACTCATTATCCGAAGCGTCAGCAGGCGGTGTCTGACAGCGAACTTGTTGCGTGTGCGGTAGAGCGTGTTAATAGCTCGTCAAGATGGCATTTTATTCAGTTCGAGCACGTCTTTCCCGCTGTATGCCTTATTGTCATGGTCTTCTGCTTCGCCAGCGTAAGCTGAACACAATTTTCTATTTGCGGAAATTCCCACGCAACGAAACGAATAGAACGGAACTCTATCGACCTTTGGAAATGAACAATAAATATTTCGCAGTACATACTGGAGTCTAGTTCAGCAACGTATCAAGTTTCGTCCGGCAAAACAATATCATAGAAGTTAAAACAATTAGCTCACAAATCGGTGTTAGTCGATCTAGGCCTACTGATACCATCTTAAGCGTTAATTTATAAAGGATTGAAATTTATTTGTCCTAGCGAATGGCACTGGGAATTTGAACGCCGTTCTCGTCTACCGTTGTCGAAACAACACAGCACCTGAGTACTTGTCGAGAGATTTGCAGTGGGCAACAGACAATGACTCTCGGAGACGACTACGGTCATCATCAACGCACAAGCTGATGGTTTCACGAACCAGGCTGAAGACGGTCGGTGATTGCGCTTTTGGTGCCGCAGCAGCTCGGGTCTGGAACGAACTTCCGCCTACCGTCGTCAACGCTTCATTATTTCCAGCTTTTAAGAAACACTTAAAACATATTTATCAGTAGGTTTCAACTGTAATGTGTCCTTGAAGCCTTTTCTTACGGCACGTTAAATTGGTCGTTTATAATAATAATAATAATAATAATAATAATAATAATAATAACAATAGTAATAATATGGGCCCAATATGCTGATTTTTTTTCCGCTTTAGCTTCTATCGACTCAACTAGATTACCGGTAGAGGTGGTCACGAACAGAGCAACAGAGCATAACAATGTAGACTTTTGAACAACAAACTACAATAGTCAATAACAATACAACAACACAGTCGGGTACATTTAAGCTAAAGCGCTATTTGTCTTTCATTATTTCTGTCGATGCAAGCGGCAAACTACGGAGCAGGCTGATCGTCGACTTTCATGATTCTTGCGATGTTGTTGCATTTGTTACAATTGCGATGCGACTCGTGTATGTCGAACCTCGATCT
>Ga0209363_1000745_pt1 | contig 13881 bp, 12 predicted proteins | sample WorMetexBAHAMAS3_FD_187385 | JGI IMG/M metagenome (GOLD analysis project Ga0209363, IMG submission 187385) | Marine gutless worms symbiont microbial communities from Max Planck institute for Marine Microbiology, Germany - Inanidrilus exumae... | ecosystem: Host-associated > Annelida > Digestive... | reverse complement strand
CGGCTGAGTAGGGCGCACCAACGTCACAGACAGACGACAGACAGACGGATCTGCCATAGCATATAGCGAACGTGAACGCGAGTTCACGTCCGCTAAAAAAGTGGTTAGCCTAAGTTAACACGACTTCCACTCTTAACACAACTAGCCCTACATTCAGTCACCCCCGTTTTCGTTGACTTGTTGTCACAAAGAGACAAGTCCACGTTATGTTAGCAAGTGGATACAAACTGCTAGCAAAAATGCAGACGCATGTGTATAGTTCATACGTTAGTGTCCTCATATTTCATAAACATTATCAATAGTCGTGAACAAGCTCTCCAATTCGACGTCCTCTTAAATTCCCAGTGATTATCTTGTATGCCTCAATTAAATCTCCTGTTTTCATTCTTGTCTCCAAGGTGGTCAGATTTAGTAGCTTCGTATGCTTAGCGTAACTTCTGTTCTTAAAGACGTTGACCAACTTTGCTGCCCTTTGTTGCACTTTTTCAAGAATCTGTATATCTTTAACAATGAACGGACTCCAGGCTTCAGAACTCTATATGAGGCCGTACGTATGTCTTATAGAGTATGTTGAAATTGCTGTTATCTATCTTCGGAAAATTCCTTTTCCAAAATTTTCTTATGAAGCAGATTATGCATGTAGAAATTTTTTACCGAGGATTTCCCCACTCAACCACCTTGATTGTCTCTTGTGGCTGATCAAGTGTAGAATGTGGGGTAGAAAATGCATTGATTCTTGGAGACTGAAGCTGTGTTGTGATTCAGTTTTCATGCTGCAGTGCAACATGCTATTACTGAAGTGTAGTGTCACTGACGGAAGTTAACAGTTGCGTGTCACTTTTATTCAGGTTTTAATAATACCAAGACAAAGTCTACTGTGCCGTAACATAGGATACCATTGCATTACTCTACTGTCTGTTGTTCACAGCTGAAAGAGTACAAAGTTATTGGCCGTATGATGCCAACGGCCAAGATGAGGACGCCACCTATCTACCAGATGCGGATCTTTGCATGTGATAAACCACAAGCAAAGTCGCGATTCTGGTATTATGCATCTATGCTGCGCAAGGTCAAGAAGACACAAGGGGAAATCTTGTGCTGTAGTCAGGTAGTTTTGTGTTGCTTACTTGCGTGAGAGTGTCTGCTTTATTACTCGAGTAAGTAAAGCAAAAAGTTTGCTGGTTAACGTGTATATAAGAATGTATCATTCTAAGAGCACTGCTGTTGTCTTTGGATAATTTGCAGATGTGGATGATTGTGTAATACAAATGATTGTCTTTCTAACAGGTGTATGAAAAGAAGCCATTGGCAATAAAGAACTTTGGTATTTGGTTGCGATATGACTCGCGCAGTGGTACACACAACATGTACCGTGAATACCGTGACCTGACAACTGGTGCAGCAGTGACTCAGTGCTGTGCGTTTCTTCTTGTGTTATTTTGAGCTGCCAATAGTTGATGTGTTGATTTCTGGGTTTAGAACTTAATGTACATATTTGTGCATCATAACTGTTGAGAAAAGTTGTTAGTTACATGTTATTTTTTGTCAAAGTTGGTAGAAAAATTTGTAGGAATTAGAGATGATGCTTGAGTGTTCAGCTTTAATACAAGCAGTGGCAGTGCTACATATTGCAGCAGATGGTTCATACATCTGTAAGAAGCCTGTAATTGCACTTCATTCAGTCGACTCTTGGAGTTAACCTAATAGGCCTAAAGCCGGTCTCAAGTGTCCATACGTGTGTACGTCCATCTGTGCACAAAAAGTTTCTTTGATTTCAATGAAATTTGGCGTGTAGGTAGAGGTCGATGAGTGTTGCACGACGGTATGCAGTATGACCTCATCCAAGGTCAAGGTCATGACCCTTAAAAGTTGTAAATTTGGCCATTTTCAAAAGTATCTCCTCTGCCAGTTACAATAGGAGCTGGCAACAGACTACAGATTCTTAAACTAGGGCACAATATCTAAATTTGATCGGGCCGGATTCTTGATATTTATCCTAGTTATTGTGTCACGTGACTTTGAAATTGGCAGAAACATCACTTGCGAAGAGTCGATCGTCAGTCCGTATGGGGCTAATCTATTAGGTCGACTCCTCTTGAGTCGACCTAATAACATTAGTGGGTCTCAAATGTTCGTACGTCCGTCCGTCGACAAAAAGTTTCTTCGATTTTAATGACATTTGGTATGTAGGTAGAGGTCGACGAGCGATGCACGATGGTATGCAGTATGGCCCGATCCAAGGTCAAGGTCAAGGTCACGAGACCATGAAAGTCGGAAATTCGACCATTTTCATGGGCTATCTCCTCCCCCATTTATAATGGGGGCTGGCAAATGACCACGGATTCATAAATTAGGGGGCAATACCTAAAAATTAACTGGTCGGATTTTGCATTTTTGTCCTAATTTTTGTGTCACATGACTTTGAAGTTGGCAGTAAGTAGCCGTCCAAAAAAAGTTTCTTTGATTTCAATGAAATTTGGTATGTAGGTAGACGTCGATGAGTGATGCATGATGGTATGCCGTATGACCTGATCCAAGGTCACAGTCACGAGCTCTTGAAAGTCGGAAACTCAGCCATTTTCAAAGGCTGTCTCTTCCCCCATTTGGAACAGGGGCTGGCAAATGACCACGGGTTCTTAAATTAGGGCACAATAACTAAAGCTTATTGGGACCGGATTTTGATTTTTGTCCCAGTTTTTGTGTCACGTGACTTTGAAGTTGGCAGTAAGTAGGAGTCGACCGTTAGTCCCGTACGGGGCTAATTTATTTTATTTTGTTTTACCAATCTTAAATAATGTGGGTGACTAGTGGTTATGGTGATGGCATTGGAGTAGCAACTTGATGGTCACAAGTTCCTGGCCACTGTGCTGTCGGTTAACAACCTTAGGCAAGTTGCTCATGTTCCTCGGTCACTAAGCAGTATAAGTTGGTACTGGCAAAAGCTGAGGCATAATCAGGGAAACAAGTGTTAATATCTCGCAAACGCTGCAAAGTAGATACATATAGTTGCAGTGGAAGACTAATAGGAAAGTGTATGTGGCTATTGAATGGCAGCATTACCAATGACCTTGAACGTCACTTTTGCTGTTTGAAACCTTTTTAACTCCCATATCTTGAAATGTAGCATATATTGTAACTATGATATGTTTTATTCACCCACTGCACCTTCTCAAATGTGATATTTTCGTACAGCCGTGCAGTGGTTAACAAGATATCAAGTGACAGTGCGTCACATGGTCCGTCGGCGATAGCTGAGCTTTTTGTGACTTTGGCTACATTAAGGATGTGCATTGGGTCGAGCTGAGCAGTCAGCATGATGCTGCTTACCTGAAGTTAAGGTGTAGTTGCATTGTTTGTTGTCGACTGAAGTGCACAGTGCATTGATTGTGTAACAGATCGGGATATGGGAGCTCGTCACAGGGCCCGTCCTGGCTCCATCCAGATCATGAAAGTGCAGGTGATACCAGCGTCAAAACTCAAGTCCAAAAACCTTCGGCAGTTTGTGGTCAGTTCTTGTGGTTTTGTAGCATTTAAAAAAACTGATTTAGTGTTCCCACTAACTTGCTTGGTAGCTTGCCTAATAGCTTACCAAGTATATACAGTGGGACAGATTAAACGCTTGTTCTTGGAAGTGGAATTTCATTGTTGATTCCAGTTCTGCTGCAAAGCAACAGTTCAAGTATGAAATGAATGCTCATTGCTTATGGTAGACTTCATTCACCACGCATATGTCCGTTAGTGGGATGGCGATGATAGTCAATGGGGGTGGGCAAAATTTGACCCCCGCCACTCCTAGTGTACCCAGTAACCTGTCATCTAAATTTGCGTAGGTGATTACGTTGGGTGTACCTGCTGTCAATCAAAATCTGATCTTGATTGGACAACAGATGTTGAATTGTTTCTGCACTTGTGCGACTTGCACAGTGCATTGTAAACATTGAAGCTGCTATTGTTTGGATTCTTCCTCTCACCACCCACGGCTAAGATGACCAGGTGGCTCTCACCACCCACGGCTAAGATGACCAGATGGCTCTCACCACCCACGGCTAAGATGACCAGGTGGCTCTCACCACCCACGGCTAAGATGACCAGATGGACTTTGATGCAAAAGGTGTCCCCCTTTGCCAGGATGTGCCATTTTGGAGTCACAAAATAAAAATCTAAAATTTAGACCCCTGTCCAAAAAATTACACTTGTGCTTTTGTTGCATTTTTGAAACTGATGTTGTTCGCACTAACTTGATTGATAGCTTGCCTAATAGCCTGTCAAGTATATACGGTGGGATAGAGTAATCGGGTTTTTTTGGAAGTGGAATTTCATAGTTGGTTTCGTTTCTGCTACGAAGCATCATTTCATACTGTACAGTATTCATTGTTAGGTCGACTCCTCTGAGTCGACCTAATAACATGGGGAGAAAAATGTCCGTCCGTCCACAAAAACTTTCTTCAATTTCAATGAAACTTGGTTTGGCGGTATGCAGTATGACCCTATCCAAGGTCAAGGTCACGTGACCATGAAAGTTGGAAATTCGGCCATTTTCAAAGGCTATCTCTTCCCCCAATTACGATGAGGCTGGCAAATGACCACGGATTCTTAAATTGGGGGCAATACCTAAAGCTTATCGGGGCCGGATTTTTGATTTTTGTCCTAGTTTTTGTGTCACGTGACGTTGAAGTTGGCAGTAAGTAGGAGTCGACCTTCAGCCCGTACGAGGCTGATTTATGATTTTGCTCATCATTCACTTGCACACTAATGAGACAATGTTGTAAAGTCAATGACAAAAGTCAGCATGAAGGGCAAAATTTTACCCCCCTTATAGGGGCCCCTTCCATACCATGTGACCCATCAACATGTAAATTTGCATAGATGTTACCTACCATCCTACAAAATCTTATCCAGGTCAGATAGGTTTTTGTTTCTGCACATGCGCAACTTGCACATTGAAAGGTTTACACGGCTAGTTTTGGATTCTTCCGCTCACCCTCGGCAAAGATGCCCACCCACATGGATTACATAAAACAGGATTCCTCGCCAGAATGTGCCTTTTGGAGTTGCAAAATAAAAATCTAAAATTTAGACCCTTATCCATAAAGAATTATGCTTGTGCTTTTGTAGCATTTTTGAAACTAATGTTGTTCCCACTAACTTGCTTGATAGCTTGTCTAATAGCTTGTCAAGTATATACAGTGGGACAGATTAAATGAGCTTATTCTTGGAAGTGGAATTTCATTGTTGATTCCAGTTCTGCTGCAAAGCAACAGTTCAAGTATGCTTATACTACTCACAAAATAAAAATACAAAATTTTGATTCCTATCCAAAAAGAATTATACTTGTGCTTTTGTAGCATTTTTGAACCTGACGTTGTTCCCACTAACTTGCTTGATAGCTTGTTAAGTATATACAGCGGCATAGACAAAATGAGCTTTTTATTCGCCTTGAATGTATACGAGACGATTCACGGATTTACTCTATCAGCCAAAAGAACGGCCTTTGCACGGTCGGCTATAAAGTGAACCGATTTGGATGATAGACGGAACATTGTGAGCCAAATGTTGGGGGCTGGTCCTGGCAGATTTTGAGTGCGATCATCACAGAAGCAACAGTTTGAGAGGGAGCAGTATTCTATTTCTCTCTGGTAAATAACGCACGATTTCCTGTCGGAAAAATTTTCTGACATGTTAACATAACAACATCGATTGGTGAGGCGGTGAAAATTTTCCAAACAAAATTTTGAAAATTTTACCATAAGGTGTGGTTTTTCCAAAAAAAAGCAAAAATTGCTGAAAAGGTTCTAGGTCTTGCGAGTTGCGACTGCAGGCCAATTAGTTGGATTTTAGAATTTGTAATGCCTTGTTTTATTATTAAAAGAGACGTAACTTGTGAATGCCAGCAGCAGCTACAAAGCCTGGGTTGGTTGCATTGATTACAAATGCTGAAAACTCGCAGATAAATGGTCCCCTACGGGATGTCTAGTTTCCATTTTTAAAGTTAGAATCAATTCAAATTCCTTCCCCTGGACTGTACGCTGCATACGGTTAGCCCACCCACCAGACGTTTTTGCGATTTCGATTACACACTTATGTTATTGATAACCCAGCAATCACCGAGGACACCATGCAGTCACGTGACACCATGCCTCCTTGAATGCAGTAAGTAAAACAGCTTACTGTTCTTCTTCTCACCAACAGCCAAGATGACCACATGAATTTGGTGCAAAGTACGTCAAAAGACATGCTTCCGTGCCACGATGTGCCTTTTTTGGCGTCCCAAAACGGCTTTTTTGGGCATGCGCACCTGTAAAGAGCCCGTAATTGTCATCATTGACCTTAAAATTTGTATAGTGAATAGGCAAATTGGGTTTGGTATTCCAGATGTATAATAGTTTTAACTCCCTACGAATGGTTCACGTGATGTATCATATGCACAGAGATTGTGGCCTTTAACACAGAGCTGTAGAATATTTAGGAAAATAGTAACTCAGTTTATCTTGATCATAAGTTGGAAAGTAAGTAGACAGCCACTAGCAGATGTCTGACGTGCATTGTATGTATTTTGTCATTGTAGGACAGTCGCATCAAGTTTCCTCTGCCGAACAGAGTACATCGACGCCTGCACTACCCACGTTTCACCACCAGGCGCCCACACACGACGTTCTGAACTGGTGTTTTATGCTAGATTTGAGCATTGAAATGAAACGTCATTAAATAATTTGGTGTTTGGATTGTGCTGAAAATAATAACACTTGTCATGCTCATGTTTTTGTTCCATTCATGACAGCTGTGAATGCAGTTGTATACAATAAAAATGGAGCAGAAACAACAGCCGTTTTACAGTCACTATACTGATACTTTTGTGTAGCTAAAACCTGGATGGTTTTGTTGGTAGTGATAGGGAAAAACGTAGGTAACACCTTTGAGCATAACTTCTAGCATCTTTTCTGTTATCCAAATACAGTAGTTGCCTTCAGCAAGGGCATGCTGTCAGTAAAACTTTGCTCCAATCAAATCATCGAGTCCTTCTCTGTGGTTGAAAGGTCTGATAGGATAGCGCAGCTTGCGCTGTGACTGGACCAGCCGCGCTGTACAATCTCAGAAGCGGCAGTTGATTGGCTAGAGCCAATGGTGCGGCAGCGCAAACTACGGCCATCCAGTTGCATGCGTTAACGTACAATTGGATACGATATGGTAGATTAACGTGCGCTCAAAAGCTGAGAGGATGGCCAGCTTAATCTAGCGCACATATGCAGCTACCAAACACACTACTGCTCCGATCAACGACACCAGGCCTTCACTCCGTAAGCATTCACCAGTCGTCGCCACCCGTGCGAGGTAGCTAACATCCGATTATAGCTTGCTGCTCAGTTTATCGACCCTGGAAGGATGAAAGGCTGAGTTGGCTGACCTGTAGCGGACGGTTTACCCACATGTCCGCCACGGAAGTCTTTTGACATTCTGGCGCTTTACAAATCGGATTATTATTATTATTATTATGTGGTCACCCATCAGCTGCAGGTCGAGCGTGGGACAGGGAAAGTCCGCTGGCCGTCTACGACGTTGTACCACTGCCATGCCACCAATGTGTAATGGCCATAAAATGGTTGTTAATTAATGGAAATCTTTATTTACCATCAGAAATGGTAGCAAAATAAGATATAAAACAAAACAATTAATAATCATACAGTGGCTTCATGATGAAACTTGATAGGAAGCTACTATTGCCGTATACTGAAACTGTAATTACAGTTAGGTGTAAAAATTGACTCTGAATTGAGTTTTTCACAAAATTAATCGTGGTGTAGAAACGTTACTTATACCTAACTGGAGTTGAATGATTGTTGCGCTGGACAGATGGGCAGAACTCAGCATAGCTAGCTGTCTAGAAAAGGTCTTGCAAAATCGACATCAGTGGCCACTGCAGCAAGAAGCACTTTAATTCGTGATAACGTGTGTATTATTTTCTAGCTGTATCAAGCACCTGAAATCTAATGCCTAGACCGTTTCATGGGTGAATTGCAATCAAATCGTCGCTGTAGACAGACATGTTCAACTGTTGCTGAAAATGAACTGGTTTTATTATTACGCGGTGTCCTGTGTCTGTCTGACGGTCTGTCAAAAGCCGGCAATGTACAAAACGCAGGATCGCGCAAACAACGCCATACGATAGCCCAGCTACTCTAGTTTTCTGACGCCAAAAATCTTCGAAAATCCAACGGGATTGTCCCAACGGGGGCGCCAACTAGAAGTAAGGTGGGTTCAAACGGAGATTTTCGACCAATATCTCGCTATATGTCAGAAACGCTGCAAGACGGACATTTTTTTTACTATGGAACGCTAATAGGACCTGTGCTCTATCGATTTGTGCTATTTTTAGTGACCTTAACTACCCCAAACCGTACCATTTTGCATCGCCTTCATAACGTCGAGTGAGTGGAGATAGAGACCTCAAATTTGGTAGTTAGGTTGACGGTAGCAAGTGCTAGCCCGCGGATGGCAAACCATCCCTGAAAGGGGTGTGGTTAGGTCACGTGAACCGTTTAAATTTTGGTGGGCACAAACCATATCTCTGGAACGGCTGATCGTCTGCTGTCAACTAGATGGACAGTCAGGTGTGATAAACTCGGTCACCAGTTTATCACACTGACCGACCAACATCTGTGTATAACACGGTGGGCGTGAGGCACTGCGTCGCGCCGGTCTGTCAGTGGTTTACTGTTGACGATGCGGCCGTTTAGCTAACCAGTCACACTAAGAGCTCCGGTGCCTCTCGAAGTAGATCCAAGGTTTAGAACAGTGGCGAACATGCGTCTGAAGCTGACGCGAAACTGTTGGTTACAGAGCGGATAGAGGAACGGGTTGAGCGTCGAGTTGACGTAACCGATCCACGTGACGGTGGTCATGAGCTGGTCGTCGACGCACTGCCGACAGAGTGCAACTACGACGAAACAGACGAAGTACGGCAGGAAACAGACGCAGAATGCACCCATGATGACGCCAAGCTGCTTGGCAGCTTTGACGTCGCTCGACAGACTGCTCTGCTTCTGACGGTTGTCATGACGACGACCCTTGGGGATGCGGTGTCTCAGTGATCGGAGCAGTCGGGCCGGCAGCCCGCTGCCGCCCGGGCGTTGGTCGCTCGACGTGTCGTAGTCGTTGGGCTTGTCCGACCACATCTCGATCTGATCCAGATCGTCGACGTCGTTTGAGTCCGACTCGTGTTGCCGGACGAGCAAGAATCGCACGCACTTGCGACGTCCGTCGACGGCCGGCTTGTGACGTTCGTCGACGGCCGGTTGAGACTGCTCGTTCAACGTCGACACCGGTAGGTTTTCCAGCTCGTCCGCGTGAAGTACAGTTGACCGGGCGTCGAGTTCGTCGCGATCAGACCGAACCTGATCGACGACGACGGTCGACTGATGTGACGGCGCTGCCTCGTGACCAAACAGCTGACGGATTACACGTTGATCGTCGTCTCGACTCCGGCGGCGGCAGCTAGCCGTCTCCTCATCTGAGCCTTCATCTTGGTCCTCGTCGTGTTTACTGTCGAGCAGTTTACGCGACGTTGCAATGTTGCTGCTGTCGCTCGAAGACGTGAACGTTCGACTTCCGCCGGCGACGATGACGGCGTTCTGCCAGATTTCCAGTTTGGACCGACGTCGAATGGCGACGAATATGCGACTGTAGAGGACGGCCATGACAGCCAGCGGCACGTAGTAGTTGACGAGTGCTGTGCCGATCTTGAGCGCTGTGTTGTGAGCGTATTCCGTGTCACAAGCACCTGAGTCAGTAAGAACAAACACAACGAGCACCGTATTACAATAACAGCTAGATGGCACTCACTACAACGCATACCTCCGCCACGCCTCATTGTCGTTTATTTATGTACTGCAAATGTGTTACTTACGGTCATCGAACGAAAGAGAAAGCGGCGGCCTCTTGCAACTATAGTGGCGTGTCGAATCAATCGTTATGTATTGTGATCAACTGGGAAATTTATGATTTTCACGGACCACGATAGTACACAGAATATGTGCCAGTTCATTTCCAAAATTTACACAGCTCTTTTGGTCCATAAGCTATTATGCCCAAATTTCATTTTTAAATTAGCCCATAACTTTTTGAGTTATCCCGCTAGCAGACAGACAGACAAACAACCGGCGGTGAAAACATTACCCACGCCAGAAGTGGCGGAGGTCCCCCAGAAGCTGAAGCACTTTTACGTGTCAGCTTCAACGAGTTCCATTGGTCTTCGCGCGGACGGTGGGTGGTGTTTCCAATTGCAGCTATTGACAACGCTGTTCAAGACACTAATGTCCATTTTATCCTAACAAGTTTAGCTCATCATAACTGATGATGGGATTACATGAGCATAACTGATTAACTACAGGGGAAGTTAGGCGGCATTTAGTATTGTTTGACGTCCTATTTTTCAACGTGGGGCAGCAACTGCCGCCCCTGCTCATAGGGTGTCGCTCGCTGCCTATGTAGTTAGGCTGAATGACTGAAGAGTGAGTACGGTAAGGTAAAGAAAGGAGCGTGATCGAGCAGCTAGGCCTCCAGCCCTCCACCACACATTGAGACACAGACTGGAATTTCTGTACTGATCGTTTTTGTGTTTTTCGTTTTTGTTTCGTTACTTTTCTGTTATGGTTCGTGCTACCCAACTCATCTCAGCGCACGCCAAATGTTTCCCTCGTATCGATAGCAGCACCAGAGGAGAATGGGTCAGGTAAGTAAATAAGTAAGTAGAATTTAATAGCACATAACAAACGTATATGCAGCAGTAGACAAAAAGACAACAGACGTGAAGAAACAGATTACATAAAATCAAATGTTGTCCTGGACCGTACTTGATTCAAGTACAGTCCAGGACAACAAAAAAACACACGATAACTGCAGCAACTAGCAACAACTACTGTGTAGTCTGCGTACAATGTATAAAGTAGTTGCATTTTGTGCAAAAACATAGGCCTACTCCTACAGACATGAAATTTGCGGTTATTTTTGATGATGCACCGAAATAAAACGATGCACAACAACACGTGAATGTTGCACGCAAACGAGATCTAGTTGTTTTACGAAAGCCCATCACCCAGAATCCGCGGTTATGTACTCGTGTGTAGTGAATAATGTATGGCACATTTAGTAACTATCCCGTGGGAATGAATGAGACTCGGTAACAAGACGTGATGCTAAATGGCTCCAGGCGGGCGGTTATACCGGGCGGCACGGAGCGGCGGCCTCCGGTGAACATCCAGTGCCAGGCGACGATGGGCAGCACCCAGAGCGCCGACAGCGACCATGCCGTCGAGATGAGCACGGCCGCGTGACGTGACGTCCGATGGCGCATGTAGCGCAGCGGGTCCGTTACCGACCGGTATCGGTCGATGCTGAGCACGAGTAGATTGAGTATGGACGCCGTGCTGGCGGTGTAGTCGACTGCCAGCCAGAACTGGCAGACGACCAGTCCGAACGGCCAGTGAACGGTGAATATGTAGACGGCGCTGATGGGCATGACGACAATCCCGACTGTGAGGTCGGCAGTCGCCAGACTAACGATAAACATGTTGCTCACCTGCAATAACATCATACATTCGTCACTTTCATGCACCGTTTTTATTGCCTATCTCACAGCACTGCGCCGAAGATAGATAAATAGACAGATAAAACGCCCATTTTGCTACATTTTGTGTCGCCTTTATTATGTTATTATACTAACACTGTCACGCCCTGGTCTGGTATTGTGTTACAAGAAGCTCAGCTATCGACGCGCATGGGACCGCGCCACGCGCTGTGTCTGTTGAAATCTTGTCAACTGCAGCACAACTGTACGAAAAAACATCGCACTTGATTGACTTGAAACACTGTCAATAGATGATGATCTTGAAACAGTACAGACACATTGAGCGTCGCGCGGGTCTGTCTGCGATAGCTGAGCTTCTTGTTATTAAACGAATACGACGACGACGATGATGATAGTATTTCGCTATAGAACTGATAGCATAAGCAAGCAGCAAAAGGTTGCGTCTATGTATCATCAATCATTTATGTCGTATTGCATTGCGATCTGATCACTCAACGTGCGGCTGGATTGACTATTGCGTCAATGTCTGCCTGGGCACGACAAATCACAGGGGACTCTAGATACCAGTGTCAGAGGCTATCTTAGCACATCTGCGTTCTGCCAGCAACGACAACAACACGTGATTGTACGACTCCGCAGAAGCAGTGTTTCATCACGTGCATGGCCTTTTCTCCATATCCACCAATTTTGATTGAAATTTTACCGCGCACTTTGTGGTCTAGATAAAGCATTCGGTCAGCTGTTTGACTGTCTGTCCGAACTCCAACTTTCGAACAAAATGACTTCTGAAATAGATATTCGGTGTTGCAGTTTAACTTGGTCCTAAATATAGGACAAATTCGCAGATTACAGGTCACAAAAGGTCACAAAAGGTTACAGTTCAAGGTCACTGAATAAAAATTATTCCTTTTTCGCGTAAAAGTGAAAATAAAATTGAGAAAAGTAGTTTTCGTTTTGGCGGTTGAAAAGCAGAACTTAATTGAAAACTGATAAAGTAACTATTAATTATTAATATTATGTTGTTTTTTATTTTGCAAATTTTTATTCGCCACGTTAAAATCCGATAACAAAAGACGACTAACTAGAGTTATTGAATTATCGAATTCACTTCCGGACGATGTTGTTCTGGCGCCGAGTGTTAACAGTTTCAAAAAGCTGCGCCTGTGCTCACTTGATCTGTCTGCTTGGTTACACTGAGTGTGTTAGATTAAATTCTGAACTTGATGTAATTTTCTTTTTTCCTTATGTCATACATTTCAGCGAATTAAATATGATATGATATGATAGAGTCGCAGACTATACAGAGAAGATTCAGAGAATTGCGCCCAGTTTGCTAGGAGAGAGACGCTCCTGATCATTTGCCGAATTCTCTGCGTGCTTTTGCTTTCTTTTGATTAACTGATACAGATCGATAGGAAATTGCATGACATAGATAGGTTGCAGGCTGGAAAGCTGCAAAGCTTACAAATAAAAATAAATTTATGACAGTCGATACTCCTTTATTGTACTGTATTGTATTGCGTTGTGTTTTGCTGTCTTTGTGGCGAGTAAACTTGGTCACAATTCTGGCAAACGTTTTAGTTTGCGCTCAGCAGGACGGACGTTCTGATGCTGCTAATGCTAATAAGTATATAGTCTATCTCATCGAGGACAGTGTACGTCCATTGACTTTGGTTATGTGCGTATTTTTGTACTTGTGTATGCTACAAACTGTTAGAACCGTCAAGAAGAAAAAGTAACACGAAATTTTGACTACGTAACCGTACGCCTTGCACCAGACAAGATGCGATCTTTTCTGCTCAAGCAAGCCACAATGCCGGCAGAGAACTTCGATCCACTCTCCAAGAGACCTAACAACGTTTATCAAAGCCGTTTGGCGATGCAGCATAGACACTGAAATGAAATGGTGGTTGGAGTTCACGGTTTATTCTTTCATACAGAAGACGGACTAAATTGACTTGTATTGGTCCTTTCAACTGTTAGGCCTTCATTTCCATCAGGCATTAATGATCGCACTGGTCACGTGATCACACAGCTTAGCTTAATCCGCTGTTTCTCCACCTGCTCCTCCCACATCGCTAATAAGATTTATTTCAGTTCGTCAGTACTGCAGTATTCAACGGTGGACAGCTTACCGTCACCAGCGCAGTGTTGAGGCCCATTGGCGTCGCCGGCTATGGGGCACATGCAAAAGTTACTGGATTTTTACAGGAGGCAACTGTCGACATATAGTCGCTGTCAGACTTTATACAGGTCAAAGTGCACTAAAAGTTAAATCATTGTAAGTCGAGGGGGGTACG
>Ga0209363_1000744_pt1 | contig 13894 bp, 9 predicted proteins | sample WorMetexBAHAMAS3_FD_187385 | JGI IMG/M metagenome (GOLD analysis project Ga0209363, IMG submission 187385) | Marine gutless worms symbiont microbial communities from Max Planck institute for Marine Microbiology, Germany - Inanidrilus exumae... | ecosystem: Host-associated > Annelida > Digestive... | reverse complement strand
GTCTATAGCTACAAGACGCGGCGACTGTTAGTGGGTGGGCCAGAGCCGAACGTGTCCGAGAGCGAACGTTCCACGTCCTGGAGCTGAAAGCTGCGTCTTGTAATCCATCAGTGCTGCCAGTGTGAGCGGCTGCCATCTCTCCACGTCATTAGTTGCTGAGGCTGGTTCATCGTCTTCATCGGCAGCTAGTCGACGTCTTGTTGTCTGCGGCGAGTTCAGTTTGGTTGTCATCGCGGGCTGTGGAACTGAGAAACACACAGACACGTCGATGAACGCTAGTCTTATAAACAATGGACAGGTCGCGTAATTAGGAATAGGTAAGTAAGTAAGTAAGTAAGTAAATCATTATTATTACTCATCAAACGTGAGCAATGCATAAGAACTGGTAGAAGTGAAAGAGAGCACATAATGTGAAACACAAAAACATGAAGACAATTATACACAATTAAAAAGACAACGGGTGACAAAAGAGTTTTTATACAATTTGTAAGTACAATGTCCTATTTTTCTTAGGAGGAGCTGATAAGATTTGAGTCAACGATTTGATAAAAAAGCAGCGATGGAAAGATCAAGGAAACATATACGGCTTGTATAATATCGCCATATAGTTAAACGTCGATCCTGGGACGAAACTACTCGTTTTAATCTTAAAACATGAGTTGTTATTTGCTATTGGGCCTCGCTTGGGTGTCAACAGTCAAAAATACCAAAAAGTAGACAAATTTTCCCACTTCGTTGGATGTCAAAAGGTTTCTGCTTCAGGGGTTCACCCCTGACCGCCTGACCAGAGCTCTGTCCCAAGACCCCGCTGGGCGCTACGCGTCACAGAACTCCATTACAGGCTCGCGCTCCGCTCCGCACTCGCCATGTCGCCCTCTCTAAAGTTCACCCCCTCAATCCTGAAGAAAACACCCCAGGTCCGAAATGCTACATAATACCCTGTACCTCGTCACACAGTCCAACACCAGAGGTCACGGTTCACGTCTTCTGAGACGTCACTCCAATTGTACCGCTTACTACAACTCTTTCCCTCGTACTGTCCGGAACTGGAACGCCTTGCCAACGCGGACCCGCTACATTTCCACACGGTGGAAGCTTTCAAGGCACCTTCACCTAACTTACGATACGATACGGTAGATAAACGTGCGCTCAAAAGCTGACGGGATGGCCAACTTAATCTAGCGCACGGTCCAGAAACGAAAAAAATAAAGAAAAAAAATAAAAAAACGAGTAGCTCAGAAGAAACGATCCAGGCAAAGATCCGTGGAGGCAGTCCGGAAGGAAGAAGTGAAACAACCTGTGGTAGGATTTGTGAAAGAGGTAGTTTTAAGCCTTGAGTGAAAGAGAGATGGAGTTATAGATGCACAGAGTGGTGAATCAGAAGAAGAAGAAGTGATGGGTGAAGGAATAGGTGAGTAGGAAATGGAAGAACTGGTACCAGAATGAAGTTGACGAAAAGAAAAAGGGACCTGATTCCAGAGACAAGGTGAAGCATACGGTAACGAAAGGAGCGATCAGTAATTTTTAGAGAGGATGATGAAGGTGGCCGAATGCATTCAACTGCTGCGCGTAAGTCCTCAGTGTTGAGGTCGTGAACACTTCTTGGAAGATGGAAGACGATCTCATACCAGGACTGGTTCTGCGGCTGGAAGTACAGCTGTCCGGACTCAATCGCTGATCGAGACGACAAGCATCGTGTCGTTCTCTGCGCCTCGTTGACAGAGATCCCGCAGAGCTGGATCGTGTTTCGTTGAGAAACACGCACCTGTAGGAGGCCGGGTGTGCGGGCTGTGATTCCAAATCTCGACATGATGCTGGTCCACCATCAGCTGACTTCCGCTTACTGTGCGTCGTGGGTCTCTGCCACAAATTAGCAGCGCTACATGTGTACAAAGTAAGTAAGTAAGTTGTCTTTTATTAACCCACTTTAGCTCAGTGTTCCCCAGTGGTTGAACTAAGAAAAAGTAGTATGGGGGACGACAAAAGCGCCGAGACTTCGACGCCGTGAATTACATGCGGGTCTACAACCGCGTTAAAAGTAAAGTAAACAGTGTATAGCAGTTACCATCACGTTAGCTTTCACCATTACTCGCATGCCAATTATGGGATCACATCACACAGTGTTACCTGCCACCAAACAGAGGTGAAAATCCCGCCTTTAACCTCAGCCGAAGCAGGTACTCGATTTAGCGACTCCGGAGGGATGCAAGGCTGAGTTGCAGTGGGGGAATTGCTCCATCCGCCCGGTAATTCGAGCACTGGTGTTCCCAAAATGGCTACACTAATTCAGTGATTAGGGTTGAGCGCCAGAGTGCTGGAAAGTCAAAACTAAAAAGGTCGGTCAGCCAGCCTGGAGCATGGAATCGCTTACTCTCTGTCCCCATTTTGGAACTCTGGCCAAAATGGGTTAAAGTGCCGCGTAAGTAAGTAATAAAGTGCAGCGCTGACCGGTGCCGGTGAAAGATCGTCGGCGGTGTCGTATGCAAGCTGCGGAAGCGGGTTGTTGTGAAGCAATATGGCCGCTCGGTCCTCATTTCTCTGTGAAGCTCGAGCCATGATCTGCGTCTGATGGTGGCGCGAGTGTGTACGTCTACGACGGGTACGATTCAGCAGCGCGTCGAGATCGGCGACCTTCATCGGCACATGACGTCTTTCCACCTCTAAACTGGGCTACTAATGGAGTCATATTCTACATCTGTGCCGAGAATATTTGATCACAAGTCCACTACTCGAGCGACTACGATATCACGTGACACAAATCAACTAGAAAAATCCAGCAATCACAAAGAAAGCATAAGCACACGCCTGGACTGTTTTCTGTGCCTCGTGATGACCTTGAACTTTGACCTTTAGATCCAATATAAATGGGTTTCCGGGATTCATGGTGGAACGTTTCGATGCCAAGTTTGGTTGTCCTAGCTGCATCGGTTTTTGAGATATCATGAGGCTAAAGAGACAGACAAACGCCGGTGAAAACTCTACCTGCGCCACTGCCGTCGGCGAGGGTAACAAGAACAACTGACTGTCAATCAATCAATCAATCAATTTTATTGACGAAAGGGTAAAAAAACCACTGACATCGTCAAAAAATAAACACAAATTACGCTACAATAAGAACAAATACAATAATAAAGACAGCTATGTATAGTGTCTATGACAAAGACTGTCAGTAAATAGATTTAGCTGGCCGTACGTGGTTGTTCGTTTGTGTGTGCGTGTCTGTGTGCGAGTTGTGGGAGGGTCACCTCAGCCATGTGATATTAGATGGATGTCTGAATGCGCCCAGGGAAAGGGACACCTCCCCAGGAGGGGGTGTTGGACACAGAAAATTTTCGGCTATAACTACAACATGTCGGCCATCCAGGCAGTCGATGAGTTCTTGTTTTTATAGGCCCACTCCACCGACGAAAATATGCAGTACGAAATCAACTGTCAGCACTCTATATAAATGGAAAATTCTCCAATTTCCTTACCCTAAACAACCATGATGTCCGGAGTGTCTTTCGGATCACACCCAACATTTAAACATCTAATCTCTGGTCTGTCATTCATGATCATCCACGCAAGACCCACATTTCATTAAACCCACCCATACGCTAAGTTTTAAAGTTATCCTTCTGACACACAGACAGGGGTGAGGCCAGAATAATAAACTGTTTGTGGGGAGGCTATAGCACCAAGTCATTGCGAGCGCGTATAGCGCGAGCCTATATAGTGACGGTTTGGGGCTATGCGGCCAGTGGAGTTCAGAGGCAAAGCCTCTGGCCAGGGGACCAGGGAGCGAAGCCCCCATAAAGCTGAAAGCAAATTTAAAAATAAGTGAGCAACATTGCACTCAGGATTTGACTACTTCAGTTTTGGTGCTTTCAGATATTTCGTCCATTACATGCTTAAGTTACTTGTTATATACCTATGCCGCTAATTGGACAGTAAAACGATTTATCGGAGGCTGCGTCTTACATGTTTTGGAGCTATCTGTGGCTTTGGGGGCTTAGTCCCCTTTACCCCTTGTCCTCGCCCCTGCAGACAGAGAGACAGACAGTCAGACAAACAAACAAACATCGATCAAAATAATAGCTCTACTAGAAGTTGGGTATAGGTAAGTAGTCTAGAATATCAGACTATGTTGGCTGCGGCAGTGACTTACGTCATCGTTGCTATAGAGACAGCGTCTGTCTCTGTTCTCTTCGTTGGTAGCGAACTCTCTCACAAACGCTTCATACGTCGACTACAGTACGTAAGCCATCACAGCAGCACAATAAGCAGGCTATAAATTCACTATTCTTTACCACGGACGCCTAGAATAGCTATGTTAGACGTCCGTGTTCTTCACATGATTTCACAACAATCAGACTTGTATCATGCATGACGTCAGTCATACGTAAACCCGAGGTAGGTGAAGCACGACTAACATAATAATGATAATGTAGTGGCATCGCGACGATCGCTGTTTATCACGGCTTGTACATTAGTAGGCCTACAGGCTAGCTAATTGCCAAAGCCAATAGCCAAAGTAATGAGATGGGCGGATTTTCTGTGAAACTTTGATAATATACATGTAACTATAACTAAGTGACGGATATGAATATATGCATACTGTATAACGCAAATGACTGTGGCGCTGCGACAACGTGGGTGGTCTGGGCGAACGCGTACGTCATTCTCCCCGCGAAAGCAAAGGGAGTATGTTTTTACCGGCGTTGGTTTGTGTGTCACTGTGTCTGTCTGTGACCACGATAACTAAAAAAACTGGGAACAGCTTTGTACCAAATTTTATGGGAAGGTTCCTAGGGGGAAAGGGAAGTTCGTGTTTCGTTACGATCCGTAGAGGGATGTGGCAGTAACGGTCAAAAAAGCTCCGTAAACCGGCGATTGTTCAAATTTTATACTTCTAATAGTAGGTGTGGCAAGTGTTGCCAAGTGTGGGTGACAAAAACCCCAAATTTTGCTTTCGCGGGGAGTTGTATTCTCTCAGAGTAATTTCCATCTAGTTGTCACGTTTTGGTTTTAAGCGACCGTTTATGAATTTTCTATTTTATTATTCGGCTCGCGCACAGCCCGCAAACGGCACTGGTAAATAGCTAGTAGTAACTTGCTATTGAAACGCTGCTGTTAGTTGTCTTTTCTTCAATTTTATTCAGTATTTTTCTGTTTAACTGTGCCTAACTATACCCCTAGTTAGTAGATGATGAATTAAGATTATCACAAGACGTGTGTCACGTTAAACTCCAACTAACTAACTAACTGTGCAAGGAGGTGCCCTTCGGTCCTTTTTTACATTTTATATGATCAAATATTATAAACCCCTGTTTTGGGACGTGAATGGGCATTTTCAAGCCTAACTCGCAAAAAAAAATTAAAACTTGTACATTATTAAAATCACTTCATTAGTTCCAGCCAAATTTTGCACGACGATAAAGACCACCATCTACTTGGGTGGTCTAAACACTGAAAAATTGACATTTATACAATTAACCCCAAAACTGGTGTGGGTGGCAACTGTAATGTATGGTATCAAAGTTTGCAAAAGGTTGGGTAGATTACAAGTGGGTCACATAAATCAATTACTTACTTGCACTTCATTCACATTGGTCATTTACTATAGGCCTAGGTTATAAGTCGCACGCATAACTCACCCGCGAGTTGTTCAGCAGTCTTACACTTGGACTATTCTGCAGCCTGTATGTAGACTCACAGCGCAATGCCGACCACAAACTAGCTGCAGTGGCGGCACCTACAATCAGCACAAGCATGCGACGACATGATCGCTTTTGTCATGTTCGTAGATAAAACTGACCGCAAACTAAATGGCTCGGATGATTCGAAGGTTGAGGACACACAAAGTGATATCTTCCTGACCGAGTGCTCGTGGGCATACAGCCATTTGTATTTTACTTGGTTTATACCCATTGAAAATTACCTCAATATTTAATCTTCGTTGTCCTGTATATGCACGGACAAGATAGACATAAACAACGGTTTATATGCCTAATAATGCATCAGAAACGTTTGTTGCATAGTCGGGCTATACTCCGAACCATCTGCAGTGAATATCTCCAATGTTATTGACGCGTTGACACCAATGTATAATCTACACAGCAAAAGTGACCTTCGGTGTCACTCAAGGTCATTGGTACTAATGACATTTGATAGGCTACATACGATTTCCTATCAGTCTTGCATTGCAACTATGTTTCGTTTGTACCGTTTCTGAGACATATCAGTCATTTTCCAAAAATTTAAAAAGGTTACGTGAAATAGAAGACGTCTATATACCAATGGTCTTTGCAGACGCGATATCGCAATGGCTCTCCAGAAACTGCGGCTTAGTGCTGGTGCACCTGCTAATGGTTGCTGTAGTAAACTTGGGATGCAGGAAGTAGTCGGCCTCGTCACCATAGAGATGGTACAGCTGCCAGTGATGCCACGGGATAGCGTCGTCGCCATCATCTCCGTCCAAATCATCGTCATGGTTGTCAATGGCATCCTCGCCAGCCGAAACACGATCCTCAGTTGTCAGTTCCTGTTGAGCAGCGATGAAGCGTTCACGCTCGTCTCCCGTAAACTGAACATTACGATTATCATCTCCTCCGGAGAATTTATTGTCGAACGCTTCTTTATCATCAACGTTTTCAGCAACGTTGCCAGCAGACATCGCTTCAGATTAACGTGCTGTGCACAGCAAATAAAGAATTAAGGAAGAACAGGTGCGAATCAGGCGTCAGTAATAGGACTTGCATGTTATTTGATCATCGTATATGGCAAACTCATTTTCAACTACAGGGTGGGCCAAAAAAGTGATACCTCTGGTACATATATTACATTGTACGAGAGGTATCACTTTTTTGGCCCACCCGGGGTAGACGGGTTGCAGTGTCTCTGGAAACACACTGCAATATAGGCTCGAAAAGAGCGTTTCTCACTGGCGTACTCGACAGGCGATTCAACTGTTTACTTATTTACTGACGCACAAACTGTTTAGTTCCTACATTCAACGATATCTAGTGCCACGTGCCTGCGACTAAGTGATGCCAGCGTTATTTGCCGTGTTACTTATTTCCAGTTTCAAATTCAGTCTGCTTCTCTTCAATATATCGCTCGCTAGGCAGCACTAGCACTGTGGCGTACTATTGGTTTTAATACGCAATATCGGACATCGGACATTGCCGAAAATTTGGGTAAGTACATTTCTTGTACGGAACTTCCAGCTCAGGGGCAAGACTTCGAATTTATTCTAACGGTAAAAATGGAAACTAGACATCCCGTAGAGTCTAGAGGGGCCATTTAAAGTGAATTTCCGGCGATCTGTAATCATGGCGGAGTTATGACGGCATGACGTCGAAAGACCTGGAAATTTTTGAGCAATTTTTGCGTTTTTAAACGATCTCTTTCAAAAGGTCGATACTGCGCGGATCGCGCCCAAAATCTGCCAGGGCCAGCCCCCACATTTGGCTCACACTGTTCCAGATCTCATCCTAATCGATTCACTTTCGGCAAAGTTATGGTCGAACGAGTGAAGACTGTTTTTATCTCGTAGTCTCGTAGAGTATTTCCAATATGGGCTCTTCGAACGTATTTATAACAAAATACAACATGATACGATACGGTACGATACGGTATATTTACGTTCGCTAAAACGCTGACGAGATGGCCAGCTTAATCTTGCGCAAGGCGTATACACGAAAAAATAGGAAAAACTCATCTAATGTTCCGGTAACAACATAGCACGCGAGACCGTTTACAATACCAGTAAAGAATTGAATTATCACCTAGTCTACTGACATCGTGGGCCATAAAACATGCTGTATGCTACTTACACGTTTAGTGATACGCATGTATGCAAAAACGTAATATTAGAAACGCGCAAGTACTAAATATTCATACTTTGCAAAACTTTTTCAGTTTTTCACTGGCTCGTGACCACGCCCAGTCAGTACCAACAAAACTTAGTGACTATGGCAACGCGGTCTGCCTAAAATCGGCACACCCACACCAAGACACCAACCCGATTAGTCTTATTTTGGGCTCATGGGGGAGCAAAGTTCCCGAAAATGGGAGATTCTCTGCAGTGGTCGAACTAAGAAAAATGTAGTGGGGGACGACACCGAGGCGCCGTAAGCACCGAAACTTGGACGCCGTGTATTACATGGGGTCCACAACCCCGTCCTCCCGGTAATTCGAGCACTGATTCCCTCCCCCCCCTAAACGCCGATGAACCGTCGTGCAAAATTTGACGCCGCTAGCTTTATCCTCGGCGGAGAAATCCGTAACCGTACAAACAAACAAACAAACAAATAGTAACCGATATATCCACACCTTACCTATCGGCATGTGCGGATAATAATATTAAATCTCTAGTTATAGTAATGTCTGTGGCCAAATGAGAGACGTGCTCAGTGCTAGCTATATAGTTGCTTGGCTTGACAGAGTCCGATAAGCCTATGTTAGCAGATTTGACACTTAAGTAATCAGTAATCAAATTTATATAGCGCCAGTATTCAGTGAAATACCTTAATCTGAGGCGCATTAGGTAATTGTGGCGGCGGTTCGATACGACGTCGTCATGTTTTCACATAATAGAGCGGATGAACAGAATCAGAGAGGATTACATTACGTTAGTTATTTAGAGTGGCCTAAGTACAAGACTGCTAAACCACTACAATACACGGCGTACAGAACTAGAAACGAAAAACAGTTAGTTAGGAAATGATTGGGAGAAAAGGAAAGTTTTGAGGCGATTCCGAAAAACAGTCAGCGTTGGAGCTGAGGTAACGTCAGGCGGCAGACTGTTCCAGAGGCGGCTGCGGGCTGCCAGCCACCGGAAATGCTCGATCGCCGACGGTGGATAGCCGTGTACGTATAGTCGGAAAGGATGCGTATGTTTGATCGAGTTCGCCAAATGGCAATACCGGCGGCAAAGTCTGCCGTATCCGACTGCAACTTGTTTTGCTCTTTTATCTACCGCTTTATATCATCATTATTAGGCTTGCCCGGGTTGACGAAAGGCGCGGACTAACAGTGGGCGGTCGGAAGCAATACTAGCCTATGTGAAGCCTGAGGGAAGCATGTTTCGGCAATTTCCCCCACTTAAGGCCTATACGATGCCCCCATAAGTCTCTGCAGAGGTGTCTCGCTCGACATGCAGAACTCTGCTCTGCGGCACTGAAACGCACGTGTGTTATTTTTGTTATAGCCAAAGCACGTACGTCTATTAGGCCTACTGATTATTGATTACTGGAATGCATTGTTTGAGACGTACATGCTTAGGCCTATATTTATTTTTTTAAATAGCAGGAATTTCAACAAGATGACGTTTTTTAGTTTTTAATGTTTAAAAATTGTTAATTTAAGAGGAGTTTCTTCTGATAATATATAGGTTTGGGAAACATCCACAGCACTGGGCCCAAACCGAAATAAAATGTGTTACACCGAAAGCTATAATATTATTAACAGTGTTTAACAGTAATTATCTACGCCGCTGGCGTGGGTAGGGCGTTCAGTCGCGTTTGTCTGTCTATCTGTCTGTCCGCATTGTAAAAGGAAAACGGCTTGGGCGATCAACATCAAGCTTGGTACACAATATACTCTATAGCGATCGCTAAGCATGCATTGACCCAGAGGTCAAAAGGTCAAAGGTCAAGGTCACACGGTTACGAAAACCGTCACGGTCGCACGGTTGGTAGTGACTATAGCCGGTATCCCGTAACCCTGTGCTGGCTACCTACTCTTTCATACCCAACGAGTCATTAAGTTAACAGTCTACCCTTCTGTGATTCATTGGCTGCCTTTGTTGCCGCGACCAGCATTTTATAGTCTCGACTCTAGTACATGTAAACACAGTGAAATGGCGAAAACGTTGGAAAATAATCGGACATCAGTCGGGCGATACCTCTATATAAATTATTTCGCTGTATGAATCAGATGGATAAACATCGGCTTCAAAGCAAACCTACAGCTGTGCGAACACCGCCACAGCAAATCTATATTAGCATTAGAAGCATTTGCAAGCAAGTTAATAAATCAAAAGCGAATAACAGTGTCAATGCTAGTAAATAACGTACATAGCTGTCAGGCGTCAGAGCAGGCAGAATAGTAACGCTGCAGTGAAGTTGCCGTTTATAATTTGTTGCATATACAGCATGGGCCAAAAAGAACTGCACACCTACTGTTTCTCAACAAATTGTGCTACAACGTGTGCCAATAAAGCTGGTTTTGTCAGATTATGAGTGTGACAGATAATAGTACAACACAAGTACATGATTATTATTTTAGACTACTCTTAATATTCTATGGGTTAAATATTCTGTGCACGACATCATACTTGATGCCAAGCTGACTTAAGTTAAGACACCGGTGCAGTCCCGGTTTCTGCTACTGTAAAAGGTAAAGGCTTCCCATACTCGTTATCGAGCGTTGGGCACGGAGCTGATCTAGGTGTATAGGCAGTCAGCCCACAGGTGACTAAGTCATCCACCCGGCGTTAGGAAGCCATTACTTTCCGCCAGGCCTGCAGTTACCTTCCCAGCCGCAGAGTATCACCGCCTCTTGGCCGGTACCAGGTTATACTTCTTGGTGACAGAGGCACATAGGTGTAAACAACTTGCCCAAGGTTGTTACGCAGCTTTCGCCCCGAGTAAAATTTGAACCCACGACCTGTTGATTGCAAGTCCAACGCTCTATTCTTTGCACCATCGCGCCTTCTTCTGCTACTGTACCATAGAATATTTAACATTATAACACAAAACAACCTGATTACATATTATCGTTCACGATTACTTAAAATACCAATAAAACCATTGTTTTATCACATATTTGTTGATATTAACATCATCAGAGTGGAAAGAGATATGTGTGCAGTTTTTTGGCCCACCCTGTATGTGTATTGACAATTCGCTCAAGTTTGCAGGCCCGTTGGCCGGTGCTCTATTTGAGAGTGTTAGTAAACGTTGTGTTATTTTTGAAGCAAAAAGCTAAATTATTGATCGTTGCAAGCGTATCACGTCTACAGATTAAACTACGCTGGATTCAGAATAAGTCTTGTCAGGTACTTGATGATGCAAGCGATGCAGGCTTTGAACACTGCTCACAGTGGTACATCAGTTATTGCAACAATCATGAATTTCATTTTCACAGCAGAACCGTCTGTTCACGTTCCTGCACACAATACATCAAGCATCCAGCGTCACCGCCTTGTCAAGCAAGTGTTCGTGCAGAAAAAATGTCTGCTTCCCACAGTCCCACCTAGCACACCATTGATAGACTTTTCAGCATTAGGAGACAGAAGCCGGATCACAGACGAGCGCTTTACGATACGATACGATATATTTACGTGCGCTAAAAGGCTGACAATATGGCCAGCTTAGTCTAGCGCACGGCACAGAAACGAAAAAAAAATTAGGAAAAACTAAAAAAACGAGTAGCTCAGAAGAAACGGTCCGGGCAAAAGTCCGTGAAGGCAGTCCGGGAGGAAGAAGTGAAACTACGGGGGTGGGTGGGTCGGATTCGTGTTAAAGATAGGTTTTAAATCGGGAGTGAAAGAGGGAATTATGGATGAGCAGAGTGGTGAATCAGAAGCGTAAGAAGTGATGATTGAAGGAATAGGTGAGTCGGAATTTCGGAAATGAAGGAATTGGTACCAGAATGAGATAATCAGGCTTTGAACTGCTCATTATGTTCAGAGTCAAAACTTGATGGGTTGCAGTGTATCTGGAGACACACTGCAATATATGCTCGAAAAGAGCGTTTTCCACCGGCGTACTCGACAAGTGACATACTGTTTACTTATTTACTGGACTGTTTTTTTCTGAGCTACTCGGTTTTCGATTTTATTTTTCCATTATTTTTTCGTTTCTGGGCCGTGCGCTAGATTAAGCTGGCCATCCCGTCAGCTTCTGAGCGCACGTTAATCTACCGTACCGTACCGTATCGTATCGTATCGTGCTGACGCACAATCTGTTTAGTTCCTGCATTCGACGATACCTAGTGTCATGTGCATGCGACTAAGTGTATCACGATCCGTATGATAATAACGACATACACGTACAAGATTAACTATAATACGCTAAATACAACATGTTACAAATATGATGCTGTTCAATCAACGTTCTGACGGAGACACTAACGCCTACGCTATGGAGTCCGCTCGGTAGCAAGCCACGCCTTTAACTACAGCAGCCAATCACGTCACATCCGGTTCCCCCTCTTTTTACAGGGGCAAATTAAAGTTCATCATCTAAAACAGTTATAAACAAGCAAATTCAATCAAACACAGGAAACATCACCAGCACTAGGCTTATACCAAACAGACACAAGCAATGTCAATCAAGCTATAGGTAATGACAGTGTAATGTCTGAGACACACCATCATCACACATAAATATTACATGTATTACTTCCAGTGATGGGGAAAATACATTGGACAATGTAGTTAAAATACGTTTCAAAATACTGTCTTAAACTGTATTTAAAATGGTATTTTAAAAATACTTTATGGTTAATGTATTTAAAAATACTTTGGCCAAAATACATGATGTATTTTCTGTATCTTGACAACAAAATACAAAATACTCTGTTTACAGAAAATTATTACATCATTCAAACATCACGAACAAATGAATCACAAATATCGCACATAAAACTGTTTGATCAGCTATTTTCCAGCTGCTGCTAAATACTACAAAATACAGTACAAACTGTCATGCACTACTACCACTACTAGGCCTAAATATTGTTCCGTCACCCGGACGAATAACGCCAGCGATATCTATCCGCCATTAATGAACGCATAAAATTTAATACTTGAAGAGTATTTTGAAAAAAAGGATTTTAAATGTGCAAAATTCAAAATACAAATACATGCCAAAAATTTATAATACAAATACATGCCAAAATGTATTTAAAATACATTTCAAATTACAAATACAACAAAAGTATTTAAAATACACTGCAAAATACTCCACACGTATTTAAAATACTATTTAAAATACGTGTATTTGAAAATACTCCACATCACTGATTACTTCAAACAAATACAAGCAATGTCAGTCTATAGTGGTGACATTAAGGTCGTCACAGCCTAATGTTTTTACAGAATATACATACATGTAGTCGCAGTATGTCTGATCAAGGATGTTTGACATGGCGTCCTGATCGGGTCACAGTAAGTAAGTAAGTAAGTAGTAAGTTCGCGGTATAGTGAACGCTGTGGTCGCTGATGATCTCCGGTTGACGCGTTACTAACAGTGTTTAACGGTAATCACCTACGCCGTCGGCGTTAATGGTTTAGGGCGTTCAGTCGCGTCTGTCTGTCTGTCTGTCTGTCTGTCTGTCTGTTTATCCGCACTGTAGAAGGAAAAAAGGCTTGAGCGAACAACACCAAACTTGGTACACAACCCGTCAAATTCCAAAGGCGCGAGTCTAGTCGAGCGCCGTAGGCGCGAGGATCGAGACGCCAAAGGCGCCGACGGGGTGGGATGTGGAAAGAGGGTGTCCCCCTTTGCCCCTGCCCAGAGAATTTTTCGACTTTTGAGCTCAAAAGGCGAGTTTTGGTGCATTCTGGGACAGATAAAACCTACTTTTGATCGGCCTGGCGTTTCGATATTTTGGCCAGCAGCCGTCTGGGGGGATCGCCCCTCGCCCTTCCAGTGGATCCGCCCCTGTTCTAGTACCAGTTTTCGTTTCTGTGCCGTGCGCTAGACTAAGCTGGCCATATTATCAGCCTTTGAGCGTACGTAAATTATATCGTATCGTATCGTTTAACGTTTTTTTACTTTTCTGTTTTTTCTTTTGTTTGGTGCCTGTAAGAGCTATTTTTAGCGAACGTACTACGTTACGTTCGCTATATGCTATCGGCCGTCCGTCTGTCCGTCTGTCTGTCTGTCTGTCTGTCTGTCTG
>Ga0209363_1000743_pt1 | contig 13901 bp, 7 predicted proteins | sample WorMetexBAHAMAS3_FD_187385 | JGI IMG/M metagenome (GOLD analysis project Ga0209363, IMG submission 187385) | Marine gutless worms symbiont microbial communities from Max Planck institute for Marine Microbiology, Germany - Inanidrilus exumae... | ecosystem: Host-associated > Annelida > Digestive... | reverse complement strand
TTGTTAAACGAAATAGGTTCTCTTTTCGGTGTTTTGAAGTACGTGTGCGATATCGTCGTAAAAAAGTTCACGTTCGCTATCTCATCTCCTGATGAGTTCTTGTCAGTTTTGACGTCCGCAATCATATCCGGAACGATTGAAGCGAGAGTCGTCAAATTTTGTACGCAGATAGAATATATCAAGCGGTAGCCTTGGTATCACAGACTACCCTTCACGGAAACATTGCCGAAAATTTCAACCGGCTGAGTAGAGTGCACGAACGTTACAGAATACAGACGACAGACGGACGGGCGACGTCAGCATAATTAAAGCGAACGTGAACGTGTGTTCACGCTCGCTAACATTATTTAAATTGTATTCTGTCGGTGTTAAATTCAAGCTGCGGTGAATTAAGCTGCTGCCGACGTTGATCTTATAAGTTGTAGCCCTAACATAAATTGCCGCAAGCTGCCTACGCCCATACTTCTCGCTATTTGTTTTCAGTGATGCGTAGCGACGTCACGACGCGTGCACTACACTGTACACTACACAGGTACAACAGACAGGTGCGATCACGTAACGTAATTAATTGTTATGCGAAACCGAAAGTGGTATGGTACGTTATTGGTTTGTAATAATATTTGATAGATCTTTTTGTGATATGTAATTTTTAGGTTAATATATAATTATACACTAATAATTTCTTGTAGCGATTTTCCCGAAACGTACATGTTTGAGTTTATCATCTGATGGTCACAATCAGGGTCATTGGTATCTAGGGACGCCGTTGGCCCACAGCATGTACTTTTCTGTGGTTGCCGTAACTATATGCTTTTGAAGATAGAGAATTATTTCAGAAAATGGAACCTAAAAGTGACGTTGGGATTATTAATCGTGTTAATGCTTCATAAGGGGCGGTAGATCGAAATCAATGCTAGGCCTATTAGCTAGACTCAGCTAGTCGATCCCCAACTTGAAGCTTTGCTTTGCATGACTATTTTCTTAAAATGCCCCTGAAATAAATAAGGAGCTAAATGGAAGGGTAGAAATTCCACTCTTGTACTACTTTATCTGTTACTGAAGGCTGGTGCTGCTGGTGTGAGTGAGGAATGGATAGGCTGGTAGCCTAGGATGAAAACTGGTCTACGTTCCACCGACTGCGCCGCGTGGAAACTTGGAAAGTCAGTGACTCGTCAGTCAGGAAACCGGACCTGGAGTGGTACTAAAGTAGCATTCTGCACTGACGCGCTCGCAAGTATCAAACGCGGTCGACCGCGTTCGACGGGTCAAACGCGAGCGAACGCGGGGAACAGTCTAAAAATCTATCATTGGTAAATGTTCGAACATCTAACAATGTTAGATTTCTGAGACCGTCCCTCACCTTCGCACGCATTTGACTGCGTCCGCGTGCAAACGCGTTAGTGAGAACGCTACTTAAGGGTCGATTAATGAATTTAATGTGCGAGTCAGAGGGTTGAGCCGTCCGTGCTGCAGTTGATAACTCCCTGCTCATGTAATTTCTGATCCTCCAGGGGGTTGGCGTAACCCATTGCTGCCAGACTGAGGGACTTGTGCAACTGCATACATGCCTTAGCGTAGCAGAATAACTGAATAAGCCGCCTGGATACCTCAAAATACAATAAAATCGTTGAGCAGCCCGGGCTCTGAGCCGGTCCCCACTGGGGGAGCTGACAGCGCTCCCCTTGCTGGTGGAGAGGGGGCCAGCTGCACCTCCTAAGAACTCCACACTCTCTTTCGGCCCTTCGGGCCTCAGACAGCAAAACTCTGTTGACCATTGCTGTTTTTACCCGCTCGGCGCTAGCGATGCGCGGGTATTAGCCGTCGTCGTCGTCGTCATCTTCGTCGTGGTCGTAGTGTCTGTGTGTCTGTCACACGCCGGTATTGTATCAAAACGATTAAACGTAGGATCACGATAACAACGCTATGATAGACCACTAGGGACTCTAGTTTTCTGACGCCTAGAGTCGTTTTTGGTGGACGACCCCCATTACCCCTGAAATTTGCGCTCAATGTGGTCCATCCCCCTTTCAAACACCATAATTTCGACCAATATCCGCTCACAGCGACTCAACAACTCACGCGCTTTCCAACGAGCCATAGATGAACCGTGTACGTTACCCCTAAGTCCCTCAAATGGTGACACAAGACGCAATTTTGCTGTTTTGCCAGAAATATCCAACTTCTGTGGAAAAAAGTCTGCTACAAAGTTTCTTTGTGTGAAAACTTCCAGCGGCAAAGTTGTAGCTAAATCATTTGTCTATCTAACGGTCCATAGATGGATTGCGGGCGACGTTCCCATCTACCTAAAATTTGCGCTCAAAGTTATCCACATCTTCAGAAAAAGCCGATTTCGACAGAGTTCGCATAATGGTGCCGCAGCCGTGAGAGCTAGCGAAAAAAGTTCGATTATCGCTAATAGGAATTCGACAATGTGCTTTCCGGCGAGCCACAGATAAACCGTGTGCGTTATCCCTAAGTCCCACTTAGGGTGGCTCAAAGCGAGAATTTTTACATTTGGCATTGCCTTCCATTTCTTCTTTGTAGCTAATGGTATACACTTCAAATAATAATAATGAATAATAATAATAGCCAGCTACTCTTTGTCGTACAGGCGGGAAGCGCCCTGACGGGATGACTGTGATCCCTTGGAAAGCTGGCAAGCCAGTTGTGTGGGACGTGACAACAATCTGTACCACTGCTTCGTCTTATATGGACTCCACCACCTACGAGGCAGGCGCTGCAGCCGAAATCGCTGCTACACGCAAGACGGCCGAATACACACGTTCTACCCAATAGCGGTTGAAACTCTGGGCCCACTGAACGAAAACGCGCGTCTTTTGTTGAGCGATCTTGGATTACGTATATCGGCAGCGTCAGGTGACCTTCGTGAGGTTTCTTTTCTGTTTCAGAGAATTTCTGTCGTTGTGCAGCGTTTCAACACTGTATTGCTGCACAACAGTTTTGTTAAGGACGACCAGCCGGAAAAAGTGTCATTTCTTAAGTTTTTTTTCTAACTTTTTGACTACCTGCGGCTTTGTGCTTGTGGGTTTAAAAAATAATAATAAAATAGCAGTTGTACAGCGCCGTAAAGTCCGAAGATACAGAGGCGCTGGTCGAATCAGGTTAAGACTGTCTGAACAGGTGGGTCTTGAGGTGTCGTTTGAAAGTGTCCACAGTACGGCAGGATCTAATGGCAGATGGTAGTGAGTACCAGGTGCGCGGGGCCGCGACCGAAAATGCCCGGCGAGCGAGCTCGCTTCGCGTTCTTGGGACAGTCAGCAGCGGGGCGTCGGATGACCGCAGAGAACGAACTGGAACAGCCGTCTGGATCAGGTCGCGCCAGTACGCTGGCGTTGAGGAAGACATTGTCTTGAACGTCAGTGACACCATCTTGTATGTCACTCGATGCTTGACGGAGCGACCTCAGAAGTGGTCTGGCGTCAGTTCGACCTCCTCGCTGGCAGACGATTCTGGCTAAGTTGTTCTGAGCCCGCTGCAGTACGTCGAAAGACGCGGCCGGTGCGCCGTAGTGTGGCGTTACAGTAGTCCATTTGGTATGTGGGTTGAACGTAGCAAGTCCCAGCCTACAGATGACAAACCGCCCCTGAAAGGGGCGTGGTCACTGTCACGTGACTTCTTTAACTTTTGGAAAATAAGCGATAATATCTCGAAAACGGTACAAGATAGCCTCATAGTTTCTATTAAATTCGAATAGGAAGTCGTATGCGCTCTATCTAGAAGACCTTGGGTGACCCCTAACCACCTTAAACGACCTCAATTTTTACATTTTGCGTTGAGTAGTAGGAAATTGTGCATCTTCGTAATCGGTGATCGCAAAGACTCCAAATTTGATGTACATGTTGCATGTGCAAGTCACAGCCTAAGGACGACAAACCGTCCTTGATAGGAGCGTGGTCAGGTCATGTGACGCATTACAATTTTTTTTGTTTTTGGGCCTGCAATCATATTACTAGAACGTATCAAATGCAGCGCTTAAATCCAATAACAGAAGAGCGCATACTTTGTCCGAGTCTACTTCACAGAAGATCTTGTGAAGAACGCTAACAACTGCTGTCTCAGTGGAATGTCGCGGTCACATGTATGTGGACTGGTAGAGCGGAAACAGAGTGCGCGCCATCGTGCTTGTGAAAACGGTTGACAACAAAGCGCTTCAGGAAGTTGCCAATAAACGTTAGATTAGACACTGGGCGGTACGACTTCATATCAAATGGATGCATACTCGGCTATTTGAGAAGTGGCTTGACTACTGCTTGCTTCTGACACGCCTGGAAAGTTGACGTGCTGAATGAGCAGTTTATCATAGAAGCGATGACTGGAGACTGGACATCACAGCACTGCTTGACCAGCCACGTAGGAGCAGGATCAAGTTCACACAGCTTGCACGTCGCACGGCGTAGTGACGCTGCAACGTCATCAGCTGTGCCAGTCGTCCCGAAGGTGTCAAACGTTGAAACATCGTGTTCATCGACTGTCGGCTGGCTAGCGGCAGCAGTAGAAGCACCTATGGCAGCAATTTTTCCGTTAAAGAACGTTGCAAACTCGCCGGCTGAGAATAGACTGAGGACGGCGCCAGACGGTTGAAGTAGTGCGTTAAGCCGACGCCAAAGGGTTTTCGAGTCTTTCGCTGTCGTTGATCGCCTTGCGCCAGTAGTCCGCATACAGTTTCTGGAACGTTGAACACTGCAGAGTCAACGCCGTCGAGCGTCATCGGATTGGGTAGAGCGAAAGATCTTCTCCAGTCGACGAGTTTTCGCCAGCAGCCGTCGGCTTCCAGAGATGCGCGGATACCGTTTTTTAATATCCGTGTCCTATCCGTATCCGTTAAGAACTATCCGTATCTGTATCCTATCCGTATCCGTGGTTCTACTATGGTACAATATGACACCGTCCGTGAGTCACCCACATTGTTCGTCACAGGTGTTCCCATTTGAACTAACATGGCATGTAGTACATAGTACGTACACTACACGCCTGCAGTAGGCCTACTGGAGAAAGGAGCACCGCACTTACGATAATTACAAGAGTGTCTTTGTATTTTGCTCAACCTGTTTAACTAAACGTTGTGACTGCAAGTGTGCAGTGTTGTTGAAGTGATTGTTGCTCGTTGTTGAGCCCACTAGCTTTTAAAATAACTAGCCTATTTGACAATATTTCACAGGTCTACTAGTACACTACTCGAGTTTCGACCAATAATATCTACACTGCTAACAACTCCGTTGTACTGTACTCGGGTAAAGCTATATCTCGGACAGCGTAGCATGTAGATAATCGTAGATCTTTTGCATCGAAAAACTACTGAGTCGCTGGGCTATCCTGTGGTGTTGTCTTCGTAATCCTCCGTGTACCTATTTTGGTACTACTCCGGCTTGTAACAGACAAACATACGGACACGCGATGACAGCAAACATATAGCGTCGCGCGGGCAAAAATCACATTTGAAGGCTAGCAGCAGAGAATGACCTTGAAGGTGACTCAAAGACATCGGAATTGCCTCTAGTGACTAGTCCATTATATCACTTGTTATTAGCCGTCTCTATTAGTAACAACAACTCTATCTGGCACCGTTTCCGAGATATTTCCACATTTACAGTGTACGTGATTGGCTGTGACCTTGAGAAGTCCTTTGTTTTTGAAAAGATAGACCAGCTGAAATTACAAGCCACGTGCGCTTTTCGATTCATGTGTAAACATACCGTAGATAATACGTGCTCTATTTCCCAAGTTATGTGAGACAAAGCTTTCAAACAGCAAAAGTAACCTTCAAGTCACTAAAGGACTAAAGGTCACCGATAATGGCGCCATTGCCATTCGATAGCCCACATACGATTTCCTATTAGTCTTTTATTGCAACTATGTCTCTATATTGCCCAGTTTCCGAGATATTATCACTTATTTCCCAAAATTTAAAGAGGTCACGTGACCCTAAACACACCCTTTTCCGGGTAATCTATCATGCATGCACTAGTGCTCCTCGGTATCAAACATCACACGAAATTTGAAATGCACAGCTTCATTAATTTAAAAGACATGATTGGGGCAATATTAGAAAACGGGTCACGTGACCCGGACCACGCCCATTAGGCGGACCACGCCCATTAGGGGGTAGTATGTCATCCCAAGGCTAGCATTTGGTATAGGCCTATTCTACCTGCTTTCAGGGATGCTTTGTCATCCGTGGGCTAGCACTTGCTACAATCAACCCATACGCCAAATTTGAAGTCTCTATGACCAACCGCTACAAATGTGGAAATGGGGTGGTTTGAGGTAGTTAGTGGTCACTCAAGATCACTGAAAATAGCGCCATTCGATAGAGCGCATACGAGTTTCTATTAGCGTTCCATTGTAACTATCTCGCTATCTTGCACCGTTTCTGAAATATAGCGAGATATTGGTCAAAAATCGCCGATCAGAATCTACCTCACCTCTATTTGGCGCCCACGTTGGGGTTAACCTTTTTGGAATTTCGCCGAGATTTTTGACGTCAGCAAACTAGAGTCCTTGAGCTTGCATGGCGTTGTTTGCGTGATCCTAGGTTTAGCCGTCTTAGTAGAACACCGACTTGTGAGAGACAGACGGACAGATAGACGGACACACGATGACAGCTAGTACCGCGCTAGCATAGCGTCGTGCGGGGAAAACTATGAATATCAGGTGTTATAGCCTATATTTTTAGACGTCAGTTGTTACCCGCGCGCCGCTAGCGATGCGCGGGTATTAGCCATCATCGTGTGTCTGTGTGTCTGTTTGTCTGTGTGTGTGTGTGAAACTAAAGTCGTCGTCAAATTTTGTACACAGGTAGGGTATATCAGTTGGTCTAGGTCACCTGTCGCTGACAAACCCGCGCAACGCGCTGCATCACGACTCACGGCAAAATTTTAAAACAGTCACGTGACCATAACCACGCCCCTGTTGTTGGTAATATGTCATCCTATTGCTAGAATAATGACATAGCCTACTCGTGTACAAGATTTGACGACTTTAGGTTTAGCCGTTCCAGTGATACGATTGGAGCCCCCAAAATTTGTAATAAGTCACATGACCTGATCACGCCCCTATCAGGGACAGTTTGTCGTCCGTAGGCTGTAACTTGCACATTCAACCTGTATGTCAAATTTGTATTCTTGGCGATTACCAATTACAGAGTTGCATAAGGCAATGCAAAATGTAGAAATTGAGGTGGTTTAACGTGCTTAGGGCCAGTTAGGGGTCATCCAATGTCATCGGCAACATAACCATTCGATAGAGCGCATACGACTTCCTATTCGAATTTAATAGAAACTATGAGGCTATCTCGTACCGTTTTCGAGATATTATCGCTTATTTTCCAAAAATTAAAGAGGTCACGTGACAATGACCACGCCCTTTTCAGGGACAATTTGTTGTCCGTAGGCTGGGACTTGCTATGATGAACATGCACACCAAATTTGAAGTCTCTAGCTTAAGCCGTTCCAGAGATATCTTAGAGGGACTAAAAGTTTAAAATGGGTTACGTGACGTAGCCACGCCCATTTCAAGGATAATTTGTCATCTGTAAGCTAGGACTAGCTATGTTCAGCACACATACCAAATTTGAAGTATCTACGATTACCTGCAACAAAGAAATGAAGGGCAACGCCAAATGTAAAAATTCTCGTTTTGAGCCACCCTTTGGGGGATTAGGGGTAACGCACATCGTTCATCTATGACTCGATGGAAAGCACGTGGTCGACTTCCTATTAGTGCTAATTAAACTTTGTTCGCCAGCTCTCACGGTTGAGGCGCTATGAGCGGATATTGGTTAAGAGTTCGGTGTTCGAAATGGGGGTGGGTCACTTTGAGCGCAAATTGCAGGGGGGAATGGAGGGGTCGTCCACAAAAGACTGTTAGCATCAGAAAACTAGTCCCTGCTCTATCACGTGGTGTTGTTTGCGTTTTCCTACGTTTAGCCGTTTTGATACAATACCGACAGAGAGACAGACACACAGATACACGACGACGGCTAATACCCGCGCATTGCTAGCGCCGCGTGGGTAAAAACGATGCAGTTAGGATCACGAAACGTCACATACAAATGTTTTACGATGAGTCCTGGTAACCCAATCATTCTGGGATCAAAAAGGTCAAGGTCACGAGTCACAAAAACAGTGTCGGTGTGGGTCTTTGCATTTTGTGAGTGCTGGCTTCTTCGAGTATGCAATTGCCATTATGTTCTGTGTTGTCTGACAAGGTATATAATTAATTGAGTTGAATGTCTTATTAATTGCAGTAGCGTCAGAAATTATGATGGAATATCTCACACTACTTAAAGGAAGAAAATGAGACGGACGTTGACAACATTTTATTCCTAATCAGAAGTATACCACAGAAAGGTGATGTTTAGAAAACGGCGTGCCAAACCTTCATCAGTAAACTTATATTGCCGTTTACGCCGTCAGTATAATTTACGCCTTGCATGTGATATGTGCATACGTACTAACGACGATAGGCATACGTGTGGGTTGAAAACTATAAACCACAACTGTACGCAGAATCGGCTACTTCTGTTAGCAAAGAATAGGCATACCACTGACAGTGGAGATTTGCTACGCATACGACGAGCTGATTACGATCCAGTGAAAACTGTTCGTATATGTGAACACGTGGAGTTGGATGAACAATGTCTTGAGAAACATTGGTGTCCTTATCCTCACACAGATGTTGAAAGAGATATGTGGAAACAAGATTACAGTGGTAATATAAGCATTGCACGCCTGGTCCGTGACCTACGTGAGTCATCGCTGAAGCTTTCTGTTGAAGTAAAAAACCTGACGAAAGTGTTTAATGGAACATTTAAGCTGATTTGCGCAGTGTGTTACCAGGAGTCTTCTGAAGTTGTTACTAAGCGTCGTCATGTTCCTGAGTGCATGGGGCCAGGTCTTCACCCATGGACAGACAAGGAAGTGAAGAAACTGGTATTTGAAATGGCTTTGGACAGACGACTGATTCACTGTGATAACGTTAACACATGTCAACATGTAAGTGAAGAGGAACAAGAGCTGGTTAGACGCGTAAGATCACTGATGAATGATGTAGGCCTTACTGTAGACGACATAGCTGATGAGGCAGCGCGACTCAGGCAGGCTGATAGGTCAGCAATTTTATTGGCATCCAGAAATGCCACGTATGTAGAAGATAAGCATGAGCCATATTATCCAGAATCTGACGACGACGACAATACAGATGAGTATTTAGCAAAAACTGCTGAAAAGATTTTTGATAATGATGCAAATGACCTTCTAAATGACGCTGTTTTTGGTGAAGACGCTGGTGATAGTGAGGATAAACATTCAGTAAGATGGTCTCACACAAAAAGCGATTATTATGAGATGTTGACAGAAGAACAGACTCAGGACGACTCAGATGTAGCCTACGGATGCGGAAAAATAAAACTTATTGGAGCTTTTAACGGGACTTGCAAGATTGTTAGTGGAAAAATGAAGGGCTGCGAAGTTGAACTACGTGGCAGAGTTAATTGTGGCCCTGCTTTTGATGGTGATGAAGTTCAAGTGAAAGTGTATCTGAAAAACGTGAAAGAAGACAATTCAGAAAAGTTATTTGGAACTGTGGTGAACGTAACCAAGCGCAGTGTACATCGTACTGCACGTACATTTGTTTGCAAAGTTGGACAACATAATGGCAATCTAATGACGCCACTGTGTGAGACTGTTCCAAAGTTTCACATCATTGACACTTGTCTTTTAAAGCGATATGGCCCAAGAAAGAAAGGCAATTACGTGGCTGTATATAATAACGACCTAAGTCTGAGAAAAACAGTCAAGTTAGATCAACGTAGGAGAAAGGAAATGGTGTTTGTTGTGAAATATCTGAAATGGGAAAACAAGTACAAATATCCACTCGGCTATGTATGTCGCATATTGCGCGAGTATGGCACTGCTAAAGACAGTCAGAAGATTCTGAATTTGATGTATGAGTTGCCATTTTATGAAGAAACAGAACTAAATGTAACAGCTGATGAGTTGGAGGAGCAAGAAGACATAGAAAGAGAAGACATGTGCAAGTTATTGACTGTGTCAATTGATCATCCGTGTACCAAAGAAGTTGACGATGCATTGTCACTGGAAGAATACGACGGCAAATTTGTAGTTTGGATACACATTGCAGACGTAACGCATTACGTTCGTAAAGGTGATTGTAATGATGAGAATGCTCAGAAACGTATGTTGTCTTATTATTCACCAGTTCCAAGATGGAAATGTCATGACCCTATGTTGCCAAAAGAATTGGCTGAAAACAAATGCAGCCTTTTGCAAAATATGCGTCGAAGGGCTCTGAGCGTTCGCTTTGAATTGACTGACAAAGGTAAAGTGTTGTATTCAACAGAACCAAAAGCGTCATGGATTCTGAATGACAAGCAGTTGTCTTATAAAGACGTGCAAACAATTATTGATCGTGTTCCTGGTGTTTTCAGCACGTCCAGGGCCATTGACCAAATGTTACTCAGTTTGCATAAAATGGCTACAGTACTTCGCAAAGGACGGATGAATGAAGGCAGTCACTACTATGAGTACAACCGAGAACATTATTTCAGCAATGGAGGCATTGAAGATCCTTTTGATTTTGATCAGAATCAAGATGCTCATCGGCTTGTTGAAGAATTCATGATTCTCACCAATCAACATGTTGGAAAAATGCTCAGACAGAACTTTCCACACTGTACTCCTTTTTTGGTGCAGAAAGCACCCGACGACGACTCGAGAGAAACTTGGAAAACTGACCATGGCTGTGTCATCCCGTTTTCTTTTTGCCTTAAGCAGCACCAGGAACTATTAGAAATCTCTAGAAAAAATCGTGCTGTAACTCCATTGACTATGTTACCGAATTGTTGGGATGCCATGAAAGTCGCTGTAAAAGAGCAAAACGTGAGAAAGGTAAGAACAATAATTGGATCTGAACAGCTGCATCCTCTGCACAGCATAGCGCTTTCGTCATGGTTTGCTATTCAAGAACACAAGCATTACGCTTGTAACGACAGTAATGGATTGCATGATATGAGGCACTTCAGTCTGCAGACTTGTGACTACGTGCATTTCACGTCGCCTCTTCGCCGATACGTGGATATTATTGTCCATCGCCTGGTGAAGGCCAAAGTCTCTGAGCTAGAACCACCACCATACACACAGGATGAAGTCGAGAAGCTGTGTGAAAAGATGAACGCTCACAAATCGCGCAAGAGATTATACGATCAGTCGTGTGGACTACTGATGATGGCAATGCTGCAGAAACCAATTTTCATGCCATGCTATGTTGAGAGCTTTAATGACTTCAGCATTCAGCTTGCTTCTCCTTACTTTCAAACGGATTCGTGCAGGTTGAAATTCAATGAGATGACAGTGCATGATAATCCAATGACTCCCAGCAGAAGTGGCGGTAAAGTAACTCTCAACTGGAGCAAACGTTATTATGACACTCTTGAGTCACGAACACCTCATGCTCGATCAGACTCGAACACAACGCATGTTCTCGACCCTGGCATGTTTGGTAAAACAGTTTGCCAAAGTGTGTGGCTTTCTTTGCATGAAGCAGTTAATGACCAGACAGGTAATTTGTTAGCAAGAGTGTCCAAAGCAATGCGGGCAAATAACCCAATGCAGCAGCAACGTGATACTGTGCGAGAAGTGACGTCTGAGATGGCTGGAAACAAACCTCTTGTGAGAAATCTCGTTAGGTTCTCTTGCGACATAACAAGAGGCACAGTTCTTTCTGCTCAGTTTACTGCCAAAATTAGTGAAGGAATCCTGCAGCCAGTTGTTAGGCTAGTAAGCCTCACTCATGACAAAAACATTTGTATCGAGCACCAGCGGGATCTGGTTGATGTGTTTGTTGCCTCAGTGGCGACCAAGAAGGTAAAACATACTTATCAGGCTATCGAGGAATATCAAAACATTTGGCTGCCAATTTTGAACATGGAAGCTGCGACGAATGCTGTTCGGAACAATGAGTCCATCGTATGCAGTCATGTTCCAGTCATAGTTTTCATACGAAATGAAAATGTACACGGAACATTACAGCTGAAAAAAAGACTTTTGTGCTAAGAGATACATCAGTCTGCTCAGCGTGTCAGACGAGGACACACATGATTACATGTGCATACGACACTTCCTGGTGGAACCGACTGCAAAGAGCTTTAGCCGAAGCATCTGGGTTGCTCATGCTACTGTTGTGTGTTGCAATTGTACATCAGATGACATCAAGCTTACTGTTAAGTGTAAATGCACAGTCAGTGAATCTCCGAAGGAACTGTTCAGTGGTAGAAACGTCAAGTGCACAGTGGAGTTCCTGCTGCGTGCTCTACCGGACAAGTGAGTTTGACTGTATTTAAAGTTAAAAGTCATATTTTACCGCGCTGGCACGGGATTTGCTATGACCCGCGATGTCCATCTGTCTGTCCAACAGTCACAAGCCGGTGTTGACGGCTGAACTAAGCTACGTATGACCTTGTAAAGTCCGTCGGCTTCGATATAATATTTAAAATTATAAACATGTACAATGTCCGATTCCTCTATCCTGTTTAAACATATCTTACCGCGGTTTGCTATTTATGCACAAGCTGTTTACTTCCTGCATTCGACGATGGCTAGATTCACGTGCTTGCGAATGAGTGATGACAGTGTTATCTGCCGTGTCACTTATTTTCAGTTTCCAATTCAGTCTGCTTTTCTTCCATGTCTGTCAGCCAGGCAGCACAGCGGCGTACTGGTTTACGTTATATGGGACATCGGACGTTGCCGAAAATTTGGGTAGGTACCTTTCTTGCACAGAGCGTACATCTCAGGGTAATGATTTTGAATTGATGCTAACGGTAAAAATGAAAACTAGACATACGGTAGAGGGACTATCTGTTAGTGATTTTCGGGCGATATGTAATCATTGCGTAGTTATAGCGGCCTGAAATCGCAAGACGTTGAAATTTTGTGAGAAATTTTTGAGTCTTTTTGGAAAAATAACCCTCTACGATAAAATTGTTAAAATTCTGCTCAGAAAGTTTTTATCGCGACTCGGCGTTGTTATGTTCAAATTAGTGAAATTTGGCCAACGAGTAATCGGTGAAATCTTGCGGTATTTAGTGGACCAAAAAACAAAATGTCGCCTGCCTGTCAAATTGTCGCTACTGCGCGGATCGCGCTCAAAATCTGCCATATGGCCAGCCCCAACAATGTACGCAGAGTGCTCCAGATTTCATCCAAATCGATACGAACGCGTGAACACCGTCAAATGGCCCCGTAAGGTAAATCCAATATTCAACCGAAGCCTAGCTTGATCCGAATAAAAATGGAATCTAGACATCCTGTAGAGGGATCATTTTGTAGTGAATTTTTAGCGATCTGTAATGAGTAGTTATGGCGGCGTGAAGTCGCACGACGTTGAAATTTTGTTTTAGGATGTCGCATAATTTGTCAGACGGGAAATGGGCGAAATCACGCGTTATTTACCTGACAAAAAACGAAATTTCGCCTGCCTCTCAAACTGTCGCTATTGCGCGGATCACGCCCAAAATCTGTCAGGGCTAGCCACCAACAATGTACTCAGAGTGCTCCAAATTTCATCCAAATCGGTTTACTTTTCACGGAGTTAGCCGAACGCGTAAACACCGCCAAATTGCCCCGTAGAATGAATCCAGCATTCGGCGGTAGCCTAGCTTCCAGCCTAATAATGATGTGTAGGGAGTAAGTCATTGATACATCGTTTCTGAAGAATACACAGACTTAAAACGACACCGAACAGTGATCAGCATTATGGTCTGACTGGTAATCTTCACCAACGTCACCACTGTATTTGTCATCTGTCATTTCTTTCTGGCGGACTCGCAGTCCAAGTCGGTTGGCTTGGTCTGAGGGTTGGAG
>Ga0209363_1000742_pt1 | contig 13910 bp, 10 predicted proteins | sample WorMetexBAHAMAS3_FD_187385 | JGI IMG/M metagenome (GOLD analysis project Ga0209363, IMG submission 187385) | Marine gutless worms symbiont microbial communities from Max Planck institute for Marine Microbiology, Germany - Inanidrilus exumae... | ecosystem: Host-associated > Annelida > Digestive... | reverse complement strand
CCCGGTGGCCGGCCCGCCCGTCCGCCGGCAGTGTTACAGACGACGACAGACGACATAAGACGACAAATGCCAGCGAGCAAAACGATACTGGCCCATTAGGCGGGCCAGTAACAAGACGGTATACGTAAAATACCAACTCGAAATCTTTATTTACGGTCGGCCGCGGTCGTTCACCTCCCAGCACTTTAAAGTTACAACACGACAATCTCAACATATAAGCCACCAATGCGGCACGGCATAAGGTACTTCAACTACAGAACGTTATTAAACTTCTATTAATATTCAATGGCGGCGCCACGATTCTGAAGGTGGGAACACGTTCGCGAGGGAAGCGAGCGAAAAACAATTTTCTGACTCCCACCATGAGCCTATCTGTGGGTCATTTGCCCATTGCAAACCTCATCAAAAGAGAATCTCGTACAGCTGAACAGCAGTTGACGAGATTTTAACTGACGCAGAACGTCGTGCGCTTCCGGTACAGCAGCTGAGCATCGTGTGCTAATTAGGATTTTGTCCGTGTCACAGGCCTATACTTGCTCATTGTACTTAGTATCATGTACTGAAGTTAACAACATTTTATCTAAATTGTAGTTGGTAAAACTCATAAAAATTTCATGCGATTGTACTTTTTACTTCAAGTTCGAAATCACTTTGTTAACGTCGAAGTAAGTCTTAAGTAGCGTTAAAAGATAATTTCGTGCAGCAGAGCGACTATGCATTGTCCAGTTCATTGCGTGGCAGGTGGACGAGGAGGAGATGGGAGGGCGAAAGCGGCCAGACTTCGACTCTGTCGGCTGACTCTGTGGCCGAACTTCGACGGTTTCGGGTTCACTTTGACGGCGGAAAGGACACGGCAAGGACTGTACATCGGAAACGTGGAAGACAGGTCTCCGGCGAAGGCCGGAGGACTCGAGCCCGAAGACAGAATAATCGAGGTAATTCATCAGTCGTCAACCTGTCCGTGGAATTGCGATGTGACGTGACATGACAAATTCGTTTATTAATCCATTTTAGCTCAGTGTCCCCTAAATAGCTGCACTATTTCAGGAATTCGACACCAGGCTGCTTAACCGACCATTTTTAGTTTTGACTTTCCGGCACTCTGGCGCTCAGGGTTGAGCGCCAGAGTGCCGGAAAGTCAACAATTAAAAATGGTCAGCTAGCTTGTCTGGCATCGAATCTCTTAGTCACTGTCCTTATTTTGGAACTCTGGGCAAAATGGGTTAAAAGTTGAGAGAACGCAACTAGAATATAAGAATAAGCTAAAATATGAACGATCTAACACTAAAGCAACAGAAATTAAAAAGAATTAGGGGACTAGCAATTTACGATGAATAGTAAAACTATAGGCCTCATAGTATTGAACAGTGTTATTGCTGCAATGGTGACGCCTAGACAAAGACACGCCTTGATACATCTACTTTTAACACTCATAAGCACATCTACGATACGATACAGTAGATTTACGTGCGCTCAAAAGCAGACGACGTGGCCATCTTAATCTAGCGCACTGCACAGAAACTAAAAGATAAGGAAAACTGAAAACAAAACAGAGTAGCTCGCAAGAAACGGTCCAGGCAATAGTCCGTGAAGGCAGTCCGGGAGGAAGAAGTGAAACTACGGTGGGTAGGATTTGTGAAACATGTAGGTTTTAAGTCGTGAGTGATAGAGAGAGGGGGAAGGGGTAAGGGGGCCACGGCCACCCCCTCCCGTATGAACACAAAGTCACAAACCCCGTTCCAGTCCATGCTTTCTGATCCCCCAATACTTTCGACGCTTTGTCTCCACTGATCGTATTGATAATGGTGCAGGTGAACGGGATCAATGTGGAGCGAGAGAAGCACAGTCAGGTGGCGGAGATGATCCTAGCCGGTGGACGCCACTTAGATCTTTTGGTGGTCGACGATGCTTCGGATCGTTTCTTTGATGAGCGGCATATCGAGCTGTCGAAAGACCAGCCGTTCGTCGATGTCATCGTCTGTCCGAACGAGATGGCCACTAATGCCAGCGGTTTGTTTGCAGCACACCGTTTGAGACCAAGTTTACTTGTTACCGACCGCGTTATCCGGGAAGTTAAAGCAATCTGTAGCGTCCGTCTGTCCGTCCGTTTGTTTCCATTTTGTCTTTTGAACCTACTGACTTTTGAACTTAAGTTTGTGTGTGTGTGTGTGTGTGTGTGTCATGGCTATAGCTCGCCTGGGATTGAAAGCCAAGGTCATAGGTCAAAATCAAAGGTCAAGGTCAAGTTGTCAGTGCGGTAGGTCTGACCTCGATCGACGTTCGAGGACAGTTTTTCTAGTTCGATTTGTTGCGGATCTGTTGTACAGCATGTTCTGCAACGAATCCGCAAAAATCGAACAAGTGGAGTTTGGGCTTTATTCGCGGTCACAACGATTACAGTCTACGATGCTGGTCCAATACGACTAGGAATGTCTACGATATGATTCACGTACTAGCGTTTATCCGGCCAAAGGCCCAAAGGCCGGCCGGGTAGTGGGATCACTAAACTGGACTCAGGAGCACAAAAGCGTTTGAGACGGTCCCGCATCGAGGGCTACAGGCCACGCCCCCAGGCCCGCGCGCAATTGGCCCGTGCTGAAGTTGGCCAGCGTGCAGGCGTGCGCGCGGACCGCAGGCCATAGCGCAGTCTAGCGCTCGTGGCCCGTGCGGACTTTCTCAAAATTGGCCATTTGCACCGTTTTACCAATTTTTACACATTAACGATCTAAATTTTCCGGATGTTTTTATCCGTTCACGTCTACATATGACCCCTATGAACCATGAAATGTTTCATGGTAATCGGTTCGCACGTTTTTGAGAAATCCGGAAGACACACACACAGACAGACGCGGCAGCTTTATATATTATTTCGATGCTATGATTTGCCTGCAATTTGTTTGACCATTCCTGGTCGTGCGCTTTTTATACAACGTCCTTGAAAAGTTTTTGTAGCGACCTTGTGTCGTATTAATATTGGAAATAATTCCACTGCTAGTCTTATAGAATGTCTTATAAGACTGTTAGTAGGACGTGAATAATGTTGTTAAAGGTGACAATCAGAGATAAGGAGAACAAAGACAAACGGTTGAGATATTCTTGAAAGAAGGTCAGCATTGACGTGAGATATTGACGAATATTTGTCACCGAAATGTCGAAAAAGACACCCATTTCTGCTCGCGATCCCTAAACTGGAGCATTAACTGCAGATTGAAAATATTTAATCGGATGTCGATGGTTGAAATTTGTGGAACAATAATGTCCAATGTTGAAGTTGAAGAAGTTGAAGACAGGACATTCGTTTAGCACCTTTTCGTGAGAACTCACCTTTAAAGCGCTCAGGTGTATGGCATGTGTTAACGAGGGATCACAGTTTTACCTGCCACCCACACGTTTATCCACGAATAGAATGAGCCATCCTGCCATTACTCCCCAGCCGCAGCGCATCGCCGCACTTTGGCCGGTACTCATTTCTCGTCCCACAAAGGATAGGAAGCTGAGTTGGCCTGGGAGGCTGGTTAGATGGTTGGTATGCCCGCCCGAAGACGGCCACCGATCCCAGTACCAACCGACTAAGAGTGCGGCGGTCAAGGATCGAACTGTTCTTGATGGTGGATGACAGACCACGTCAGCGGTGCGTCAGCGTCACCGGCTGGAGACGTGGTTCCTACGCTGCGTCTGTGTCAGATCATTAGCTGGCCGACATACACCGGCTACGGGTTCGACGTCGTCACCGACAACCGGCGTCTGCGTCAGAGCGGAACTGGACGTGAGCAGAGTAGCCGCCGAGGCCACTTCGTCGGCAAGGTAAACTCGTTAATTTTCCACTATTTCCTTCGCTGTTTATCTTATCATATCGAATCGTACTTAACAGGTACATGTATGGCAGAAATGTACGCTGGCCGCGTTGCATGCTGCTTCTGGTGAGTCACGGCGAGTATGACATTGGCGTTTCTACGGAAGGCATGGGGAGTCATACTCGAGAATTTGGGCTTGCCTCCAAGTTGCCCGCACTTTTCATACACTACGCGTATAGTAGTACGGTAGTAGTTGCTCCACAAGTAGTGTAAATTAATTTCAGTAAAACGGCTCCTTACATAACCTCGAGTCTTTGCCCCCACATTTACGTTGGCTTCAAAATAGCCACCAACCACTGGGTGAGTATGCCGATGGGACAGAGAGACGGACGGACAGACAGATGGACGCCAGACCGTTACATTACGCTTTCCACTACACGCGGCCAGCGAAATACCTGAACTGTGCATGGCCATAATTGCTGGTCGAATGACGAACGCGCCTAGTTAGTGCGAGTTCTCAAATGACTCTACTATCTGCGCAAACTGCCTCTCCTATTGTTCTTTCTCCATCATAATGCAGCGAAATGAACTCGGTTGCAACTGACGTCAGGTGGCTGTCGGATCGCCGGCCGACTGCTGCGGACTGCTGGAAGGAGATCGTATCCTGGAGGTGAACCACGCCAGCGTGGAGCAGTGTGAGTACGACGAGCTGGCAGCACGCATCATGGCGCTGAAGGGCGAAGTGAGTCTGCTGGTGGCGGACCGTGAGACGGAGCAGTTGTGTGTCGACAGAAGTCTTAGCTTCACCGACCCCGGCCACCACGTGAAACACATCATATGTCCTCATCTACCGCCGTCACCAGGTTAACCATTTCTTCCAAGAGCGTAGCTGGCCAGGAGGGTCCGGGGGTCCGGACCCCCAGCCACCACAAGGGCGACTTGTGAGATTTTCATAAATTAAATGAGAAGTTTTTTTGACGTGGGGGTACCCCCTCTGCCAACTCATGTGGTTTCATGTTGAAGATATTAAGGGCCAGTCTGGCCCATTTTTCCTGCAAAATGCTATGTGTGCTTCAGCTTATGGGGGACGTCTTCCCAGACCCCTTAGTGGGGCTTTGCATCTGGACCCCACTGGGGGACTTCCGTCCCTAGGCCCCTATACTGGACCCCCTAGCTAGCAAAACTCGCCTATACGCCCCTGATTTCTTCACGGATGCACAAAATAAGTATGTCCGTCCTCGTAATGCTCGGAGAAAAATGAACGCTGGCCTCGTCGCGTGCTGCCCACTGGTGAACTACGTTGAGTATGTGCCGCGCGCCCTATTAAGGTTATAGAAAAAGACGGGACAGACAGCAGACGGACGGACGGACGGACGGACGGACGGACGCCAGATCGTTACATTAAGCTTACTACTAGACGCGTCCGGCGTAATAAATTATAATGACAATGGAAACAATATTTAAGGAAGGTAAGGGATATTTCGCAAGACGGTGCGGGGTAAAATGCTTTCAAAATTTGTTAGTAACTGTACGTGTTCAAAGTTTCGGGGCGGCGAGGTTTTTGCTCATGCGGTGACATTTCGCCGACAGCAAACAACGTAAATACGTTTCACTGTCACGAGCATGTCGAACATACGGGTTTTCAGTCGCTGTTTCTCGACGTTGCAGGAGTAACAGTAAGTGAGTTTATTGGAAAACTGCGATCAACAGTTCGAATAGCTAACAAAAGTGCAAAACAAATCAAAAGTGGTTCCATGCATCATGAGAAGTAAAGACTATTATGACAAATTTTGTTTTTAACTGGCTACTATTACGTATTTGGGAATCAGCCCGATCCGGTGGTAACCACGGACAACTGACTAGATAAACAAAATTGCAAAGTATTTTGTCATTTATCGTCGTAATTTGTTATGTGGCGTTTGTGCGTCCTAGAGAATATGCTGTATTTTTCGAAATGTCAGCTGTAGAAAGCTCATAAATAGCTAACCTTCGAGGTCACTGGAGATCACTGGTCTATGATCGATCGGCCACATTCAACTTCTTATTAGTGTTCCTGTGTAAGTATAACGTTTACGGTGCATGTACAAAGTCGTGTCGCATAACATTTAACCCATTTTAGCTCAGTGTTCCCAGAATAATTATACTAATTCAGGGATTCGCCGCCAGGCTGGCTAACCGACCATTTTTAGTTTTTGACTTTCCGGCATTCTGGCCCTCAACCCTGAGCGCCAAAATGCCTGAAAGTCACACACTAAAAATGGTCGGTTAGCCAGCCTGGCGTCGAATCCCTTAATCACGGTCTCCATTTTGGAACTCTGGGCAAAATGGGTTAATTTTTAAGACGGAGATGGATCGGAGTCGGGCAGCTACGAACAAAGGGAGTTGGACGTCGAGGCACGGGACAGTGGCGCGTCGAAGTCCAATCATCTACGTTTGTGTCAGCTGAAGCGCTGGCGAAACTTCGACGGCTATGGCTTCAACCTGCACATCTCACAGCTCGTGGCCGGCCAGTTCATCGTCGGTCACGTCGAAACCCAGTCACCTGCGTCAGCAGCCGGGCTTCAAGATGGCGACCACCTCATACAGGTTGCATTCGTCTTCATAGTCATAGTCATTATTCCAATTGCATACGGAAACAAGTGGTCAAAGAAGTTTGACGAAAGGCCGCATCGCACGAGGCGGATTTTTTCTGACAGGAGACAACGTAATGTGACATCGACCCCCAAAATTGCCCTTTTCCACGGATCTTGACTTTCATCTAATTCATGGTTCCTGGAGCCCATTTGACACAGCCCCCAAACGGGCTTACGGTCGGTTCAGCCATGTTTGCACAGCACACCAGTACGGGCGCCAGAGTCTAGAAACTAAAGGGCCAAAGAGAGTTTTAGGAGGCACATAGCGAGCGATATATTACGAAAAACCATGGCCACAGCCCCGCCTAGACGGGGGCAATTTTTCTTGTGGGGGCCAGCCCCCTGGCCCACCCGCTGGCGCTGCAGCACAGCCGTGTGACCAGACAGACAGACAGACCGCGTTACGGGCGACATCTATAGCAATAGGCCGCATCTATGCACTGTGTGCGCGTGCATGATGCGGCCCAAAAACGATCATACTTGTAGTATGTTTTCCAGGCTGTGTGCATGTTCAGTTGAACTACTTTGTGAAGTATTCTACCGGCCTCTGCAGGTAAACGGACAAGATGTGACGAACGACGGCTATGAAGGCGTCGTCGCAAAGATCAAAGCAATGCCGAATGAGGCGCACCTGCTTGTCGCAGACGCAGAAACCTACGAACAATTCAAGCGATCCGAGCAGCATCCCGAATTAGAAACTACTCAGATTTTCATCGAGGTTATAGCGTGCCCAGATGAGCCAATCGATACAAGTAGGTGTAACTGTTATATCGTCATCGTCACTAATATTAGCGTAATTATTGCTATACATTGCAGAGGAATTTACACGATGAGTCTAGTGACCTGATATAGGCGAGAAATAATTGAATTCGGCCGGCAACACTAATGCACAACAAGAAGGGGCTACTGATGTCGAGGCGGAAAATAGGCATCCTGCTGCTCAGATTCATTTTTGTGAAAATATCTGCATCATAAATTTCACTATTATTATTATTAGGCCGTATCGCACGTAGCGCTGGCAGCCTATTGGTACACACGGAGTAGCGTGGTCGGTCTGTGTGTGTGTGTGTGTCTGTGCGTGTCAGTTCGTGTTGATAACGTTCGTGAGCCCTGCAGAAAAATCAAACACAAAAAAATGATACGAAGAGGGTGATAAGGGGGTTAGGTTATAAGAATAATAATGATAATGATATTATGATATTATTAATATTGATATCGATATCGATATCAATATTAATAATAACTAGAAAGAGTTCAAAACTTAAGGGTAACTTAATTTAGCTACGCTTTGTATTGTGACTTGAGCAGTTAAGATGCTGCAAGGGGGCTCGTGTCTGTCTTAACACCCTTGCATACGTTAATTGAGGAACATCTACTGTCATTATTTGCAGAGCAAACGACGACAGCGGAAGAACCGAAAGACGCGGTGTGTATATATCTCTCTATATATGCAACAATGTCGAACAAAATTTCGTCCTTGCGACAAAGTCGAAATAAATTGCACATTACCAATTTGTTTCTAATTGGTCGAAAGGACGAAATTTCGTTCGACAGTGTTGCAAAAACCGGCAACATTGTTGCCAAAAAGGGCAACAGTGTCGAAGCAAGATTCGACTTTGTCGAAAGAATCGTTCAACTAATGTGGCATTCGACAGTGTTGCTTCGGCGTTGTTGCTGGTGTGGACGGGGCGCGATGCAACGACGTCTGAATTTCCAGTGCAGCCAGTGTAATTCGAAAAATCATTACGTTCTTCGAAACTAAAAACTCGTGGTCGATTTCAAAGAGGCTGAAAATTTTCAAGAATCGTTATACGTAGGAGTGTAGGACTGTCGAGTGTAGGTAACCTAATGATAGTTATTTGGAGTCACGCTTTCACGACTCGGATTCACGCCATTGTGCTCGACCATTGTGCGCGCTGTAATTGCGTTTATGCATATTATGTGTTGCATAGAACGAAAACGACTGCAGCTGTAAGGACGTACAGCTGGCTGCGTCTGCCAAGGAAGCTCAACAGCGACTACAGAATAAACTGGATGTCAAAAACACCAACATGAGTCTACGGGAGAAACTCGAACTATTCGAAACTCTATGAGTGGCACAGAACGTCTAACGCTCCGCTGCCCTACTACTTTCTACATAGCTGCGTTATTATACCGGTTATCATAGTACTATATTATGAGTTTTGATGAGTGATAGTCTTGTAATGGCTTGCTATGTTACGTCGAGTTAGTAATAATTTTGTCATTGTATTCGGTTTAACCATCGGTTTAACCACGTAACCACGAGATGAACTGACCGGATTTAGAGTCAATTAGGATAACAGTATAGATATTCTACTCTGTTGCTAAAATTCAAAATATTTAGCAATATCTAATATATACCACCTCATCCTCATTGTCGAACTTCACTGAGGGTTGTCTAATTAGTAATTACCCACGCCCACGGCAGTCGCAGGGGTACGATACGATTCGATACGATACGATACGATACGATATGATGTATTTACGTGCACTAAAAACTGACGGGAGGGCCAGCTTAATAGCGCACGGCACCAAAAACGAAAAATAACGAGAACTAAAAACAACTACTGCGGTACTGTCAACTAGATGGCTGTATTGTGTGAAATGCCTACAGTACAGTACTCACGAGTATGCGCTGTAACGAATGATGCTATTTCCAGTGACCTTGAGTGACCCATAACTACCTTCAAACCACCACATTTCCGACATTTTATGTTGCCTTTCGTAGTCTATAAGTTATTTGCATTGCTGTAAGAACAGCCCCGAGCCACGGTCACAGGTAACATTGTACAGAAAATGTGGTAAAATATGGACATGTGGCTTTTACCGCAAGACGCTATCCTACCCTACCCCCGTAGTTTCACTTCTTCCTCCCGGACTACCTTTACGGACTACTGCCCGGACCGTTTCTTCTGAGGTACTCGATTTGTTTTTAGTTTTTTCTTATGTTTTCGTTTCGGAGCCGTGCGCTAGATTAGGCTGGCCATCCAGTCAGCTTTTTAGCGCACGTAAATATTCTGTATCGCATCGTATTCGTATCATATCGTATGTTATTGTCATGCAGGTCCGTCTATCCGTGCATCTGTCCGCCCGTCCGTCTGTCACACGCCGGTATTGTGCCGCAACGGCTAAACGCGAGATAACATAACGCCGTGCGATATCCCAAGGACTAATTATCTGAATCCAAAAATCTCGGCGAAATTCCGACGGGGTCGCCCCCAACGGGGCGCTAAATAGAGGTGGAGTTGGTTCAGATCGGCGAATCGAGGACGGCAGGACGGCTAAAGAACAGAACGGTTCTGTTAGCCTTGTCAACTGATTTACGTGACCACCCCTTCAATCTGTGCAACTTTATTTTTATACATTTTACGTTACACGATTCACGTCGGTTGTCAAGTCGGTTGCTGACAATGCAAATTCGGCGAGTTCAAGCGACCAGACACGTACTTAAATTACTGTAGTAGCCTACAGTAGTACACGCGAAGGGAGGGTGGGAACCACGTGCAAGTCGTCGTCCGTTGCTAAGGACGCCGCGTGGTCTGAAGTACCGCCGTTTCGACCGCCAACGTGGCGACACCGTTTAACCCTTCTCAGCACGCCCCGTGATCGTCGTGGAGTTCCATACAATTTTTATCTTAGTTTTTACATCGTATTATATGTTCTGCAAAGTTTTTAAATGAATAAGTAAATAAATAAATAAAGTTCGTTCACATCGGATGCGTCGCGCTGTGTCGCGGCGACAACGCACTAATCAAACACATTGAATCAAATGGGAGTGTTCACACCGATCGCGCTGCAATGCCGGGCGGTGCCGCGCGTGATCGCGCGTTGTCGCATGTCACCGCAACGCTACGCATCCGATATGAAGTTGAACGAACCTTATTCCCTTAGATATGCGTACACAACAGAGTACTGCCTGTCGTCTGTGGCGCAGATTGCACGTTCATTATCCGGTTGTTGTTTTATGAGACTCACAGATCTACAATTTGTTTGTGTGTTTATATTATTTAGTTTATTTTACTAAAATGTCACATTGCAACTGCGTTCTGTCATTTGTTATGTCACGTTAACATACTCGATGCCCGGCAAAGCAAAAAACGCAGGCAATTACCAAATGCATATCACATGAGGTCAACTCTGTGAGAACAGTAGGACACTTGTTCATCAGAAGCAGAGCTTGCCGCAGGACATAATAGGGGTCTACAAGTGCAAACATTATTGTAACACACCAAAAATGCAGCGGAAGACAGCAGACTTCGCTCCCTGTGCCGCCACCTGGCGAACTGGACGAAACATACGCATCATCTTTGATTCTGACCCTTTGGTCCATTATGTGAAAATATGGCGTTATCGTCGAAACTAGAAGTACATCGTACAGTATTTCAATGCTGTCAGCGAAGGACTGAGTCACGGCCATATCATGTACAGAACATTAGGTGAAATTTGGACGCGTGGCTTGTCTGAAATGCGAGGGAACAGACAGACAGACAGACACATATACAGACACGCTGATCGCAATACTTTGCACCCCTACCGCGGCTACCTTGCTTACTTCCTTACTTATTTTCTTACTTACTTACATACTTACTTACTTACTTAATGTGCCCATTTTGTTTCAGGCCGGAGGTCGTAAGAGGCGACCTCCAAAACTGGCTTTAGTTTTTTGCGTGTGTTTATTTTGTGTTATAGTATATTTTGCTACGAAGGCATGGTTGCTTTTGTCGTGTTAGATTTATTTTTCAGTACCAATCCGAGAGATTGGCTGGGAAGAACGTCTCCGGAATGATCTATTTCGTGTCTTGTGGGACGGTAAACTTTAACTCTATCATTCAATCAAGATCATAGCCACGACCAGGTGTGATGCCTGGTTCATAGGCCGCTATTCGCTATGCCAAATGAAACCTCACATCCGTATCACCACTGTCTTTCAGTCCTTGATTTGTTCGTTAAAGAGTTAATCGACGTGTAATTGGCCTCGCCTTGGTAACGGGCGCCGGTATATAGACCTCCCCGGCTCGAACACATCAATAGTGTAATCACGTGTACGTACACTGGCTACCGGGCGTACTTCACATTCGTTTAGTTCGACTTCCTGAAAATCGTCGACGGGTCAGAACACATTGAACGCGGTGTGTAGCCTATACAAGGCGGTTTCCAATCTGGTTTATATCGCAACACTTACGACAACGAATGAGTATATCGAGTGTGGTATAGTGCTAGTGAGTGGAGCACCGTCGGCGGAATAGCAGGTGAGATAAACAGCATGCGGCGGGTCATAACATAATGTTGACAGAAATGAGTTACTTGCAGTGAGTAGACATCACTGCGATGTGACTATTGATGCGGTGCGGATCCGGAATTTGGAAAGTGGGTTCATCGGGGGGTCTGTGAGATAAAAATCCCCATTGGAGTCCAGGGGCAAAGAAATACACTGAAGGTCGTGATCTTCTGCTAATTATATTACAATGATAAAATACGCTAAAAGAAAGCAAACCAAGGTTTTTGCAACCTAATGTGAATTCTACACTGACGAGAGGCGTGGGGGCGTTTGTCCGAACCCAATGAACCTGTCTTAAATCTGTCACTGTGCAATTGGAGGTTACGCATTCCGTGCATGATATATACTCCATTACTTCACCTGCTGGAGCGGTTGCGAAGTATTGTGATAAGTACGTCTGTGTCGTGTGTGTCTGTGTGTCCGCGAGGATATCTCCGGAACCGCACACGCGATCTTTACCAAATTTTCATGCATGTTGCTTATAGCCGTGGCTCGGTCCTCTTCCGGCAGGGTGACGAAATCTTAAGGGGAAGGGGACTGTTTTGGATTTTCTTCCCCACTGACAGTGCATTGTACAGCACAGCATTGGGTCCATACAACAACGCTGAACCGATCGAGATGCCGATTCGGATGATCAGTGGGCTTGGTCCGCGGCACAGTGTGCCACGTGGGGTGACGATCCCTGAAGGGAAAGGTAATTTTGGGGGAAACGTTCCCGACAAGCCTAACACCCCTATGAATTGCGAATTGGACTGGTCCATGCAACGGCGTGCACACGATAGGTACAGACGCTTGATTGCAAGCGTTGGACGAGTCTATTATCGGCCGCGGGCGAAGTCTGATATCTACGATTACCTAGTTTTTGTGTGGTTTTTCGTTTTCGACTTTGTGCAACCTGGTCCTGCACTTTCCGGTCCTGTATTTTAAGTCGAATCGACATATAGACAAACACGTAAACACACAGACATAAAATAGTGATTACGTCTCATGGCGCTGCTGATATATTTTGCGTTCACAAAATTTATTTAATTTGAAATCACATTTAGACTTTGGAAGATTGTAATATCTACAAAATTACTGTATTGAGGTTCGGAGTGACCGATGGAGACAGTGATGGTAGCGAACGTGTTGGAATCATGTTAAGTGTGGATACGGCGAAGTTCACGACTATATGAGAATAGCGGAATTTGGAGAGTGATGACATTTGGTCTCAAAAAGTGGGGAATATTGAAAACACAGCCAAGGTACGTTGCAGCATGTACGAACACTCGAAGTTAGTAAGTAAGTAAGTAAGTAAGTGACTTTTTATCAAATGCATGTCAGTCGTATGCAGCAAGATAAACAGATAAATACATATGAACACCTTTAAAACATACAAAAATAAGAATTAAAATATGAAGAAAAACTGACGCAGTATCTCGCCTGGTATCTCACACGGTGCGGCTGCACCATTGTTGATTCTGTTGATAGCATCACTCATCCAGTCTTCACACTTCTAAGTCTGCAGCCAATGGATTTAGCGGACTAGACGTCCATGAAGAAATCCATCTGCTTAATTCTCAACTTGTCCAGTAGGTTCTTGAAGCAGTTAACTGAGTTTAGTTTACTTGAACTGCTGACTCAGGCAACATAAAATACTGACTAAATGTATGAAAAAAGACATCTCTAGAAAACTGTTTTGAATATGTTGGACTCAGTGCGTGGTAATACATAGTTGTGCCCTCGGATCCTGAGAGAATTGCTTATCTTACTGTTTCTTTGTTTGGGAAGGAAAGGAGACAATGTTTTGTATTAGACAGTTGGCGAAATAATTTTATATCCGGCCAATATGAGCTCATGGTTTGCTGTGTAACGAGCAGGCAAGTCGTGGTAGACGTAGAACTCACAATGCCAGTACGACGTCCCAAGGCGGATGATAAGCCGCAGCCGGTGACCGGTCCAGGCAGTCGTGTGGTCACTCTGCCAGACCCCATCAAGCGCCATGTGATTCCGAAGACGTCCGGAGTCAAAGGTTACGAACTTCGTTTATCGACGATGAGTGCGCGCGAGCTGCCCGCAGAGATCTGTCAAAACGAGGAGCTGATGAACTGCGCGCACCTGCTGGACGCTGCCAACAACCGCCTCAAAGGACTGCCGCAGTCCATCGGCAACCTGAATGCACTCGAGTCGATCGAGGTCCAGAAC
>Ga0209363_1000740_pt1 | contig 13913 bp, 14 predicted proteins | sample WorMetexBAHAMAS3_FD_187385 | JGI IMG/M metagenome (GOLD analysis project Ga0209363, IMG submission 187385) | Marine gutless worms symbiont microbial communities from Max Planck institute for Marine Microbiology, Germany - Inanidrilus exumae... | ecosystem: Host-associated > Annelida > Digestive... | reverse complement strand
GGAAATGGTTTGGTGACATCCGAGATGATTGTTCTGCTTATGGTATAACACTGATAGTAGCTACATAACTTGCTGTAAGATAGACGTGTTTAGGAAATATGCGCTATTCGACTTGGGCTACCAGCACATGGTGAATTCGCCATTGTCAGAGCACTAACAAGACGGTTGGTTGGGAGATCAACGACCACAAGTTCCAAAACACATGGCACCCCCATCGTAAACTAGTTCACTTATTGTTAGACCATCAAATGTGGTGACAACGTAGAGAAAGAATCACTGACTAGCATTATTATTTTATACTTTCTATAACCATTCATACAGGTTGCTTAGGGTTTAATGGCGCATTCAACACAATTTAGGTCATATTGCACCTTCCATTCACACTGAAGAATGATGGAGGACTTTAGGATTTTTGCCCCACTTCTTCTAGGGCACTGTACGGAAAGCAGCACAGAAGCGTATTCACTGGAGCAAAAGGCACAGCACACTGTGCGAATGTGATGGGCTCTTCTCAGGAAACGCACAACATAAAAACTATCTTTTTTCTCTAACCTTGAATATACGTCAATTGTCTATTCTGTCAAAGGCCATAAGAATATTACACTATACTGTATTACTATAAAATCACATTACTGTAATATAGCATAGTATTGTGTAACCAGTGTGTACTACAATTTGCAAGTATTTTTTTCACATTTATAAGAAATACATTAAAACTATAACCACTTTCACGTATCACCTATGTCTACACACAGCCTCATCATATAAAATTTTAATGACTGCTTCGAGGCATCCCAAAAAATGTACAAAATACAGCTAATGCAAATTTCACTGAATGTCTACAACGTTCACTAAAAGAACTGCACAGCGGGCGGCTGCTACAGATCAAACCCCATCAAACAGTGGAACAGCTATCGCGTGCAAACAGTTAAACACCACAGAATTACAGAGTCAATAATGTTCACGTCCACGACGACATTGTCCTGACCATCCGTAGTACCGAAGACTCGCCTATTAAGCTACACAGTTGAGGACCTACACTAGTGACCGACCCAGCACCCCGAGCATCTCGAAAATGTGGGTCTTATGTTCGGCTACAGTCTATACTGAGAAGTGGCTGAATGACGACAGGGATGTGTTGTCCTATCTCACAATTTGCTGCTTCCTATATAAATATTCCTGTGCACAACAATCCAACAGACAAACTATCTAGTGACACTATTCACACAACTTATCACTATTTATTTTTCACCATTTAAAATCAAACTACATAACTGCATTCATAATTCAACAGGAATGTCTACTGGGTAAATATCAGCTATAATATGTAAGCTAAGTGCATCAAAATTTTAAATACCTAGTGGCATAAAACTGGCCATAACACAGTAAGCAACAGTTGACAGAAAATTCTGTTTGGTTCAATTTGTGCTGCATGACTAAAGTATCCTAAGATCTCCATGAAAAAAGCAGAACCATATCAAAGTGTTTTAATCAAGACACTGCTCATTCCCAAGAAATCTACAAGTCCCGTTCACAAGCCATGAACCATGATTCTCAATTCTTACATACACCTGGGACTAAACAGTGATGGAGCAATACAGGAAGATGGAGAGTATCATCCAAAGTGCAGTTGCTGTCTGCGTTTGTACCTGTTATAGATGACAGGCAATGTCAGTCGTACAGTTCTCAATATCCCGAGTAACCACCGCCACCTGCACCATAACCGCCGCCAGAACCACCATAACCACCACTGCCATAACCACCTGTTTTTGCAACCAAAACAATGGACACAATTCACAGTGTCAACGAACACGGAGACAACATGGATTGCCAATGTTCTATACGTAACTATTACGCACAAAAAGTCAGCTGTTTTCCCCACAGTGCTAATGACATCACAACATCATGAGCCAATGACACACAGCATAGACAAATGGGCCTCGGCTATCAATACCTTTCTGCGCAGCAGCCTGTTAAAGGTAATGGTTGGATTCTTATATAGCACAGCTTACGCAATTACCGGACCAACGCGCTTTACAATCTCAGAAGTGGCAGTTGATTGGCAAGAGCCAATGGTGCTGCAGCGCAAACTGCGGCCATCCAATTGCACGCGTTAATGTACAATTGGACCTGCGTTATGCAGCTAGCAAACACACCACCGCTCCAATCAACCACACCAGGCTGGTTGGTTGGTTGATTGGAGTTTAACGGTGCTTTCAACAACCACACCAGGCCTTCACCCCGTAAGCATTCACCAGACGTCGCTACCCGTGCGAGGAAGCAAACATCCAATTACAGCTTACTACTCAATTTATCGACCTCGAAAAGATAAAAGGCTGAGTTGGCCGACCTGTAGCAGACGGTTTACCCACATACGTGGTCACCCATCAGCTGCAGGTAGGGTGCAGGACAGGGAAAGTTCGCCGGCCAAACACTGATGTTCTAACACTGTGCCACGCCACATAACATCACACAATATAAGAACGTCATGCACAATGTGTTTTAATTAACATTAATCCAATGAGCTCACTCTGATGCACCACATGCTAACCTGCACTGCAGAAATTGTTCTAATTTCTATACTTTTAACTAATAATTATAATATAATTATAATTACTACTACTTTCAGGTTTGTGTAACTATCCTTCCATTCTGGAGTTACTGTTGGTTGGAATGGTCCCCATAAGAGAATCCTTGGAGACAACCAGAGATGCCCCACCCACTGTCCAACAAACAGTATCACAGCACTGATAGACGAATACTGACATAATTAAGTAGAAGATAAACTTTAATGCCACAGCATCAATGTGGATGCTGTCACCACAACGACAGCCTGCTGTGATGCTGACCTTTGAACTCAAGAATCTAATCCAGTAATCGTTAGGGGCTAGTGAATATTCTCTGTCAATTTTACTGAAACTGTTCAAGGCAATCACAAGATAACGTGATAACAATAGACATGGCCAAAGTGGTAGCTTGTGTGCTTGTCGGCTCTCGACTTGACTGTGCAAATTCCGTGTTATATGGCGCCATTCAAAAAACATCTCCAAACTACAGAAAACACAAAACCTCCTTGAACATGTTGTCATAAATTCTTTCGAGTCCAACTCACATACACTTCTTCAACAGCTCCACTGGCTCCCCATAGAATACAGCGTTAATTTCAAAATAGCCAACATCACTTTCCGTACTGTTCATTCCTTTCAGCCTGCTTACTTATACTATGTGTTGCATGCTCATCATTCCACTTGCTCCCTCAGGTTGTCCAACACCAATCTGCTCTCCGTTCCATACGTTCACACTTCACACGGCGCCCGCAGCTTCACTGTCACAGGCCCTAAAATCTGGAACTCCCTAGCCCCAGCTTTCAAAACATACATCTGACCAGCTACTTTCCGCCGTCAACTAAAGCACATCTTTTCAGCTGGCATTCCAACCCCTTCAGCCTCTTCTTTCTTGTGCCTTAGATTCAGCCTCCGCTGACCACTGTGTGCATTTATAAATTATATTTGCTTATTTACTTATAGTATCAGTCCGGATGAACGAACGCGGCAGACAGACAGCAAGAGTGTAACTGAGAACAATACCAATATTACTTTCTAAAGTACCATACTCTTCACATGAAGACCAACCTCCATACGGTCCAGCTCCTCGCTGACCATAGCCAGTACTTTTCATCGCCCCACCTCCGTAGCTGCCTCCATAACCAGATCCAAAGCCACTGCCACCACCTGTAAACAGCAAATAATGTAACAAATAAACTGGTACAAATGACGCACAATCACCAAAACTGCCACACGTTCAAGAACGTCAATGGAAAAATAACAGTTCAACCAGTTAACGAAAGTAACTAACTCCATCCACAACCACTAACTTGCCAACGAATCACCAAATCATAGTTTCCTGTGCATTCTTGCAATAAAATATGACGACATGAAAGTAACAGTCATTCACATTCATCAAATATGCAGACTGCGTACAATGCGAAGAGTCGACCTAAAAATTATATATTCACTATTAGTCCAGCTGTTGTTGTCACAGGTGGACTAATTCACTGGCTCGCACATGCACCCTTCCAGCATTTCATTCCCACTCTCCAACAGTGTCCAACTCAAAAAGATGTATGCCAAATGACATGGGGTATTATACAGTAAAAATTCATATTATTCGTGACAAAAGTGTCATGCAGATCATCTCTGTTATGCCGCCGTGGGATTACGTATCAGTACAGCGCTGACATTCAGAATAACTTCAGCAAAATGTTCTAAAAGACCAATAGTCCAACACGATAAGTCGACTTTGAAATTCCATGGGGAATTCTCCATTTGGGAAACCTGAACTAATATTAAGCAATATGTATTTTTTAAATGTCATCAGAATGCTATGAAATAGTCCAATGTCTGTCAGTAGTGTTACAGATGTAGGAAGCCACAGAACTGAATGCAGGACAAGCCAGGACAGTGTGGGAACAAAGAACAACCAACAATGAAGTGACAGATGATCTCAGTGACTGAGATGGCACACGGGCTGTTCACCAGAGTACATCATGCTAAGAACATTAACACATACCAGAACCATATCCATTGCCATATGCACCACCACCCTGGCCCCAGCTGCCACCACCTGCACCACCATATCCACCACCGCCTCCGTAACCATCTCCACCATATCCACCACCTGCAGTTCAACAACACACATCTCACGCTCAACAGCAATACTCAGTGCTGTGTTTGGGCATCTGTAAATTGAAATTTGGTAAATCATTTAATTAAAAATATAATTCGTGTAAGATTTCTTTTTTAGAAATTATAGTTAATCATATTCATATGTTGTCTCTTTAAATAAAATTTAGTAGATTTGCCTGGATGTATGACTAAAGATGTGTGAGTAACGGAATAGTATTGATGTTGTATTTGACCATAGGAAATACATTCTGTCACTATGTGTTTGACATAGAAAAGTTGCTTAGTTTGTACATTTTGAAAGATCTGTGTGTTCATAAGATAAGAATATGTCAAACGAGTATGTCCAATGCATAATCGATTATACATGATTTGGTCCTTTCGTTGATATGAAGTAGGAAGAGTTGAGTAAGAAGTAGGATAAATTTGTTAGAGTTTATTTTGTATGTGAGTTACAAGTTTTTTGCCACCTGTCATGAATATATTTGTTGATAATAGGTTTGAGATCTGTATATGGGACAGGAATACACACAATTGGTTTGTCTAATGCAGATTTAGCAGCTTTATGTGCTTTTTCATTACCTGGAATACCTACATGATGTGGTAGCCAGAAGAATATAATATTAATAGAGTACGTAAAGAGATTGTGATATTTTGATAGAATTTGTAAAGTAATGAGGTGATCAAGTTTTTGTTAGCAATGGAGTTGAGGCCAAATAGAGTCAGAAAAAAGTACCTAATGTTTGTGTTGTTGTTTACTGAGTTCATTAAGAGCTAGAAATATGGCATTTCAGCACTGTATATAGAAACTGAATTGGGCAGTCATTTGGTAATAATGTGAGCTTTTAAGACAACGGCAGTTGCAGTTATGATTTCACTGTTTTAAGCCATTTTTATAGTAGTTACATCTTGTTATTAAAAGGAAAAGGGTTCCCCCACCGTCCAATAATAATGATAATCATAAACTAAACGGGCGAATAAACGTGTTCATAATACAAAAGACATATTTTAATTACTAACCACATAGCACAAACGTGCAATTCAACAAATATCCATACACATGACATGACCAACAAAATTTATGAACAGGTCAAAACTGAAAAATACAAACATTATTTAACTACATTAAATTTTCAATTGAATTTTTTACGTTAAGTTCTTCACAAAGGAATCTATAACTTAGTTTACTATTGAAACAGGGTGATCCGGCCACAGGAATTTCAGTTTCGAATCAGTCACATAAATTGCTTGATAGTGGTAATGCCATTCATAGGCAAGTAACAACATACGATATAGCAAAGAACAAAAATAACGCTCAATTACCTTCACCACGAATTCAACAGCTACTAATACACTTAAACTAATGCAAATGTGAAACAGGCATGTAATAGTTAACGCTGCTTCATACAGACCTCCATATCCGCCGCCGCCATAACCACCACCACCACCACCATAGCTACCGCCACCGTAGCCGCCATCATAGCTGCCATAGCTATCTCCACCATAACCTCCATAACCACCACCATAGCTGTCACCACCATAGCCTGACGAACCGCCACGACCTGTAACAGGCACAACCGGTCTTCACACAAACAGACAAAAATATAATGCTCAGCACAATGCATCAAGTGCTGCCAACATAAAGTTCGCAAGACAGTAAAGTTGTTATCTCAACTTTTTTAATTTTACAGCAAATAACCACATTGATACCAAAAGATACTGATGTTAGGTTGTGGTATATTTTTTGGCATAATGCCGGCTACTGACATGATTACGCTCACAATGATAATTTCTGCATGCGGTTGTATACATCTAGGCCAACGTCTGTATACCAAAGCGCATTCGGCATGACGTCTTTTTTCTGCCACAGCTGAGCTCTGGTCATTTGGCTGTTTGGTTGGGAGATTAAAGTCCCCTTTCAGCACAATAATAGGCAATATCAAAGACAAGGTCTTGGATGGAGATTTAGCCCCGCCAGGTTAAGGATAGCCAAAGATACAGTAACCTCCCGACCTCGTTGTATTTTTGTTCAACGACGATCCAAAATGTGAAAGGATAGGCTAGTTGGTGTTTAATGGCGCTTTCAACACAATTTAGGTCATATCGCACCTTTAAGGTAAATTATATTATAGAGAAAGGATGGGGACCAGGGGAGGCTCATTTAAGTTATTATGCTAGCGCCTACAACAGTGTGGAAACTTACCAACCACCACAAGACCTATTTATCACTTCAATGTGATATCTTGTGTAATTGCTGTTCTTCAGTTCCTATAACATATCAGTGCCTAACAACTCTTGTTGCATAATATCTTTTCCGTGTTGGTCTGACTTTGGAATACTTCAGTTAGGTAAAACCCAAAAAAGCATCCGAGGGACCTCCCACCCACGGTACCAGTCCTAGAAAATACCAGTGCTGTTTTCCAAGTCTTATAAAACGTTTTCCAAACCAGCATGAACCTTGATATGAATATCAACAAATACACAATGGTAACCAATAAGAGTAAGCAGGTCATACCTCCGCGGCCACCTCTGCCACCACCTGGTGCGCCACGGCCTCGACCTCCAGCGCCTCCTGTACATCAGTCAGTTACAGTAACTGCTACCATCACTAACTCAACCATCAACACCTCTGAACTTACAACCTTACAGCGGGATAGAAATGTGCACAATATCTAAGCACTGACATTGTGCTCTGTTGTAAAAGATTAATTTATAATCAATTTTCTTGCCTTCTGCAGTATGATGCTGTTCAAGTGCTCAATGGGAAGGCCATCAGGCTTGAAAAAGCAGACCCAGTTATCTCTTTTGGGATCCAGCCCAACAGTAACAGTAATCAAAATATATATGGTGCCAACATTCAGTCATAAACTGTAATCTGTGGTGCATTAGATTGGCAAAATTAGTCAGTTATAACATCCCATTTTAAAACTACAACTACCAAAAGTTTCACAGTATCTAAGTTCTTGTTAAAGACTGTTCCAAATTCGGAATGTAGCCACTGAGTATGGCTGACCACAGACCAGTTCTACATGGGGTTAACCCTGGATGTGAAAGCCAGTAAAACAAAAAAATGGATAGTAGTAGTATCGGACGGCTTTATAGTAAATATAAAATGAAAACAGTACTATGTATTTCACAATGCACATATATAAGAGAAGATAGCACAATCTGGAAATGGCATATTCTCAAAACAATACCAGAAGGCACTCAAGATAGTCAGCAAAAACCTCTCAGCTTCTGTATGACACTGACAAACAATCTGATTTGTGCTGATAACAGTTTCTATACACTGCACATACAGTGTTCACATCATACAGTGGCGCTACTAGCAAATATCAAAAGGTGAATTATACCCGCAGAATTTGGCAGTGTAACTTTTGTATTTTCAGTCCAGAAATTGGAAACAGGTCATTCCCAATAGTAACAAAGTGTTCGTTCCTCCAAGGCCCAGCCTTCCAAAGAATTACATGTAAATTTGCGCACTGGTGAGCTACTCCGCTGACCAAGAGACTAGACAAGACATAAGATGTATCTCCACACCTATACATTCAAATCACACGAGTCACAAAAAACAACCTCGGCCTCCACTCATTGGCATTGCACCACGCCCTCTGCTGCCACCGCCAATCATCTGGTCCTTCTCCAGAGCTTTCTTAACTTCTATGTGCATGTCGTTGATGGTATGGTTCTTTCGCACTGCACGCCACATAAGACTCTCAGTCACTCAATAACATATATACTTTTGCAAAAGTAAGTATGAACCTGTATTATTATTATTGTATTAAACCTGTATTATATTAAGTAAAATATTCAAGTACTAGTTCGAAAGTTGCTAGTAAGAAAAATATTTCCACTGCCATACACTGCTTACAACTTGGCTTAAGGTTGCTGAAACAGCATCTATTACTGCCAGTATACCATGCCATAAGAACATAACACTTATGTGCAATTAAAATAAATGCCATCATTTTAATTGTTGGCAATTATTATTTCATCGCAGCAAAGTGACTTGTGCAGTTCAAGTTCTTCCAGAGATTTTTTAACGGCAGTTCTACATAAAGACAGCAATAATTTAAAAGAATATGTGCAATTAAAAATTAAATTACTGAACTACAATTGAAGTTTTGGACTGAAAACTATGTCTGTAATAACTGAGCGTATGGGTGCAAGACATGTGCCTAATTCATGTTGCACGCCTATCACCAGGTAAATCAAGATGTACTTAGATGCACACAAATAGGCAAAATCAATCTACATTAATCTGTTACTGGTTCCATCCGGATTGCAGTTAACACATAAAGACAACTTCACTAACATTATAAGCCAGATGTGCAGTTCTAAATATCTTTTTAAAATACTATCACATGAGATAATATAATAATTCCAATGAATAACAAATCAAATAATGATGACGATGGCAACAATGGCATTGTATCACCAAAATGATAATCACTAACCTCATCAACACAATTATTATGAAGACAAGCAACATCGTCTCAATTAATATCTGATCTAACGTTACAGGGCCAACATTTAACCAAATGCTACACAACCATTGTGTCATCTGCCTCACTGTTGTTCCATGATCGAGATATGTGTCAGAATATGTTTACATATTCTGACCATATGTCACATCAACGCAAATATAACTCACTAACTAACCTAGTAAGTCCGATATTATTAAGCATACAAAATTTGGAAAAGTGGACAGAAAGCCTTAATAACATTATCATTAATACACACCGCAGACGGCTATAATAAACATACCATTTGCTGACAGCCTAAAAACATAGAAAAACTGGATTAAAGTTTAAAATCAAGTTAATTTCTAGCAAACACTTACAGACAACTTTGTCGACAGCATCACAATCATCAAACGACACAAATCCAAAGCCGCGCTTCCGGCCAGTCTCGCGATCTGTCACCAGATCCACGGACACAACATTTCCATACTGCTGGAAGTACTCATGAACGTCGTTTGCCTCAATGCCATCCTTAATGCCGCCGACAAAGACCTTCTTCACCGCCATGTGTATCTCTGGTCTTGTGGATTCCTATGCAAAAAAACAAAAGCCTGTCTAGAAACCAGAAGCTCGAAAGGGCTATCATGTCACATAAATATCACGCACTATTATTTTACAAATAACTAGCGCAGGTAAATAACAGTGTCATTAACCAGCTTACTTGATCTTCATCATAACATTGCACAAACAGCGTGCAGGTTCTTACCAGAACAGAAAGCAAAGGTGCAAGAACTGGGAAGATAAACAAACAGCCAATATCAGCATACCTCCCGCGGCATAGCCCTCTTCGGATCAACTTTTTTGCCGTCAATGACATGGGGCCGCTCTTGCAAACAAGCATCCACCATTTCAGATGTGCTGTAAGTAATGAAGCCAAATCCTCTTGACCTGTTAAAATCCACATAGCAAAGAAAATTTATAAAACATGAAACAGAGTAATGTGATTGTTATCATTCCAGTCATTTCATACACAGTGTTTTCTAATGCAATAAACAGTCTGAATGCTGATGTAAGCAAATTTTATAATTAGAAATAATATAAAATCATGGCAAAAACACGGTCTTGAAAAAAACACCAATCTATAAGCATTAAAGATGATATGCAACGATTTTTTACCAAGTTGATTAAAAGTAGTTTCTAGCTGCTTACTGCAATATAAACCCGTCGGTGTAACAAGTTTTGATAAATTATGCCGTAAAATGCTAAAAATTACAAGTTTATTGGTCTTTTTGGTATAGCTATTCTTCGGCATGTGTGACGTCATACCTGGAGTGGATACGCTCGTATTGTTTGCGTTGGTATGCGTTATTGAGATTAGATAGGAAGTTAATTTTACCAGTTTATGTTTTAAGAACCTATTTCTACGCCGTTATCCCTATGTGTTGTGTAATGTCTCGCTCAACACTTCAATAGCTAGTTCCCTCGTTTGTTTACCTGGTATGACATCATCACTTGCAAAAGTAAACAAATCATCGGGTGCGCACTTTCTGGCGCTTTTTCTAAAATTTCCTAACTTTTTGATGTTCCTTAATATTCGAATAGATTTACTTATATTACAGACATACTAAGGAGAATTTACTTTAACAACCAAAAAATCATTGCATATCATCTTTAACACACTGAGCGCGGATGCATCTATTATTCATATGTAGCGTGCGATGTAATCATGCAGCATGGTGCCAGTAGGCCAACAGTGGGCACTGTGGCTACAGCAGCAGCAGCAGCCACACTGCTTCATGACATTTTGACCCCAATGTTTATACTATTTAGGTATACTACATGGCATCTGAAACAACTGATGCTGCAAACTAAAAGCTGCTGAATGTGGATATTCATAATACATACACGTACAAACACACAAATGCAAACATCGTATACATATCACACAAAGGCGACCTACTGAACTAACCTACTACCCTGAGAAAAAGCCCTGTGTAAAAGATATATATCTCACAAAGTTCGCTAGATGGCGACACTGTATGATGGATTGTCAGGGCACGGCAGTGTGGCTTACTGAGGTGCTGAGTGTGCTACATCGAGCTTTGTACTCAAGTACAAGTTAACTCGTATGTAGCACCTCAACAACATAAGACATATACGAGATATCTCAAACGTCGTGTTCAACGTGTTATAATCACTGCATACTAATGATATAACAATGGAATTTGACGGTGCAATACAAATGTCAGTAAAAACTTTTGACATCTGACAGGCTGAAGCATCCTTATACAACTCTCTCAATGTACTAATACATGCCATGGCAATGATGGTGGGCAGCTCACCTCAATCATCTGTCCACTGTCATTAATAATACAGCATAATGCAGTGGTAATAAGGTGAATGACGATACTAATTAATATTAATAGATAAGCAACAATTAAACTTCAAAGTTGCATGATTAATTAACTACTTTTCAATCATTAAATCAGCCATATTTTCCAGTAGTTGCAGTAGAAGTGCAAAGTATTGCGATCAGCGTGTCTGTCTGTCCACTCACGTCTAAAAGATCTACACGTCAGCATTTCAGCAATTTATCTGCACATGTTAATGGTAGGCCTACCTGTGGCCATGGATTATCTGTCCTCTGACTGCACTGCAATACGTTATAAACTTCAGGTTTTGTGGATGATATCATGTTTTCATATAATGGAGCAAATTGGCCAGAAACCGACTATGCATGTGTTTCACACAGTTCATCATGTGAGACTATGCATGTTTTGTGAAGTTTGCCAGGTGGCAGCACTGACGGCAAAGTCTGCCGTCTCCGACTGCATCTTTGTTTTAACAAAATTTATAAAACAAAAGACATGGAACTTTGCCACTGCTGACAAAAAAACAGCATCAGACGTAACGAACAAGCAATTTCATATTGTTTAATAACTGCAGACAATAGTTACTTCCGTGTGTATGGATCCCTCATGACCACACAGTCGACAACTTCACCCCATTTCTCATAGAACTGCCGTAATGAGTCATCTGTCGTTTCGACATGAAGACCACCGATGAAGATTTTTCTGAACTGCTCAGAATCCTACCAATACAAAAATCACAAATTAAATGGATTTACATATTAGAATTTGCCAATGCAAAACACAACCAAAGTCAAACATCAAAAAATTAAATAAAGTGAAAAACAGCCACCAACCATTCGGACTGGAGTTATTTTCCTTATATTTTACTCACCATCTTTCACATTAAGCACAATTACATTAATACTGTTCATGTGACATATTCTGACTTATTCACTGAATTGCCACTTATTCTGTATTTAACTGTATTTGTTGGTATTGTTCATGTCAGTTATATGCATTATCAAGAACACCAATACAGTGGAATCTGTTACCCAATACTACACCGCTACAGTAAAAATTTTCTCAATCCACTCTATAGCCATACAGTTTACAAATAACTGAAGTGGCTACTGGGGATTTCCCTCGACCACGAGCGTATAGGGCCCTGCAGAGGCTGTGTAGGCAGGACATCCGCTCATGTGTAGGGAATCTATGCATTTTGCCTATACACATGGCTAGCCGTATGTATGGGAACCGGACACTTCAGACCCAAGACACTTTGGCACCACTAATGACGAATAAAGTGTAAACGGAAAGACAGCCTTTCGAGACTTATACGAACTGCCTCTTCTGCATAACACCATCCAATTTCTTGATGAAGACTTAAAGGTGTTTGAAACCTGCGTCAGTAACTTCCTGTTGAGTTCAGAGTATTTGATTAGTGTGGTGCTTAAACAACGCAATGTTACACGTCCAGTGTGAACGAACCATAACAGTCAGTTAAGTTAGTTAGTGAGTGAGAAGGTGGCAATCTTCAGCTAGTCCCCAGAGCTCGTCGGCCACTTTCGCTCCCCTACAGTGGGTTCCCCTGTAAGCATTATACCCGCCACTGTGGGCAGCTGCTTCCCCCCAACCTGCGCAGGCCTTTTAATCTCTGCTCGTGCTCGACTGCAGCAACCGCATTAATGCGGCCTGGTCTGCATCCTTTGTTTCGCCGTTGACTTATATAATATGACGACTTTACCGAGTGACGAGTTGGTCGTGTGACGAGTTGACCATGTGACGAGTTGACTGGCAGTCACTAGTAAACCCACCGATTGAACACGTCACGGAGAAGTCAAATTGCAGGCTGGATAACTCGCGGATACTGTCACCAAGACTAGTCTGCAGTTTGGCAATCCGCGATTTGTCCAGTAACTAACTTATCCGCCACTTCTGCAGCCACTTTCAGGCATTGGGTAGCTAAATTTTCTGACGTACTAGCATAGTGCCTTTTTAACTAGGGAGGGGAAAGCCCCCTCCCAAACACACCACTATAAATTTTAATTTTTCTGTTAGCCATTACGTGTATTATTTACTTATACAATTTTACGACAACTCACACTATAACACACATAGATATTAAATAATGAAGAACTACTTTGCACCTATAATACTTCATCTGTCGGTAGACAATTAGTACAAGCAACTATAAGATTACTGGACGCTATACGATACGGTATGATATGGTAGACCGTAGATTAACGTGCACTCAAAAGCTGATGAGATGGCCAGCTTAATCTAGCGCTAGACCCAGAAACGAAAAATAAGAGAAAATAAAATCAAAAACCGAGTAGCTCAGAAAGAAGCGAGTAGCTCATAGGCTGTAATGTAACGGTTAAAACCTGGTTATCTAAGCAGCGATTACTCATCATAAT
>Ga0209363_1000739_pt1 | contig 13914 bp, 10 predicted proteins | sample WorMetexBAHAMAS3_FD_187385 | JGI IMG/M metagenome (GOLD analysis project Ga0209363, IMG submission 187385) | Marine gutless worms symbiont microbial communities from Max Planck institute for Marine Microbiology, Germany - Inanidrilus exumae... | ecosystem: Host-associated > Annelida > Digestive... | reverse complement strand
ATCCTCCAGAAAGTTTGATTTTGAGCTGCGTCTCTTGCGTCTGTCAGCTCCATGTTAAATGATGAGAGGTCATCAGAAATAGTGCGGATCCAGGTTGAGCGTGGATGACAGAAATATGGTTGCTGACATGTATAATGAAAATTATCATGGATGTGGACCTCAATTACTGGAAATTCTGGAATTCGACTGGAATTTTGCCACGTCTCCGGGAAATTTCGTGGTGCTGTGGCTTTTGTTGCTATTGATATGATGCAATGATGGATGTTGATGCACTTTTTCCCGTGACATCGTGTTGGCATCGACTGTGTATATTGTGTTAAAATAGGCACTTAATATAACTACTGGAAATATACTGGAATTTTGTTTTCATGATTTGTTAGACACCCTGAACTGGCCCCATTCTTTCTTAATCCAATTCTGGACTTTTGAGGGAGAGGGCATTCATAGCTGGGTGCCAGCTGTCAGCAGTCATTATAATTTCCATACAGAAGATATTCTGCTGCTTGTCGGGCATTTTCTGTTTCAAGCAGTGAAATACACAATGTTTAAGATAAGGTACGGAGACGATGAAGGTAACACCGTTGAGAACTCTTGCATCTTCACCCTAATCCAAATGTGCTAGCAAGGGCACAAGGGCGGCAAGACCTAACAAGGTGGTGGTTTGGCATGGTGGTAACGCATTGGTTTTGATGAATGAGGTTAACCTATGCTGAGCCTGGTTAGTACTGGGATGGGTGACCGTGCCGGGTTTGACTCCCGGAGGCGGCACTTCAGTTCATATGTAACCAACCACCCAGGTCGACTCAGCCTTCTACCCTCTGTGGGACGGTATAATTAGTATCAGCCAAAGGGGGTGATGCTCTACGGCTGGGGAGTAAAGGCAGGCATAGTGTAATTTGCAGGTAAAACCTTGTGATCCATGTCTGAGCGCATTAGAGGTAGTTACGACGATGTGATAGACAAATCGCCGTATACTTTACTTTACTTTACTAACAACCAGATCCTCCAGTTCTTAGCCGGGTGTGCCAGCTAGCACTGGTTGACGAGTATAATGTCTGTAAAATGGTTGTTTATATTTGTATGCTGTTGCAGCTAAACACGCTTGCTCGGTCGCACTCCTACAATCCACTGTGGGCTCAACTGGGGTCAGTGACCTCGCAGTATTAATACTGTTCACTGCTTAACGTTTGATCATTGTCAGTATATGAACTGTTAGTTTTATTCTACACAGCAACTTGTCATTTCTGGAATGCTGCCTGATAGTGACGTGACACATAGTATCACATAGTGTAGGGGGCCTGACGGTGGCATCTGTCTTAATCTCATCTGTAATGGTGCATATGCAATGTAACTCACCAGGGGGCAGCATACATTGGGCCAGTTGTGTTATTTGTTGTTAGGGCAACACCTTGTTCGCAATAATAATGCTTTTGTTACTGCGATGTCCTTCAGTAATGCCAAAAAAACAACAAGTACTCAAAGAATTTTTAACAAAAGGTAAATATGTACTGATTAGAGTGACAGTGTCATGAATACACTGTAGAGGAACTTTTCACGACACCGCGAAAATGATGTAGGCTCAATAACATGTATTCGCTGGTTGTGAGAAAAATCTGGTGCTCATTGGTAGACAGTATTGTGCTGATTATTGCTGCCATAGCAGTCAATTCAGACATGATGTTAGTTAAGCTGCAGCAGCTTTAACTTGTGTCTAACCTCTTTCAGTGTTTGACTTACAGTATGTTTAATCACAGATGTTACAGAGTATACAGTGATCACTGTTGTGCTGCAGAGACTTATATGGAGCTGTCGGTTTTCCACGATGCCTCACGCGGACCGTGATCGTCGGCAAAGACGTGCCACTGATCGAGCAGATTCTGCGGGTTCTTACTTACTTTGTCCGATGCAGTGAGTTGGCCGAGAATACCGAAGTGTGTCCGTCACTAACGGCTGACATTGATGACACTGCATCACTGATGTCAGCAAGCGACGTTGCAACTTCAGTTACCTGTTTGGCAGCAGATGTATCATTATCGTCAAACTGTTCGACGTCGACAAGTGTTAAAAGTGTGTCGCCCGTCGGTGCAGAAAAACTGCAGTCCGTTCCAGGTGGTGACAGCTCTGAGTTTGTTTTGAAACCGGCGCCGAGTGGGCGTGACGTTGGTGTTCATTTTGAGAACGCATCGCAGAGTTTGATTAGTGGATCTGCATCAGCAGGTCAAAACCATTTAAGTGCTGTTGCCTCCGATTGTTTTATGCTTAGTCAGAGGTTAGTAACTACATCCTCCATGACAGAGCCATCTGTGCCACCCCTCACAGACAGTCAGTTAGCCTCAGAACCTCATATTTTCTTTCGATCAGATGTGAAAGATACATTGCCTCCATTATTAGGTGTAACATGTGCAGATTGTAGCTATATCCAGTCTTGTAAGGAATGTCGTGACAATATGCCTGACTTTCCAGAGTCGAAAAATCTCAGTGAAAGAAATGTCGACGTTATTCCATTAGTCCCCATGTGTAATTTGTCAGATGAGCCTTCCGACTCTGGTGCACATACTCCAGTGAGGACAGATTGCGAGGAAAATTTGCCGTCTTCTGATTCGCCGAAACTGTGCCAGCTGTCGCCGATGGAAGCAAATGAGAACGTATGTGTCGAACGAGTACCTCATGTCGGACGTGAACAGGTGGAAGGACCGAAACCAAGTCTGATTCATGTACCTCTGGAAAAACCCGACGTCCATTTACCGTATTTGTGTCATAGTAACACAGACTTGCCGGTGCTTGCCCCAGAAAAACACTCGCCTGTAAAATTGTCGCGAATTATACAGTATGAACACAGCAATAGCATGTTTGACGAGTATTATGACAGCAGTTCTTCATGTCATGTTATTGACCTCGTATGTTCTTCTAATACTGGTGGCAAGTCTAATTCCAACTGTCAGCAGGATGATACCAGCACTTTTGATGAAATTATGAACGAGCCATGTCCCGACGTTAGCCACATTGATGTCAGCCACCTTTCTTCAAGTTCCAGCTCATCTGACGTTACAGCAGATCCGCTGTTGGACAGTCGGATGGCGCCAACATTCCGCCAACCATTGGATGACGCACTACCACCGAGTTCCGGATTGCGACAGATGGTTCCTGACCCGTCGACATTGCCAGTGAAATTTGGCAGCATTTTTGATGAACGGCACTTTGCTTCGGAGAACAATGAGCAGCATCTTGATGATATTCCAGATGGTCCTTCAAAGCAGATGATCAGCAGCGCTATCAAACTGATGCAGGATGTATGTTTAGACCGTACGTCACAGGCAGATGTTGATGATTTGGCTGACATTCCAGCCTCTGACTACTTCAGTCAACCTGGTCTTGGTCCGTCACGAGGTCGACAGCGTCATCCCAGCGGACAGTCAAATGCATCTGCTCGCTGCTGGTATGATCATCTTACATCACTAAGTTAATTAATGTCAAAACTTCACAGTGCAAAAACAGTTGTACCTTTTGACCTTGACAGTGGTCATACCAGGTGGGTCACTTCCTCAACTGCTCTTGATATCACACTACTAAAACTGCGAAAATCAAAACACTACTTAACAGCAGCTTTGGGTACTATTTAAATAATAAATACTATCTAGATACTTTAAAATAAATATTTAAATACTTTTAAACTATTTAAAATAACTATTTAAATAGTTGACCAAAAGGGACTGTTTAAATACTTTAATTAGTACAAGGCTATTTGCTATTTGTAAAATCGTAAATAGTCATGATGAGTTCAGGCCGCGCATTACTGCATTTATGACGTCTGTTAAATTTGATGTCGGTGGGTTACTACTTTCTGCGTGCATGTGTAAAAATATGTAGGCCTACTATTTTAATAGTATTTAGGTAGTCAGTTGCTATTTGAAATTGTCTAGTAGTATTTACTACTTCAAATACTATTTAAATAGTTTTATGTAAACTATTTACTGTTCTATTTAAATAGTCTCACAAGACTATTTGTTCGAACACTGCTTAACAGCAAGTCGCCAATAGATCAGTGTGCTGACAAATAATATCATCTATTTTGATTTTTGCTGTTTTAGTTGTGTGATGTAACCACTGTCATCTTTTAAACCGTTTAAGCTGTGAAGTTTTTGACTGTAATATTTGCTGTTTTATTAATTATAATTATCTTAATTTTACTAACCTAAAGGCTGTGCATTTGTCTGTGTATGCGCGAAAGAACATGACTAGTGAATATGTTCCAAACTTGCTATCACGATCGTTCTCAGCCATGCCGATTTCATATGAATGTATATTTTCACAATGTGGAATGCTGACAGTGGGAAGAAATATTCGTCCTGAAATAAGAGTCGTCTTGAAACTCAACAAGCACATGTTATTGATACTTGCCATTTGGTGAATGAGATTGACACTTGGCAGTGAAGTAAACAGTGGTGAGAATGGAGTTTGAACAGAAAATAATCCGTTGAACAGTGAAGTACCATAGTCGAAAAAAGAACTAAAATGACTACATGAGAATTGGATATAAATAAGCCTTAATAAAACAAACTGTTGTACTAAAATAACACTCCAGTTTCGTCATATCTTTCAGGATGTCATGATATTGCAGTTGCATTTTTTTAATGATGTTAGGTCTGTGCTAGATGCTGGTTGCAGTATTCATGTTCCCCTAAAATGCTGTTTTTTAACTTTTTGTTGTGTTTATCATCTTCTAAACATGTCTTTTCGCAAAAATAATACATTTGAGTAACATAATTGAGCTACAAAGGAACATGAATAAGTTATAGACTAAAAATTAACACACAATTATCAACTTATTGTTGTTAGACATTTTCTGCAGTCTTAGATTATTCTGTTTTGTGCAAAACTGCATGGTGAACACAGTTCTGAGCTTCATAAGTACATATATGTCAACTTTCTATGATTGGTATGATTTTTGTTTTTTTTTCTGCCAGAATATTTTAGAGCACTGTTCATTACAGTTCCCCTGTGACAGTTTCTGACCATGACAGTATTGCGTGTATTTTTATTTTAGTAATAACCAAATTTAATGTGATTAATGATGTTTGTCGGATACAGTTCGGGAACGCAGTCTGATAGTGCAACATGTCACAAGTCATCCACCAGTAGCTGTGAAACACATCCTTTGTGTACATATGATTCTCTCATAGAAATACCCGTCCCAAAGTACGTAGTTGTTATATGTTACTGATACCGCCTGTTATTATCTTATTTGTACTGAGATGCATGTCATTAATAGTTGTCTGGTTTCTTGTACTGTACTCTGTAGCCAAGTGCCATTTATACCACATATTGCGAGTTATATAATTGTAAATTTCACAGTTGTTCCATGCGTTCGAAACGATTTATACCGCACGATGCTATAAGCACGGTATGTGCTGTTGTCGTGTGTCCATCTGTCACGTTCCGGTAATGTACCAAAACGGCTAAACGTAATATAATGCAAACATTGCGATAGCCGAGGAAATCTAGTTTTCTGATGCCAAAAATCCTGGCGAATTTCCGACGGGGTCACCCCCAACGGGGGCGCCAAATAGAGGTGGAGTGGGTTCAGATCGGCGATTTTCGACCAGTATCTCGCTATGTCTCAAAAACGGTGCAAGATAGGGACATAGTTACTATGGAACAGTAATAGAAACTCGTATGCACTCTATCGAATGGCGCTATTTTCAGTGACATTGTGCCATAACTACCCCAAACCACCCTATTCTTGACATTTTGTATCACCTATCATCTATGCCGGATGATTTTCTTAATGTCGTCAACAACTTGTGTAGATGTCATTGGCATAAAATTGAGGTTGCTCAGGTGAAAATCGATCAACTTAACCATTGAGCCAACTCTCATCATCTCATAACAGTTAAATTCAATCACCATAAAGCTAGTCTTATGCCTCTTGTTTACGACCAGCTAGGTTGCTGTTAAAAACGCGACTTTGGTTTACATCATCTGGACATTGATGACTAGTGATGGGCAAAATCAAATAACACTTAGATTAATCATGGTTAGTATTGCATTAGTGACTGGCTACTCTGAATAGCAAACGTACACGGGTACACTGTACCAAAATCCCATGACTGGAGTCTGTATGGATTCACACGTTACCCCCCCCCCTCCCCCCAAACATTTTTTAAAATCTTTAGTAGGGAGGTCACATGTCATTTTTTTCAAAAGTTGCATTCTGGACATCCATATATACATACATAGGAGCCCAGCTGCACTACATTGCCACAAAGTGGTCAGTGATAAGGAAGTAATGTTTGAGTTACCTTTAGTCATTGGTGCCATTTATGCACAGAGGCGATGAGTCGTTGGAAGAAGGCATATTGTCACCCGAGTCGAACCTCGGACGTTCGTTGCTTGCTGGCTACTGTGAACGATATCAGCCGGACTTTGTGCTTCATGGCACAAGTGATTACAGCTTCCTGGATGATCAGCTGCATCGTGACCTTCAGCTGACGCTTAAGGTCAGTGTTCTGTGTGTGGCTCGTTAGCCACGTCACCCAGATGTACACCAGCCTGACTCTCGGATCGAGTAGCAGTAATAGTAAGATGATGCTGCAGATGACCAATGATTGGATGATAATGGTTTTCTGGTGCATGACGGACGGTCACTGAATTTAACTGCCACTATGATGTATTGTGGTGTCGTCAGAGGCCATCTAGCCAGATTTGCTCATGAGAGTTAGAATCTTCGTCATTTTAAACGTTTCTTTCAGTTCCACAATGTTGTGCGTTCATAGATGGCAGGTAGAATGGTTACTGTGTAGCATGAAATTTGCAGTTGATTGGAATATTGCGTAACAGTGCAAGTTTGTATATGCACTATGATAGCGTATTTGTGAATTCAGTCAAACAGTAGGCAGATATGATTTTAAGAATAGCTATCGTTATTCAATATCCAATCAGATTTTGCCTAACACACAAAAGTTATTTTGCAATTTACGTGTAGTTCTTTGTTGGTATTTTCTTTATTTTAATCAGCTTTCTGTAGTACTGACGTTGGAAGCTGGCATAAGGAGAGCAATGTCCCTCCTGTCAGAAATCCGGTTATGAATGAAGAAAGGATAAGTCCAGCCACTGGTTTGGGTTCTTGAAGAGATGGAGAAGGAGGATGTGATGGGGGAACTGGATGACCCATGTTCACGTGGAAAAAAATGGCTATTAAGTGTAAAGTAGTAATATTTTTAAAAAAAAACTTCTGTCTGAACAGTCACGCATTTCTGTACCGATGCAAGTTCTCCAAATTTTAATTTACAGCATTTTTACACTGATCGCTTCTAGCGGAAAGCATAGTGTAATGGTATGGCGTCCGTTTGTCCATCTGTCCCATCAGCATGACGCACAAGGGGGCTGCATGTGATGCGGCCAGCATACATTGTGGCTGGACAATAAGGTGGACTGATATACATGTTTCAAATGTGCTGCTCACTGTGTTATATAATGTAACTTAATATATTACGAAAATTTAAAATTATGGAAGGCATACAAGAACGAGATTGGTGCATTTTTGTGTGAAGAATTCTATTTTGGATGAGCCTATTGCTGAGGCTGCATGCATCGTCGCTGATCTTGATGACTGGTAAGCACTTTTGTCCAGTATTACATTACTACATGATTTATAAAAACGCCCACACAATGTGTTTGTTATAACCGAGTTATAACCATCATGAAAAATTCCACCTGTCCATAAGTGTGTTACTACGTACCTTATGAAATTTGATTGCTTAAATTACTACTGAACTTTCACTGCTACCTATTTGAATTTTTGAATTTTGACCTCTCTGTCCTTCAGTGCTTTGACACAGTTGGTTAGGTCACAGGAAGTGCATACAACCTGTAAAAACTTCTTCCATTTATTTCCATAGGTTCTTTTTCAGCCGAGCATTTGTGATTTGTGGAGCAGGTAAAATAGATGAACAAAACTAACTTCTGTTGGATTTAGTCAGTGACACTTTTTGGTCTGATTTTAGTCTGATGCATTAATGGCCAACAAGATCATGTGCTAAAGTATGTTAGTGTAGGAGGGGGGGGGCAGACTAGTGATGCTCGCTGGCGACTGTCGTCGTCTGTAACACTCCATGGCAGTGCATATGCAATGTAACTCACCAGGGGGCAGCATGCGATGGCGGGCCAGTAGTGTTACATCCCATTAGGGCGACACCTTGTTAGTACAGTTTTTTGTGGGTAAAACCTAAAAACCTTAAAAGGTGGTAAGATCTCCGATTGTGCTTAAAGAAGGGTGAGAATGACTGCATGAAATGTATGGATTATGAAGTGTGAATGGTGCTAAAGGACCTACTGAGTAGTTGGTATAGATCTAACGTGTTTGTGTTTAAGTTTAGTATGTTTATATTTAAGGATTTTGCAAGAATTTTTAGGCTGCATCATATGCATATGGCTGCTGAGCTCTTGTATTAAATGGAGAAGAATTGACAAATCAGGGTTCTTACGCCCCTGGAAAGTCCTGCATTTTTTTTTTAATGTCCAGGCCCTGGAAAGTCCTGGAAAATGGGTTTGGTCCTGGAAAGTCCTGGAAATTTTAGTGAAAGGTCCTGGAAACTCCTGGAATTTTCTAGGCTATGATGTGGGAGGCGGACACAATGATGCCGATGCAGATGCCAAAATTTGCTAAATTTAGCTCAGATTTTATCTGTATATGCGAAAAAATCGCTGGCGGTCAGGGCTCTGCCCAGGACCCCATAGTAACTGCTGTTCGTCTTTATATTTTAACATCACTGGCGTACGACAGGGTCATGGAAGAATGCTTCTGGGATCCTGGAAAAGTCCTGGGAATCTTTGTAACCAAGAGAGTGGGAACCCTGCAAATTGCGATGACGGCAAGTGATGAATGCGGTGACAACTTACTCTGGTTGATCTGGGATCATCACAGTAGAAGGTGTTTGTTGTCCTTGTACGAGAAACGTTAAATAGCTGTGACTTTGCTGCAGGTCAGTCAAGCTGTACAGTTGTACATACAACGACGCAGAGCGGTTGCGGAAACAGCCGCTCATGTCCTCGTCTAAACTTGTGTGTCATCTTGTTGAGTCTGTGCATGAGTTTTGGTCGATGAAAGTGTCCGCAGAATTTGTACGTAAAAAGTCGTTACTGGTTGATTAACTTTTTAGTTGGTGTAATTTCTGTCCATGCTGGTCTGCAATAAACCATTTTAGTAATCAGATGTTACTATCCTTGAACTGTCTTTTGACACATGTTGGTAAAAGTCGATAGGTTTCAGAATTCTGCATTTTATACACTGTGTACAAAATTACATTTGCTAACACCTTGATTAGCAGCGTCAATGCTGTTAGCCACGCTGGCGTGAGCTGAAGCAGATAGACTTGGCTGGCACAGCACACAGCGCCAGTCAGAGCTAAGCCAGACAGTAGGCCATATCTAGAGGGAGCCCGCTAGAAATACCTGACAAGCTGTTCACCTCCTACTAACCTCGCCTTCACTGCACTCACGCACACATCCGCGCACACCTACCAGTTCTCCTTTTCTCCCTGGGCTAGATAGAGTACACTGGACAGTTCTCAGCACTGAGGTCCAGAAGTAGGCTGGACATCTGTCCAAAATAAAGCAAGAAAGATTTCATTTTCAGTGTCAATTGTAAATTTTTATAGTGCATTGTAACAATGCACTGCGTGTGATGGTATCATAGAAAGGCTTGTGAATTACACTGTCAAAGGAACATGTCAGATCACGAATACTGTCTGGTAATGAGTTGTAGACCAGTAGGCCAGCCATTGAAACGGCCCTCCTTTAACTGTAGAGAACATTACTAACATTAATGAGACTTTTGTACACGTAGTGGCGGCAGTGAATCGTAAGTTTTTTCAATCGATTTACTAATAATAATAATGAGTACATTTATATAGCACTAAACAAACAGTCCTCAGATGCGCTAACTCGGTCGATGAAGCAAGCAAGCTTTCAGGTGTCTGGCAAATGTCGCCACAGACAGTGACGAGACTCGAGACTCACAGATCTGTAGGTAGCGAGTTCCAGACAGCAGTGCAGGAGACAATTTGATACCAGCTTGCCTTGTTTACATAGAACAAGGATGTCGTTAGAACAAGTTTGTAATTGTTCCTATTGTGTAGTGTCTGATGCATCTGGAAGATCAGTTACAGTCGATCTACCTCAAGAGCAAACTGCTTGCCGAATACATTAAAGTCCATCATCGCGTTTTTTCACATGAGCTTGCTTCCTTACACGAGTATGTCCTTTATTTCTGTGGACATTATACAGCACATGCTGTTTTCAGGCAGTTGGGTTTAAATTGTGTAATTGTACGTTGAAAACACAGTGCAAATCCAAGCACTTAATAGTTAGTCATAAAAGATGGTATTACCTGAAGTTGCCAAGCCACTTCAGGGGTGGCTCGGTAGTCTAGTGGTCAGGGCGATGGACTCGCAACTAGATGGTTGTGGTTCAGTTCCCAGCTGCCACTGCGCTGTTGGGTAAACTCCTTAGTCAAGTTATTTACACCCATGTTCCTTTGTCACCAACTTGGTACCAGCAGAAGCTGGAGCATAAACGGGCACACCACGCAATACACTAGCCCCGTATACATGGTCTCGCAGCGTAAGCTAGTGTCTGGCTGAGGGCTACGGAAACAGAGATCAGCGCCGCCCTATAGGCTAATGTGTCTTGGGAAGGACTTTGTTTTCACATACTGTACAGTGGGATATATTGTTTATTATTATTAGGCCACATTGCAGCAATAGCAAGATGTGGCCTGTTGCTACAGATGGGAGTAGTGTGGTCTGTCTGTCTCTTAGTCACATTCGTGAGCCATGCAGAAATGGCTGGACTGATCGAGATGCCGTTTGGCACTGACTCAGGTGAGCCTAAGGAACCATATATTACATGGGTCGAGATCCCACGGGAAGGGCAATTTCGGGGGTTCCAGTCCATTGAAAAGCATTGAGAGCCTCTCCTGTGGCGTGTGCAGCAAAGGGATCATTCAGTCCTCAATAACGGCACAACATATGATGCGGCCTTTCATCAGGTTTACTTGGTTACTTTTTATTATTGTTATTGAAGAGCCTGTCGGCAGTAAAGCTGCTTCACTTTCGTTCTTATCTAGGGATGCCAACTAAAGTGTTTTTTGTTTTTTTGCAAGTCATGGTTTGTGTTCTTTTAGGTTTGATGCCAGTGATATCGCTTTGTTGCTGGCCGTAGCTGGAACACACAGCCCAGACCTGCTGCTCTCGTTGACTGAGAACCAGCTTCCGAAGTGTGGATCTGCGCTTTGAGACACTGCTGATATTTTCCACGTCAGGGGTTGTGACTTGAAGCTTTATATTCCACCTATGAAGAACTGACAGGATGCTCAGATACAAACCTTTGTTTATGTGCCATGTTTATAAGTTCAATCATCAAGATTTGGGAACGCATTTGCCAGTAAATGTCACTTTGCCTTATTTTCTTCCCTTGTCATGGATGCCAGAAAGGTTTAATGCCCTAAAACCAGCAGAAAACTCTCCTTGAAGGTTTGTTGCCATTGTAACCGTTACAGAAACTGTTGATGGACAGTTGCAAATCGGCATTCACTGCTGTTGAAGCAGAAGGCGACAATGACGCAAGTGGTCATTGCACTGACCGCATCGTCATGTTACTGTTGTTTGTTTGGTGCCTAAGCTGTACAATGTCTTACCACTGAATTTTTTGCCAATTTATGTCTGACTTGACACTTGAGAGTATGTAGATCATGGTGGTAGTATAAGCAAGCAAGCAAGTATTTGTTTTTTAGTTCAGAGATGTAAAATTATTTCAAATTGTAAAATTACTAACAATTTTGTTTTTTTCATGATTGTTGTGATGTTGGCATAAATGTGAAATAATATGTATTGTTTTGAATATTCTGGTGCTGATTCTGTTGAATTTTTTGTGTGCATTTAGAGGGTGTATTTGGCAGTTTAATAACCAAGAGGTTGGGTATCACATTATGCAAATGAACACATTCCAGAAGATGTCGATGTAGGATGATGACTTTACGGCAACAGTTCGTGCTGCTTTTTGATGCTTTTTCTAGATATCCTGTTCGACTGTAGGTAATATCAGCCTAGTCATGCTCCGCAATTTATATGGCTGGCTTTAACTGGCTTGTAGCTTGAACACCATGTTCCACATTAATATTGCTTTGTGTGATTTTAGGCGACTTCTATCATGTGACAGACGGAACTCTTGATGTGCTGTTCTTGCTCTGTGTATGTGTCAGTCATGTGTTCTTGCAAAAAACTGTACATATCTGTAACTGATACATCTGTGTCAAAACTTATTAGCTTGATGTTCACTAAGAAATTCTAGTCTCATCTGTTGGGTTGTGTGACAACCAAAATTTTCATAATATGGAGTGTTCACAGTTCACATGAAGAAAGCCGAATGAGTATGGTGTAAACGTAATCTGTTTAAAACGTGCAGGTGCATATAAGTCTGTGTGACACTACATTGTGTTTTCTCTTAGGCTTTTATCTTATAGAAGTGTAAAACTCTGGTTGTGGCCTGCAGAATCTGTACTACATTTGATACTAGCTTCTGGCAGACAAAAGCCGTTAGATATTGGGTATACTGTCCTGTATGATATATTTGATTAAAATAATCTGATTCTAAACTTATGTCATGCTGTCTGTTTTTTGAAATTCGTCCCAGTCTTGTTGACATTTCATGGCCTCTGTGCTCAAGATGTGCTTCGAGCTTTAATAAGTTAAAAGGCCATCTTTGACAATATTTATTAGTAAATGGTAACACTGTACTTACTGAATTAAGACCGTTGAAACAAAACCTGACCTGATGACGATTGCTAAATTTAGTTTTATATTTGCAGACATTAAAAACCTGTTTGGGTAAAAACGTATTTCGGGAAATTATTGCAAAATGTACGTCAGTAATTACTGCAGTATTTTTCTTATTCCGAATTGCTAACGATTTTGCAATACTTTTTTCACAAAGCATTGGTATTGCGACTGGTTACCTTGTAGAACATCTCGCAACTCTGCGCCTATGAGCTGATGTCTGCCACTCTGGCAGTTAAGCTCCGTAATCATAGCGCGCGCATTACTTTTCCTATGTATGTATGAGAGCATTCATAACGCGCCGCTCTTAAACAGCTTAAGCAGTCACGAGTGCGCACCCGTAGGCCAAACGGAAAAGATTCGTCTTTAGTATATGCTACAGAATAGTGTCGATGTCAATGTTGTATCACGAAGTGGCGATGGCAGACAGTTCCACAGTTTTGGAGCACAGGCAGCAAAGCTGCGTGGTCCAAAACTGGAAGTGCGGCAGGCTAGCACTTGCAGATCGCCACGAGCAGCCGAGCGTAGGTGGCGACGACTTGTACTTACGGAGCCCGCGAAGGGACATGCAGAAAAAATTATCTCGTGCGGGGACGAGATGCTATCTCGTCCCCACGAGATGCCGTCTCGTGCACACGAGATTTCTGCACGTTCCTTCGCGGGCTCCGTATAACTAGCTGTATAACTGGTACTCACAGCTCCTAGAGGTACTGCGGAGCGGTTTGATGGCGACACTTGAAGATGATCACGAAGATATTTGTCGAGTGTGTTGTGTATCGTTCTGCTCTTCGCTGAACTGACTCATTGTTTGCAGTTGCTCCATTTAATTAACTTGATTTATTATTTATTCTATTTTAAAGCTGAAATTCAAGGAACCGGAAGCCGAATTTGGTATCAGATATTAGTACATATACATATTAGTAAATGTAGTTTATAATATTATTAGCGAACGTACTACGTTACGTTCGCTATATGCTATCGGCCGTCTGTCTGTCTGTCTGTCTGTTGTCTGTGACGTTGGTGCACCCTACTCAGGCGGTTGAACTTTTCTGCAATTTTTTTTCACCATACGATAGCTCAG